>Ga0209737_10000653_pt1 | contig 27443 bp, 17 predicted proteins | sample TergutCu122P3_FD_187284 | JGI IMG/M metagenome (GOLD analysis project Ga0209737, IMG submission 187284) | Cubitermes ugandensis P3 segment gut microbial communities from Kakamega Forest, Kenya - Cu122 P3 (SPAdes) (version 2) | ecosystem: Host-associated > Arthropoda: Insects > Digestive system... | reverse complement strand
AGCGACCCCTACCCCGGAAGCACCCGCCCCACCCCCGGCACCCAGACCGGCATTAATCAACGACTTTGCGTATGCTATTCGCTCCGTTTTTTCGGTATTTACAAGCCTTGATTACCTGAGGTTCACTTGCATAATCTCAATAGGACGGCTATATTATCTTGCCTTGGCGTCTTATTTGCTGATACTTTTTGCATTACATAAACTTATAGTAAAAAACTACGAATTTATGCGCGACATACGCAAAATACGTAACAAAAAAGAAGAGTTTGATTTCTCTTTGATGTTTATGCTGTTGGCGTTCCTGTTCACATTCGCCATCTCATCCGTTGTTTCGTCCATGCCAAATCGCGCGGATGATTTATTATACGGGCGATATAACTCGCTTATTTATTCTGTCTTATGTCTTTATATTTTAGTTCAGATCATCAAAGGTGATTATGTATCAACCAAAACATCATACATCATGACCGCTGCATTTATCGGAATGGCATTTTTGAGCGGATATTTTTTCCGTAAGTATTACATGCATCTGCCGTATCTTGATTTTAACACAGTAAACTTTACGATTTTCAGGAGATTGTCCACAGAAGACGCTATGTTCTTTAACGCGAGTTTTATCACGGTCGTCCTTGGTTATCCATTACTTTGGTTCCATTATTTCAGAAATAAGAATTTCGCACATATATTTACAACGGTTTTTCTGGTTATAGGCATAGGCATTTCCTACGTTAGTTCGCATTATTTTATCCAGACTACCAACAATCCGGTAGTCAGCGCACTGGTTGTAGAATCCGCTGCGCTTGCCAACAGAATCGACGACAAAGAGCTGCCCATATACATGTACAGCCCGAATGAAGACCGCAGAACCACTGTGATCGATGAACATTTTCTGCAATACAGTATCTTTGACAGGTCTTTGTATGTAACACATGACACAAATAATATCCGGCATGATGATTTTTATCTGATTTTGTTGATGCGGGATATGTTTACGCCTGAAAATCATAATGACAACATCTTAAATGCATCTTTTGTATATGCAAACAACTTATTTACATTACACAGGGTAAGTGCCGATGCCGGGGACAAGGATGTTACAGAAATAAAAATGACTCCCAGATATTCATTGCAGATCGAAACACCCGTACGCTTTGATGACGGTTTTATATGGCTGACCGATTTGGCAAAGCTTCATTTTAGTTTTGATGCCCAAGAGGATTATTTGATCAGGGTGACCCTCCCCTTCAATTTACCCGAGGATTTCGGAGAATTAGCCTTGAATTTCGGTTTGGGCACCTCCGGTGAGACCGGTGGTTCTAACGGCACGGCAGACAGCGAAGGCACTCCGGAAAACGGTGAAAACGGCGAGAACGATGTCATATTCATATACGGTGCCAAAGTTGATAGTGAAACAACAAGAGTTGAGTTTATTATCCCGCATGAGCTATTAGCCGAAAGCAGGCATCACGTCCTGTATATTATGGGAGATACTTGGAGCCCGACGCGTGAGGATGGCGAAGTGGATAATTCACAGTTGTTCGGAATTCCTATATCCTCAGTAGAAATGATACCGGTAAGCGCACTTGAGGAGTAACACAAGGGGACGATTCTGCTGTGTTGCTGCGAGTTATAAGGTGTTTCATGCTACACTGTATAATCATATATCTGGCGGTAAGTGTGTTTTTTCACCACTTATCGCCAGATATCAGTGAGGGCACATTATAAAAGTTACCCATGTAACGTTAACTATTGTATTTTATGTCATTTTTTGATCCATTTTTGCACAATATCTTGTTTTCTACTTGACTTTTTGGCGAAAATGTGTATACTGGGGAGTAGCATTAACAGCATGTGAACACTACACAACCTAGAAATGAAATTTATGTTACAAAATTGCTAATGTTTTACATCAGAAACGACGATAACCTGTATCAGGTGATGTAATATTTTAAGTTTATTAGCGAAAAATAGTCAATTTTGTAATATAATGCGGGTCCGGCATGGAAGCCGGCATTACCGCTCAAGGACGAAAGAGGTGAAACGGATTTACGTAAAGACTTGTTTTAACGACTTTAGTTTTTGACGTGTAAAATCCAACTGACACCTCTTATTTTATTTCTTTAAAAAAACATAACATTTTTGTTACCTTCGTTTTTATACAAATTCTTATGTTATTATTACAAAAATAAACATGGAGATAAGTATTGAAGCAAATATGGCAGAAAGTATCAACCATTGACACACTTATAATTATCGCATTATGTATAGTCGTTTTTATAGTATGCGCAGCGCAGATTCCTTCAAGAACCGGACCGGCAGTTATTCCTGATGAAACGACACAATTTGCCATAGCAGCTTATTTTCTGGGATATGATTGGTCAAATGTTATATCAAGTGTCGGATACTATTCATACGGTTTCGCCCTGCTAATTACACCCCTGTTACTCATCTTCGACGATATAACCGTAACCCATACAGCCACATTGATACTTAATGCAATACTTGCCTCCACGCTGGTCCCCTTATCCTACGCACTATGCAAACACTGGGGACTCTCCGGTATAAAATCAAACCCGATACTGATCCCGGTCATCCTGTTTTCCGCATTAAGCGGAGCAATCATCTCCTACACGATATTAGGAATGGCAGAGGTCGCAATAGTAGTCACGGCATATGCTATAACCGTAATATTCACAAAATTACAGGATGAAAACTGCAAATACCACTGGTTTATAATTCTAGCGTTTTTACTGGTATATTTATATATCCTGCACCAACGGACACTTGGCGTTTTGATAGCCGGAACATTTGTAATACTGGTGATGACGATCCTGAAAAGGGTCAAAATAAAAAGATTAATTATTTTCTTATTAACTTTATTCACGTTAGTTACGATACATGTAATAATAAAAGATAATATACAAACAAATCTCTGGCTTATAAATAACATCAGCGTACCACAAGAAGTACCTCAAGAAGTACCACAAGAAGTACCACAAGACGCATCTCAAGAAGTATCTCAAAACGATGGTATACCCACTGAAGTAAGCGCTCCATTACTAAACGATTACAGTATAGTAATCAGCCACGCTACCGGAATAGTCAGAGATTTTAATGTTTTCCTTGGAACTATCAGGGTGGCGATAGGACAGATATTTTATCTGGGCGTAGCATCTTTTATGCTTATATACTTCGCAATACATAAGCTGTATAAAGAGAATATGGACTTTATCTTAGATATTAAAAGTCAGAAAACCACGTTCGATTTTTCCCTGATGTTCATAATAATAGCGTTTTTCCTGACATTTGCTATCTCAGTAGTTTTCTTGCATAGTCCAAGCCGTACCGATGGATTTATGTACGGGCGATATAACACAATAATGTATTCAATATTGAGCCTGTTCATTTTAATTGAGATAATAAAAGGCGATTATGATTTAAATATTTCATCTTTCATAGCAACAGTGGCATATATAATAACAACACTTTTAGCTTTTTATTACTACCGCAAGTATTATGCCCATATGTTATATCTCGATTTCAACACAGTAAACTTCACTATATTCAGAAGATTCTTTCACGATTATGCTATTTTAACCGCCGGATTAGTTGCTGTTCTGATAGGTTCACTGATACTGGTGTTTCAAAAAATCAAAAATCTGAAAATATCCGGCATATTGACAACAGCAATCTTGATCTTAAGCATATGCATCTCCTACGTAAGCTCAATATATTTTATCGAATTTTCCAACAACCCGTATGTACAAAAGGTAATCTCCTCATCAGCCTCTATCGCAAAAAAAATAACAAATACACAAATCCCCATATTCTTATTCAACAACAAAAACCATGCAGCCTCCTCAGAAAGTGAACAATATTTACAGTATAATCTTTTTAAGAGGACCTTGCATATATCCGAAGATACACATAATATCCCATATGATGATTTTTATTTAATTCAATTAAGCCGGGAAACCTTCGCACCGGCTGCTCATAATGAAAATATAATAAATGCGTCTTTTATAGAAAAAAATGAATTATATACACTGCATAAAGTCAGCTCCATCATCAGCGATGTAACTAAAATATATATGACACAAGAATATGCATTACGTATTGAGAACCCCGGAAGATTCGATGATCACTCTATATGGACCGGACCATCAACAGCATTCTATTTTAATTTTTACACAAATGAAGACCATTTATTCAAAATAGAGTTTCCGTTTCAAATCCCTGAATACTTAGGAGAACTTCAAGCAGAATTCTTTATCGGTTCAGAAAGTGAAGCAGTGTACTCCACAATAGTCGACGGTGACACAACTGACATAGAGTTCATTATTCCAAAAGAAAAACTGACAGGTAGACTTCACATCTTACGGATAATTGGAAGTACATGGAGTCCGGCAGATACAGAATACACACAAATACTGGGAATACCCATCGTCTCAATAGAAGCAATACCGGTAAGTGAATTTAGCAACTTACAGACATACGAAGGATGGTAAAAAATGCGCAAAATATCAACGATCAGAGTTTTTGTAATAAGCATAATAATCATTTCATTACTAATGCTATTATCATCTGTTTATGCTCTGGCATATGAGGATGATAATAGTACTGCGGTCAGTATTGAGAACCATGATAACACAGGTTCAAACGACCTTGATACAACGACACCTGAGGCAAATGAGCCTGCGGAATATGGTGAAAATACAAACCATGTGCAGTGGAACAGTGACGAAGATCAGGAAGACGTTATCTGTGGAGACGGCACTTTGATCGAGGATATCATCGGCGAGATCAATGATGAAATTATTAATGCCGTTATTCCGATGAACATAGATTTTATAATTGATCCTCATGGGTTTATGCAGCTTGGTCAAATATATTCAGTACCACATGTATTTGAGAACCGCAGCGATTTTGATATAGTTATTACATTTTCCGGTATCAGCATTCATTTCGCGAATAACACTGATTTTCTTCCGATGGGGCAGCCGTTTGGTGAGGAATTAAATACCGGTTTAAAAGCTGTATATATGGCACTGGACTTTGATGTACCCGGAATTGAGCCAATAGTCGTTACATCACCGGAAACATCAAAACTGGTTTTACCCGTCAGTCTCAAGCCACACGGAACAGAAACTGTTATATATGGAACTGATATTGATTCGGACGGCAACGAAATTATTACGATCGACGAAATAATAAAGCATTATCAAACCACGCTGAATATCACAGGCAATGTAAACGTCACACCTGATAACGCATGGGCAAGCGGCGATGTACGCATTTCAATAAACTACAATATCGAAAAAGCACATGAAGAATGAAAAATCAGATAATCAAAAGTATCAAATAACAGAATTAGGTAGAGTTATCCTTATCAGTTTTGGCATAATTGTTATTCTTACAGCTGCTACATTGGTTTTACTATTTCGTAATGATATTATCGAAGTGTATACTTTCAGACAACCACTGCCGGGTGCGGGAATCGCCGGTGAAAACATCGCCCCTATCCAAAGAGAAGCCGAGCAAAAAGTCGATAGAGGGATGTTCGAGACCCATATGAACACAACATGGGTATTTCCAAACGGAAGCTCGCCCTCAGCAAACGCCGTAATGGGCAACTCGCCGAGCAACAACTTCCCCTTTTGGTTCACAGTCACACTGCATGAGACAGGCGAAACGGTACTAACATCCGAAATACTTCCCGTAGGAACGGAAATGTCAGAGATAATACTGGATACCGCGCTCCCCTCAGGAGAGTACCCTGCCGTAGTGCATTTCAACATGATAGATGAAGCCGGAATAATAATAGACGGCAACATGGGAATAAATATAACCTTGAAGATTATTCACTGATATACATTTTTGCAAGCCCAAAGCAAGCCCAAAGCGAAAATAACACTTGCAGTTTGCAGAAATATATATATAATAAAGTCTCAGACAAAATCTCAGCCATAGTATGCCATGCGTAAGCATTTAAATAGATTGTTGAGACGGAGTTCAAGATTAAGGAGGTGTTAACACATAATACAAGGATGTATAGTGTAATACATGCAAGAAGAAAAAAAAGTAGAAACTAAAGAAGAAAAGAAGAAGAAAAAAGACAAAAAGATTTTGATCACAACAATCGTAACATCAGTGGTCATTATCGCAGGACTTGTAACCGCTATCATTTTCTTACTCAGAGAGCCACCGCTCGAAGTAGTTATCGAATATGATAGAACCCCCACCGGCGGCAGAGGAATAGTCGTCACTGAGGATAATGTCGATGAAATTCGGGATATGCTCGCTCAGCCAATAGAAGATGGGTATTACGAAGTTCACATCAGCAAGGATTGGACATTTCCCAGATCAGGAAACCGCAAAGGTGATGCCTATTTCAAAAACCTCGAGACAAATACACGCACAGTTTTCTTTGATTTATATCTGGAAGACAGAAATCAGGTAATATTTGTTTCACCCTACATCCCTCTCGGCAGAGATTTTCGTAACTTCGCACTGGATGTAGATTTACCGGTAGGCACTTACGAAACACTTTTGACAATTTTCCTGGTGGACGATAATAACACGATCATAACAGAAGTACGAATGCGCATACCAATCACAATAACAAATTAAAAACAAAATTTTAAAGGAGAAAACAAATGAAACGTACGATCATAGCAACCATAATAGTAGTAATCCTCGCATTTACTATGATTACTCCGGCACTGGCAAACATTACAGTAGGCTCCGTAATACCATTTGATGGCACAAACATTGTAGGTGGTGATGGATCCGTAAGAGCAGCAAATATCCAAGGTCAAAGACTATCGATTTTAGCACCCACAGGGATAAATCTGGATTTTGTCGTCGATCCATTTAATTTATTAAATCTTACTGTAGGAGCCGATTTTGATCCAAATGCTGCCAATCCGATTATTACATTTAGAGGAGATCAAACCCTAAGATACATCAATAACAGCTCCGTTCCGGTAATTCTGGATGTGAGAGCCACTGTAAGTGGAACAGCTGCAACTCATGCTCAGTTATTAGCTACTGATGTACAGACAGGTACTAACCAACGCTCTATGTTCTGGATGGTGCCAAACACAACGGCTGTAAGAACTCAAACTCAAGTGTTTACAGGTCATAACCAATGTCTCCCCTTCGGCAACAGTACCCAAAATCAAAACAGACCCACTAAATTCTTGTTGGCAGAAAGACCGCATAAACTAGTAGTACAATCACTCGGAAATACAACTACGCCGGCGGAAATCACCCGTGTACCTGTTAACCCTGGCGAATTAGGGTTTGGGACAGCTATAGCATTAGGCGGCATGATCAATACAGGCGCAACCTGGCCAAGCGGCGCAGGTGCTCTCAGAGTAGACCTGGCATTCTCAGCGGTTGAACGTACCGGAACAGGCGCTCCGGTATCTATAGCCGGTGTCTACGGCTTACTTGGCGCACAAACAATCGGCGGTACACCACATCCCGCACCGGTATTGGCTGCCATCCCGCAAGGCGGCGGATTCCGGCTCGTTGCCGCTGAATTCCCACAAGTCGGCTCAACTCCAGTTACACAATTCCAAGGACAGGTGGGAACTGCAAACGTTGTGGTAAGAGTTCTGGGTATACCGGATAATGCGACAATTAACACGGTAACTGCAAACACCTTTTTATTGGTCGCGGGTTCCAGTACCGGACAGCATTACACTGTAGGTAGTGGTGCGAACAACAATGGGAACGTTATTACATTCATAGCTAGCAGAGGCTGGCCAAATGCTCACAGAACAGGTACTGCCGGTGGAGACACGCTGACAATCGCATACACTCCCTCCGGAGGTACACAACAAACGGCAGTAATATCCGGATTAACATTTCTTGCAGGATAGAGATTAACTGACTATTAAAAAAAGTCCCCGGTTTAAATACCGGGGACTTTTGCAGATAAAATAAGGAACACCTTGGATATGATAAACGACTTAAGATTGATCGAAAATTTTGATATATTATTTGAAAGTAATGTTGTTTTATATGGTGCCGGATTTTGCGGAGCCGGGATATATGAAATGCTTCAAAAGATTGGAATTCCGGTTGCTTATTTTTGCGATTCTTCTCCTCAGAAATGGGGTAGGATATATAAAAACACTAAAATTATATCCCCGAAAGAACTTAAGCAAATTAAAAATATATCAATTATTATTTCCACAATTAATATACAATTAATTGATGAAATCATGTACTTTATTGAAGAAACCACTATAAAAACTGAAAATATTTTTACAGTATTGGGTTTGGAGTGCTCTATCGTTCAAAATATCAATGATTATAGAATTAATAATGAATATAGAAATATATTTTGTTTAATAGCAGATTTAAAAAAAACAATGGCGATTATAGCAAGGTTGGAAATCAATCTCATATATATATTAAATTTTCTGAAAAACGATTCTAATATACTGGTATATCAACCCGGAAAAGTTGGTTCATCATCTATATGTTACGGTCTTAATAAAATTGGTATCAATAATTATCATGTTCATTATCTCACATCAAACAACACCCAATATCTTACGCGCTATATTTCAGATTACGATAAAAACGAGCCGGCAATAAAATCATATTTTTCTAAAATCGAGAAAGCAAATAAAAAAATACTAAGCATTTTGCTCAGCAAAAATGAATTAATTAAAATAATTACAATTGTAAGAGAGCCGTTGAGCAGAGATTTTTCAGAATTGTTTCAATCATTTGAATCATTTCAAACACATACAGATATAGGACCATATGCAGTAATGTCAATGGGAACACCGATAATTGATACATGTGTTGATTGGTTAAAAAAACATGCATACGATATGAGTAGTGAAAATTGTAGATATGGTTATCAATTCGATTGGTTTGATAAAGAGCTGAAAGAAGTATTTGGTATTGATATATTTAGTTTTCCGTTTGACAAGGAAAAAGGGTATTCTGTGATTAAAAAAAGCAATATCGAAGTTCTCGTGATGAAGCTCGAAAAATTAAATGAGCTTGAACCAATAATAGGAAATTTTATCGGTGTTCCGGTGTATAGATTAGTACATGTTAACGAAGCCAAGAATAAACAATATAAGTATCTTTACGGGAATGTAAAAAATACAATCAAAATTCCCCGTGAAATTATAGATTTATATTATAAAGACAATCCTCGAATGGATCATTTTTATACCGAAAAAGAAAAAAGGTCTTTCTTGAAAAAGTGGGAAAAGAATATTATATAGACCATTTCTTTATCTTTACTTAAGCACATCATTCCAATTTATTATATTTACCTTTTTACCCATGTTTTGCAATACTTTCACTATTTCATTAATTCTATATACAGCACCGGAAATAACAAACTCAAAATCGGTGTTTTCGGCATATTCAGGAGGATTAACTTTTAATCCGGAGTATGAATCACAGTGAAAGTTTTCATATTTGGAATCGACTATACCAACAATGCTGCTTCCAAGCTCAGGAAACGCGGAAATAAAGTATCTGATGACATCGCTCATACCAAACACCAAAATCTTCTTACCAAAATAAGAATGAAAAAACTGATAATACTTCTCTTTGTGTTTGTGAAAAAATATGAATGTTTCAACCATGGGCATCTTATGCCATCTAAACTGACTACAGCATATCCGGCAATCCATTCTACGATCATTTTGATTTCCAAAAATCCCACTTAATTCAGTGTTGATATCTATATTATTTATATGGACTTCATTGTTGCAGATCGGGCAAAACACTGAAAAACTAACAGTTCCTTGTTGTGAAACTGAATATGTATTATTTTTCGTATATAGGGGTGTATAGGCAATAGAGCAAATTGAATTGTATCTATTTATCTTTTCCAATAAAGAAGTAAAATACCTATCGGATAAACGCGAAATATTTAAAATGGGCAGATTGCTTTCAAAGTATTCTAATTCGTTTTGTATTATGCCATTTTTAACAGCATAGTCATAAACCTTTGTACCCGGATATATATGCAATGCAGTCAGTAGAATACTATGTTTGAGTATGTTTGCAAAAAAGAATTCTAAGTTTTCTTTTACAGTTTCTTCTGTTTCTACAATATCTCCAAAAATAAGAACCCCATACGATTTAATACCATGGCTTTTTGTTATCTCAAATGCATTTTCGATTTCTTTAAATGTTATTTTTTTATTCATGCTTTGTAAAACACTATCATTAACAGATTCTAATCCATAGAGGATGGCATAACAACCTGAATCTTTTAACTTTTTCATAGTTTCTTTATCAACATTACTAACACGCGACAATATAGAATATGGCAAACCATATGGTTTAATTCTTTCGCAAAACTCACTGAGATATGATTTATCGGTATTAAACAGACTGTCGTTAAAACGTAATTCTTGAATATTCTCACCATAATACTTGAGGTAATCATCTAATTGTTCAAAAGAATAGTTTAGACTGTGTCTCCTATATGGTATATGAGTTTTATTGTAACAAAATGTGCATGAATATGGGCAGGAACGACTTGATATCAAAAACAATGTGCGATATAATCGTAAATGTTCAGTAAAATCAAACAATTCATGATCTATAAATGGCAGTGAATCCAAATCATGTATTGGTTTTCTGGGTTTATTCATCACTGTTTTATTTTCACAATAGTATAAAAGACCATCTATATCACTGTAATCATCTTTACCATGTGTTATAGCTTTAATCAATTCGAGAAATGTTTCCTCTCCTTCACCATATATATAAAAATCCGCTCCAATACTCTCAGCAATAAGTATTGGATGTGAGGTTACAATGATACCCCCCAATATTGTAACACAGCCTTCTGACCTGACTCGCTTAATCATATTTTTTGTTTCCGGATAAATCGTACTATTTGCAGATATAGCAACAATATTTATGTTATTGTCTTTTATATATTTTATAAGTCGATCCAGATAATTTGTTAGTTCCTCATCCGGTTTACATATAAGTGAATACACCTCATATCCGGCTTTTTTAGCCATAGTGCCAATTAATGCAAGTCCATATGGAAATAATCCATTAAAAATATTAAACGGAGTAACCGGAAATAGAATTCTTGCTTTTAACTTTTTTTCATTCTCAAACTGTAAACATCGCGATGAAGCTGTTTTACTCAAATCTATACCTCCGGTTTGCATATTACACTGCAATACATTATACTACAACTAAAATAGTATTACAATGCATATGCGTTTTAAAGAAGAATCAGATTTAATTTGCACATATTGAGTTTTATTTGGAGAAAAAGATGAACGTTTTGGGCATTTCGGCATTATATCATGATTCTGCCGCAGCTTTATGCGTTAATGGTGATATAATAGCCGCTGCACAGGAGGAACGCTTTACAAGAAAGAAGCACGACTTGAGTATTCCGGTAAATGCCATGCACTATTGTTTACGGGAATCAGGTATTACTTCCGATTATTTAGATGCCGTAGTGTATTATGATAATCCTTTTTTATCACTGGATCGCTTTCTAAAAAACATAGTTTGGCAAAAAGACGATTCAGAGGATTTGATCAATATGAGCTTTGATAATATGTTTATGGACAGACTTTGGATTCATGAACAAATTATTGATGTTCTTGATGCATATAAGAAAAAGATACTGGTTGTAAACCATCACATGTCTCATGCGGCATCTGCATTCTATCCTTCTCCGTTTAAAAGTGCAGCAATTATCGTTGCTGACGGGGTTGGAGAATGGGCAACTACAACAATCGGTGTAGGAAATATTAACGAAATAAAATTTTTGAAAGAAATTAATTATCCTCATTCTCTCGGTCTATTTTATAGTGCTCTTTCATATTTTTGCGGATTTAAAGTAAATTCAGGTGAATATAAGTTTATGGGACTTGCTCCTTATGGCGAGCCGATATATTATAATTTAATCCTCGATAATTTAATCAACATAAAACCCGATGGCTCGTATAAGCTAAACCTTAAATATTTTGACTTTTATAAAGGCAAAACAATGATAAGTGACAAATTCGAAGAACTGTTTAACGGTCCTAAAAGAGATTTTGAAAGCGAAATAAAGAAAAGAGAAATGGATATAGCTGCATCTGCACAAAAGGTATTAGAGAAGGTTCTGGTCACATTGGCGAACCATACGCAAGAGCTCACAGAAGAAAAAAACCTTGTTATGGCAGGCGGAGTTGCTCTAAACTGCGTTGCAAACGGGCATATATTAAAAAACACAAAATTCGATAATATCTGGATACAACCGGCAGCCGGAGATGCAGGAGGCGCTCTTGGCGCGGCACTCTATGCTTCGTTTAATCATTTTGGACTTCAGAGGGAAATAAAACCCAGAGGTTTACAAAAAGGAAGTTATTTAGGACAGCAATTCACATCAAATGAAATTAAAGAGTTTTTGGACAAAAATGGATATGTATACAAGGAATATAGCTCAAAGCCGGATTTGTACAAAGAGTTAGCTATTTATTTATCTGAAAAAAACGTGATTGGTTTTTTCAACGGAAGAACAGAGTTTGGACCGAGGGCACTCGGCGCAAGAAGTATCATTGCAGACCCTTGTGACAAGGATATGCAGTCTAAGTTAAATTTGAAAATCAAGTACAGAGAGTCTTTTCGACCTTTCGCCCCTTCTGTTTTATCTGAAAAAGCCGGTAACTATTTCGACATGAACTATGAAAGTCCATATATGTTATTAGTCGCCGGAGTAAAAAGCGACAGGCGAAAGCCGTTTGATATCAAGGACTATATTTCCGATACGCAGATTAATCTATTGCCTGTTGTAAATAAGGAACGATCTGATATCCCGGCTGTTACACATGTTGATTATAGTGCAAGGGTTCAAACGGTATATAAATATGATAATCCGGATTATCATTTGCTTATCAGCGAATTTGAAAAGCTTACGGGTTGTGCCGTAATCGTAAATACGTCTTTTAACGTACGTGGAGAACCTATTGTAAACACACCCCAAGAGGCATATACCTGTTTCATGAGAACAGAAATGGACATTCTGGTTTTGGAGAATTATATTCTTTTTAAAAATGAGCAACCTGAATATATTGAAGATAAGGATTGGACAAAAGCATATGAGCTCGATTGATATAACTGAAAAGGAAAAGAAATTACTGCAAGATATTGCGATAAAGCTACATGAAGGCGTACATAATCCAATTACAGAGAGTTTTGCCAACAAAAAAATGGATAGTTATTACTCGGATATTTCATGTAATATGGAAAGTCATATTAAAGAATATTCTTTTGAGAGTGTTGTTGAGTTAAAAAAAGAGCTTTCGCAGTTTTGGCAAGATGAAAGCTATATGCTTGAGTTTATACCACCTGTCTTAGCCGCTGCTTTTAAGAAACGCAAAAAAAACACTGTAGCATTAGAGCGGAATAACGGAAATAACCTTTCCGGAGAAGTAAACGAAACAGACATGCTCCCTACTTTTATTTACAATTTATAATCATTATCCGTAGCGTTTATACTTTTTGGAGAACATCATGAAGAATAAGTTTGAATTAGATTTTGACTTGCCGGACTATTTATTTCCATTTTCTAAAATCGAGAAAGACAGTAATGTAATAATATACGGAGCAGGAGAAATGGGAAGGCAATATATAATGCAATTGCAAAAAACAAATTATTGTAATGTTTTATTTGCAGTTGACAGGAATTATAAAAACATATCCGATTTATTGAATGTGGCTGTTCAAAAGCCACTTTGTATTATTAACGCGGATTATGATTATATTATTATTGCAGTTACCGAACCGTTATCAGAAAGCGTAAAAGCTGATCTGAAGCTATTGGACATACCTGAGAATAAGATTATTTATCACTTGGAGCTTTCGGAATATTGCCTATTAAGAAAGCAACTGGTTCCTAATTGTATTGTGCAAAACGATTATGGAAGAATGTATTTAGCGGACAGATTAAAAAACAGAAGGCTTGCTATTCATGGAATCGGGATAGAAGCCATTACTTTGGCAAAGCTTTTTAAACTTATGGGAATAGAAATCGAGTATTTTATTGATGATGAATCTGCCGGAAACAAGCTTGAAGGGAAAGAGATAAAGCATACCGTAGATATTATTTACGAAAATGCAGATGAATTATTTATACTTATTGTAAGCAACAAAGAAAACTATAAAGCTTACAGAAAAAGCTTCATCGACATGGGAATACATGAGGATATAGACTTTGCATATTATGCGAACATCGAAATACATTCATGTATTTTCTATTATGATGTGACTCTGTCTTTTAACCGGGTTAAGGAAGAATTGGAAGGATTTGAGCTATTTGGTGATATAAATGATCCTTCAGCCTTAAGGATTGTTGCATTAGGCGGTTCTACAACAGAAAGCACATACAGTTTTTACAAAGGATGGGCATATTATCTGTCTGAAATCTTACAGAAAAAACATATCCCCTCAATTATTTATTGCGGTGGCGTTGGAGGATATACATCATCACAAGAGTTATTAAAGCTTATTCGCGACGTGCTTCCTCTCAACCCTGATATTGTATTATCCTACAGCGGATTTAATGATTTATATTCTATTTCACCTCATATCAAAGCATACAGGAAAAATTTAAACATATATAAAAGACCATTCATACATCCTTTTCAAGTAGAATTTTGCAATAAAATACTACAAACTTATAAACAAAAAGATGAGGAAATCCCGGTTTTTTTCAATAACCCCGGTAAAACTGAAAATTCAATTTCATATGGTCTTGAAAATGATAAAACAGGAGCAGAGTTTTGGATATATAATACTAGGATGATGCATGCAATTGCCAAAGAATTTGGTATCTTATTTATGTCATTTTTTCAGCCTTTTTTAAGGAATGGCTACTATAACATAACAGACACGCAACAAGCAATTATTTACAAGTATGGAATAGGTTTAAAGCATTATTTGGAAAGTGATGCAACAGCAATACAAGAAAACGTTTTAGCCATAAAGCAAAAAATAAAAAAATATGATTATATCACCGATTTATCAGATATATTTATTAAGCATGATAATATTTATTTTGATGTTGTTCATGTTTATGAAAAAGGCAATGAAATAATTGCTGATAACATATATAGTATCATATCTCCACACTTATAAAACTGTAATAGTAATAATAGATTATCTCAAAATGGAATCGGTTTAAATAGCAATTGCCAACAGAGTGAAAGAAGCAATTATGAGAAAATTCCAACAAAAAAATATACTGGGCGTACTCAAAACCATTAGCGATGCGCAAACAAATGGTTTATATGCCGATTGCCAGGATGGAGCTTTAGCAATCGGTGGATTTATTAATGATATAATGGGCGAAGGAACGCAAACAGTCGCATTACTTGAAGAATACTGTGATCTTCTTTATCAAGCCTGTAATGGAAAAACCAGTGTTAAATCATTACATAGACAAATTATAAAAATAGAAAACAGTGTCAGAAGTGAACTAAAACCAACAAATTTCGAAATTGTATTCCTGCCATACAAGGTCAGCATGTGGGATTCGCTTGAAAGTATTTACCTCGCTGCAATGGAAGACCCCGATTGTAAAGCATATGTAGTTCCGATACCGTCTTATGAGCTTAATCCGGATGACACACTTGGGCAAATGTACTATGACGGTGATTTATATCCTGAAAATATCCCGATTATCCACTGGCAGGATTATGATATAGAAGCCCGCCAACCGGATGTGATCTTCATACATTACGCATATGATGATATGGTTAGCAATGCTACTGTCCATCCTGCCTTTTACAGCGAGAGGCTACGGCAAAACTGTGAGCAGCTAATATATGTTCCATACTTTGTTAATAATAATGAAACTCATGATTATAACAGCTTACTACCGGGTGTCCGAAATGCTCATCATGTAATTGTGCAATCGAAGGCAATAAAAAAATCATATATAAAACATTATTTAAAATTTGATAAAGAAAATGGATGGAAAGGGCGATATGGCGCAGCAGAGGATAAATTTGTCGCCCTGGGCTCTCCAAAATTCGATAAAGTACTAAACTCAAAGCGCGAAGATTTTACAATTCCTGATGAGTGGATAAAACTAATCAACAATCCCGATGGTACACAGAAAAAGACCATTTTATATAATACCCATATGTTCACATGGATAAATAATGGCGAGAAATACTTCAAGAAAATCCGCTCAGTTTTTGAGACATTTAAAAACCGTGATGATGTAGTCCTTTGGTGGCGACCGCATCCGAATACCGAACTCAACTTCCGCACTCAAGCTCCGCAATTATTTGATGAATATAAAGATGTTGTTGATAATTACCGGAATGAAGGCTGGGGAATTTATGATGAATCTCCTGACCTGCATAGAGCAATGGCGTGGAGTGATGCTTATTATGGTGATGAGAGTTCTCTAGCGATAATGTATAAGATTACCGGGAAACCGGTAATGATACAGAATATTAATTATTTAAATAATAACCTGCAAAAAAATCAAATCAACGTAGCTGTTATTGATTTTGATTTTAGAGAAAACATATTATGGCTTTTACCAAGAAATATAGACGAATTATTCAGTATGAATTTGGATACCGGAGAAACAAGGTCTATGGGTGAAATCCCGGGAAACAAAGAATATGGTGACCCTCTTTATACATCTATAGTGACCACAGAGAATAACGTTTTTATAATACCGTATAAAGAAAACTCTGTCTTGAAGTTTAATATTCTAAGTAATAGTTATGATTCTATATTTACAGTAAATACTCAAAAGAATATAGGAAAATTTATGGCATCCATTTGCTATAATGAAACACTCTACATATTTCCAATTTATTATAATTCAATTGTTAAGTATGATTTAATAACCGGGATTGCTGTTGAGAATGACAAGCTGTGTAATGAGCTGGAAAAGTACAGATATGATGATAAAGCTTTTTATTTTACACGTGGTTTGATGGATAATGGCGATAAATTATTTCTCACTACACCATTAGTGAATATTATAATTATATATGATATGCAGACAGATAATTATGATATACATCATATTGGAAAATCTGAAAATAGTTATGCTACTATTGTATATGACGGCAAATACTTCTGGTTATTTCCACTTAATGGTGGAGCTATAGTTAAATGGGATGGTGTTTCAAATAATTATGAGGAGCTATGCGATTACCCGGATAAGCACACTCCCGGTGATGAATACGTCTTCATTTCTGCAGTCATATATGACAAATTTATATACGCTTTTCCTCAAATAGGCAATATGGTACTTAAAATAGATATAACAACAAACAATATTGAAGAATTTATAAACCTGGAAGAGCGTAAAAAGCACTGTGTTTATAATGATGATTATACGTTTAAATATACCAATGCAAAACTAATAAATAACTATATTTTTGCAATATCTCTATGTGAAAATGCACTTCATAAAATTGATCCTAATACCGGAGAGATTGAATCTGTACCAATTGTGTTATCCGATGAAGATTATGTTAAGTTTATGGACAAGCTACCGGCACAAAGCATAGGAGAACCATCAGCACAACAAAATCTCATTATGGAAAGTCTCATACTATCTCCGGAATACTTAATTGAGCGTATGAAAAGTGATACAATTACATTACCATACTCACCACAAGAAAACATAGACGGAAATTGCGGAAATAGAATATTTGAGTTTGCAAAGTCTAAAATAATTTAATCGGAGAAACAGTATTGTTATGTCTTTAGACAAAAATGATTTAATTATAATGCCGTTTTCAGCAAGGGCGGCTCTTGTTTATCATATTTTAGTAAAAAGAGGAAAAACTATATTAGCTTTTTTCGATAATAATCGACAATTAGATGGTAGCAGATATAGTGACTGTCAAATAATACTTCCCGAAAAAATAGAAAGGAAAACTCAAAACGTAACAATAATTCTTTGTGAACCTAAATACTACATACAAATGAATAATCAACTGAAACATTTAGGTTTTGTAAATACTGTTTTTTCTGAAAATGTTATCACATCGAAAGAAGCCTTTGACTGTTTTCCGCTAATAAGCATTAGTGAAACCCGGCAGCTAATCCCAAAACAGATAAGTAAAATGAAGACACAAATCAGAGATTCTAGCAACTTTTTAGGGACAGCATGTATACTTCATTTCGATGATATTTTTATTCCGATTATCGACATAAAATTGTCTGAAGACTGCCAACTTAAATGTGCATATTGTGCCTTTCTGCAAGAGCTCCTTGGATATGCAATGAAATACAAAAATGATACAAAAATAACTGATTTCTTTGAATGGTTTGATTCGTATCATTTGAGTAATAGCGCTACTAAAGATGCAGAAAGTGAATTATTTTGTTTATTGACTAAAGGTGATATAAAAGATGTTATTTTGTTTATTGGCCAAGACATTATTGGTGGATCAACTTACTTTCTTGATAGAAAACTAAAAAAATTATTACACAAGCGTGTACTCATAATAAGATATAAAACAAGAACTAATAATTACCTTTTGCATTATAGACACAGAGAAAACGAATTTTTTTTTAGTTTTAATACTTTTTCCAGCATAAAAAATATAATCAGCATATTTAAAATTATGACAATTTACATTAATGCATTATCAGGATATCCCGGTATTTACTCGATTCTTACATTTTTGATAAAAATGAATAACGAATTTGGCATCAATTATGTATTTTACTTGCATGATTATTACTCAATTTGCCCATCCGGAGCATTACTGGATTATGATAATAGTTATTGCAGACTTCCAAGTCCTGAAAAATGCAATGAGTGTTTAGTAAAAAATAATAATTCTTGGTATTTAGAATACGAATCAATTGAAAGATGGCGTGTCAATTGGTTTTCATTTCTTGCAACTTGCAATCAGATAATTGTGTTTTCAGATAGTTCCAAAAAAATTCTCAGTAAGGTGTATCCGGATTTGAAAAAAAACATCATCACTAAGCCACATAAAGTTGATTATGTCACACCAGTTATAAAAAGAAAAAAAAATACAAATATAATAAATATTGGTATTATTGGCACAATTACATTACACAAAGGCTCGGAAATAATTAAAGAAATGTTATCATTAATTCAGGAAAAGTCATTACCAATAAGTATTACTGTCTTTGGGATAATCCATAATATATTTTCTTCAAGTTCTCTGAAAGTGACAGGCTATTACCACACGTCTTTTCTTCCCTCTCTAATTGAGAATTATGGTATTGACATTATATTAATTCCTTCAATTTGCCCTGAGACTTTTTCATATACAACTCAGGAAGCCATTGCATTAGAATTACCTGTTGCTGTTTTTGACATCGGTGCTCAGGCTGAAAAAGTATCAGTATATAAAGAGGGACTTGTTATTAAAGATATTAATGCCGAGAACGCACTTAAAGATATTATCAGTTTTATCGGAGAACAATCATGATAAAAAAAAAGAAATGCAACATAACACGACTCGCCATATTCGTCGTCTACGATAAAGACGGTATCATAGATGATTATATTACGTATTATTTAAATGAATTATCGCAATATGTGTCTCATATTGTGATTGTATGCAACGGACTACTGAGTGAAGAAAGCAAAACAAAGCTGAATAGATACACAGAAGATGTGTTTGTCCGTGAAAACATAGGGTTCTATGCGGGAGCAATCAAAGATGTTTTGTTAAATATTTATGGTTGGGAAAAAGTATATGAATATGACGAACTGCTCTTTGTAAATGATTCAGTATATGGACCGATTATTCCTCTTGAACAAATGTTTAATAAGATGGATAATTGTGATTGTGATTTTTGCGGTATTACAGAGTGTACTGACACTTCAACATTATCTCAGTACATACATAGTTACTTCGTGAGTATAAAAAGTAGTTTGCTAAAAAATGATGTATTTCGATTATTTTGGGAAGAGTATACCCCTTCTAATAATCATAATGTTGCGTTACAGGATTTTGAAGTAGCGTTTTCCAGGCACTTAATTGAATTTGGATTTATATTTTCTTCATATGTTGAATGCTGTCAATTTGAAAACTCTATCGGGTTTGATATATCTGTTATGGATCCATATAACTTGATTACCAAATATAAATGTCCATTTGTTAAAAGAAGTGCACTGGGATCTAAAACTCTTGATGTGTTTAACTATAAAGGTTGTGAAAGATCAAATGAAATAATACGGTTCATTAATGAAAATACAAATTATGATGTTAACCTAATTTGGGATAACCTACTTAGGACATGCAATATTACCGAAATAAAGAATGCATTATGTTTAGACTACATATTGCCAACGAATTCGTATAAAAATTCAAATCAAAAAAATATATCAAAAAAATGTGTGATAGTTGTGCATCTATATTATGAAGAGCTTTTAGATGAATGTCTCGCTTACATGGACAATATACCGAACTATATCAATATCGTTATCACAACTTCAAAGATGCAAATATCTGAGAAAGTCAATCGGCATTTTACTGCTCAAAATAAAGCTAATTATGAAGTAAGACTACTAGACAATCGTGGACGTGATATTGCCGCACTGTTAGTTGGTTGCAAAGACTTGCAAAAGGAATATGAATATTTATGTTTCACACATGATAAGCAATCCTCTTTTATAAGCTCCGGGCAATCATTTCGTTACTTGCTTTTTGAAAATACATTAGGAAGTAAACAATACATTGAAAATGTTATATGTGAGTTTGAAAACAATCCGCGTATGGGATTTTTAACAGTACCAACACCGTATCATGAATGTTTTTTGCAAAAAGGTGGAGATTTTTGGTTCAATAATTTTAATAATACAATTAAGCTTGCGAACAAGCTGGACTTGCAGTGCAACATTTCTGATAGTTACCCTGCTTTTTCTGTTGGAACAGCATTTTGGTGTCGTACCGCTGCATTAAAAAAGCTATTTGAGTATAATTTTAAGTATCGTGATTTCCCTGAAGAACCGATTCAAGGCGATACAGAGTTGTGTCATGCGATAGAACGAATTTTTCCATACGTTGCTCAACACGAGGGATTCTATAGTGGTGTTGTGATGACAGACCGCTATGCAGAAGTGCGAATTGTTGATCTGGAATATATATTATCAAGTGCAATAAAAAATAACATCGCAACAATTATCTTCCCTGATTGGAATAGCTTATCCAATATGTTTGGTTCAACTAAAATAATATTTGAAATATATCGTTTCTGCATGAACAAAGCTGAAATATACATCTATGGTGCAGGTTTATGTGCAAGTAAGGTTTCGTTTTGGTTAGAATTCTTAAGGATAAATTTTCTTGGCTTTATAGTATCCGATGATAATAGAATTTCTTCAGAGTATCTAAATAAACATGTGTGGGAGCTGTCGGAGTTAGATATATCTAAACCTGGCGTTGGAATTATACTAGGCTTAAATAATAAAAATACTGCAGAAGTCTTACCAAAACTAATATGTAAAGGTGTTAAGAATTACATTGTTATTAATAAGTTCTTATAATAATAATAAAATGATTATCATGAATAATCATTATCCAATATAAACATTTAGTTTTGTATTTTGAGGAAGGTAAAACTAATGTAGTGAGGTGTATTTTTTGATGATTAGTGTTAAAATTGCCGGATTTTTCAACGAAATAAAAAATAGTAGTAAATATACTGTTATTTATGGTGCAGGTCATGATGGCAGACTGCTTGCAGATGTTGCATTACATTTTGGGTGTCATATAGCATGCTTTGCTGATAAAGGTACATATTTGTATGGATTAAGCTATAAGGGTATTAAGATTGTTTCGATATATGAAGCGTTATTGAATGCAGAAGTTATCATTATTTCTATAGCTATAAAAGCTGTTGAAGAAGAAATAGTTTCTGTGATAGATGATTATTATCTTAATACTACTAAACCAAAGGTTATTAAGAAATGCGATATTCCATTTGAAACTATTGATTGCCTAAAACTTTTTGCAGAAAACAGAATTTACACATATTCTGATTTTATAAAGAATCTTAATATGTGTAATGCTTCAACAGGAGATAACAGCATAAAAAAAAGTCATATACACGAAGGTAATTTAGCAAGACAGCGAGTATCAAATGAGCGCAAGGAGCTTATTGAAATTGGACGAAGGCACTGGAAAGGAACTAATGTTCTTATCATATTACCTGTTGACAATCTAGGTGGTGGTATGAAAGTTGTAATCAATGAAGCTCAAAAAATGGTGGAAATGGGCGTGAATGTATCGATTTATAATTTAGAGTCAAATAGAACCGGTTTTGAACAATACAATTGGGCAAGCGATCTTGTGGCTATATATGGTGAAAAGATTTCAGATTTCATTGATGTCGCTTATAATTTTGATGTAATATGTTCAACTTTTTATGCATCCGTAAAACACTGTATTAATTTAAGTAAAAAAACAAAAATAGCTTACTATGTGCAAGATTTTGAACCGTATTTCTTTGACTATAATTCTTACAATTATTTGGAAGCACTACACTCATATACAATTGTTGGTAACAATATTCTGGTTACTAAAACAAAATGGAACTATAATATGGTGAAAGAAAACACGGGCGCAGAATGTGTTATAATCGGACCAAGTGTGGATATAGATGAATATAGACCACAACAAAAGGTCTATAAATCAAACAAAATAGTTATTTGTGCAATGATTAGACCTGAATCTCCAAGACGGTCTCCATATTTAACATTGGATGTACTAGAGCAGGTTTCTGAAATATATGGTGATAAAATTGAGATTTTTGTTTTTGGTTCTGATCCCTCACAGAGATTATTTGACTATACCTTTTGGAATCTATTTTCGCCTAAAACGAAAATCAAGAATTTGGGAATTCTAAGTCGTGAAGACGTTGCAACAGTTCTTTCATCATCTGATATTTTTGTGGATTTGTCTGAATATCAGGCGATGGGACTCACAGCAATGGAAGCTATGTTAAGCGGTTGCGCCACTATCGTTCCTAAAAATGGCGGCTGTACTGATTTTGCTAAAAACGAAAAAAACGCCCTTGTGATAAATACCAACTGTAGGCAACTTTGTGTTGAAGCAATCTGTCGTCTTGTTGATGATAGGAAAACCAGAGATTTATTATCAAAAAATGCCATTATAGACATTTGTAAGTTTTATCCTGAAAAAGCTGCCTTCAATTTTTTGGATGCTATATTTCCTGCTACATAAATCAATAATGGGAGTGCAATTGTTAAGTGAGGATCAAATGTAAATCTAAAGTAAGTTTAGTTATGCCCGTATACAATAAATACGAATATATTGATATGATGCTTGAATCAGTATACAAGCAGGAATGGGACAATATTGAACTCATTTTTGTAAATGACGGGGCTACAGATGGTACACGGGAAAAGCTTTCATTATGGGAACCTAAATTTCTCAATAAAGGATTTGAAATAATCATTATTGATCAAGAAAATAAAGGCATCCCCTTTGCCGTAAAAACCGGACTTTTACATGTGACAGGTGATTATATATGTTTAATTGATTGTGATGATAAGTTAGATCCGAAATATGTCTCAACAATGGCTGGTTGGCTCGATGAACATCCTGAAGATGATTGGACATTGTGCTTATGGAACTCTTTCTCGATAGAAAATGGAGTTCATAAAATTTTTTCGACTGCTAACGTTTCCTTTATTCCTTCGCATCCAAATATGATGGAAAAATTTTTATCTTTTAGATATGCAACTGTTGTTTGGATTTGTATGGTTCGTACAAATTATTTGAAAAAATGCAGAGTTGTAGAAAGGTTCATAACAGATGTCCGTTCCACACAAGAGCCCGGGTTTTATCTACCTCTTATTCTAGGTGGTGGTAATGTAAAGATTTTTGATAAACCACTTTATAACCATAATAGATATTATGGGCAAACATATTGGGGAAATGCTCCTTTTTCGGATTCATTTTCTAAAGTAAAAGAATATCAAGACAAACATAAAGAAATAACATTAAAAACAATTACTACTCTTGATGCTGATTTTTCATTAAAGAAAAAATGGCAGGCAATTCTTGAACTTGCTGAGATGCGGGTTTTATTGCCTGAAACAAAGAGATTTCACGATGGTGATGAGTATGTTTCTGATTTAGCATCAGAAACCGCTTTTTTAATAAATAAGCATTTTCATCCCAGCCCCCAAATAACAATTGAGAATATAGTGAATAATGATTACAATATATTATCTCTAGCTATTTCTGATTGTATTTTGGGGGATAAATCCAGAATGCCTCCGCGCATTACCGGTCGTGTAATAGGTTGTGGTGTGCTTGGTAATGTTGGTCGAGTTCATGTACCGAAGTTAATAGGTACAAGCCTGGAGCCAACGGATTTGTGGGATCAATCTGCAGTTTCAGAGGATAAAATTAACGGAATACCGGTATCAATTCCCGATTATTGTAGTCTCACGTCTGATGATATTGTTCTTGTTTTTCCTGCTGACATGAAAATAAAAAACGAATTATTCGATATATTGTTAAATCACAGAGTAGAAAATATTATAACCGGCACTGACATAATGGAAATGATGCCTGCATTAATGTATCCGATGTTTTATAATAAGTGTGAATTCGTGGTTGATAAATAATTATTGTCTATTTCCATTGTCCCCAGCTTAAGGGTTACAGGTTTTTACAAGAGTGTTGACATCCCTGTAGAAAACATTGATAATACATATGAAAGTGTTGACAGCCCATATATCAGTCATTACATTACAGGAGTTTTATTAGTATGATAACAATGTTAAGTAAAAAGTTTTACATTATAGCATCGGATATGACAAATTATTGTAATGCTCGTTGTATATTTTGTTATAACGATTTTAATAAGTATCATACAAGCATTGATATGAATGAGACTACCTTTTCTAAGATACTACAGCTTTTATCATGCACAGATCTTTTTTTATTTTCATGTAATTACGAACCCACTATTCACAAAGATTTTAATAAGTTATTAGAAAAAGTACCTGATACAGATGAAAATACTCATACCTTATTAACAACAAACCTTGCAAAACAAATGTCTGATAACGATATTCAAGCATTAGCCAACTCTAATATCTCTCAACTTAATGTTTCTCTAGAAACGTTTGATTTGCAATTGTATGAGAAACTAGTGGGTATAACGCCAAATTATTTTTTTAAAAACCTTGATAAAATCGCAGAGATTTTTACTAATTCAAAAACTACTCCAAAATTTGGTTTTCTTACTATGGTAATACGAGATAATTTTAATGAATTAATTGACATAGCAAAAAAAGCACTTGACAAGTATTCTCCTGACGTTCATGAGTTTAGAGTTCCATATTTTGGCGAATATCTTGTTAATGAAACATTTAATGATCAATTATTACATATGGATGAAATACTTGATATTAAAGATAAACTACTGGCTATAAGCTCTAAAATTGTCTTCTCCACTTATAACGCAACAACTATTGAAAATTTAGAAAGACATATCAATGCTCAAAAAAATATTAATAAAATAACAAAATCTTCAAATAGAGACCTATATACAATATTCATAGATTCAGCCGGAAATTCTTCATTTCCTGGAGATGATTCCTTTATAAACATAAACGATATTGAAACTCCATTAAGCTATTTCAATCAAAAGTTAATTAAACTACAAGAATATGAAGCTAGTATGTTTTCAATTACAATAGCAAACAGGATCAACATATCTGAAAAAAGCAGGTATTTTCCCGGAATCCTCAAGAAAAAAATTATATATAACGAAAGATTCTTTTATATATCAGGATTCTGTAGTACTTTCTCGAATATCACAAAATCAAAGCTATTTCTTGAAAATAACCAAACAGCATTTTTGGTAAATATGGATTTTACGGAACTTCAAGATGACTTATTTATTGAAACTAATCCTTATATAATGGAATTCAGATGTGTAGTTGATTTATCAAAAGTTGGAATTAATAATTTTGATATTAAATTTGTACATGAATCGGATGGCCATTTAGTGAGTGAGAATATTGTATGGAACAATAATCAATTACACAGCTTTAAATACAGATTTATATACGGTACTGGAGCACTTAGTAAGCTATGCTATTTGGAAATTACAAAGGAAGACATATCAATTAACGGGTTTATTGTTTCAGATAGTCATTTTCAATCCTCGGATTTTTTGGGGCATAAAATCAATCGTTTGTCAGAAATACCATGCTCTGCCAATGATATATGTATAATACTGGCACTAAATGAATGTAATGTAAAAGAGGTACTCCCATCGCTTTTAGAATTAGGTTATATAACATATTATTGGTATATTAAGGAATAGCAATGGTTTTTTACTAAAATTGTAATTCAACTTATATTGCTATTTGGTGAAATAGACCCCGGGGATTATAATTATAATGATGTTGTTGTATTATATGAAGTCGCATTTAGCGTGCGCTTCAGATTAGAAGGTTATCTTGAAGCATTTGAATTATTTAAATCCAAAATTATTGATATTATGTAGTCCGCACATAGGTTGTGAAAGTATTTACAAGTTCATTACTTTCAGATATATGCAAAAAAACCAAAAAACGGAGCAGAAAATGACAAACTGTAAATATCATATAATTGATAAAAAGATATACCTCATGCCGTTTTGCGCTGATACGCTATTAATTTATCATTTAACTATCAGTATAATGAGTGCAGAATTGCAGTTATTCCGCTACGATATGGCTCCGGATTTATTTAAAATTTCAGGATTTTATCATCGGCTGAAAGAGTATCTTCGTATGATAAGGGTATTGTAATAGAAGATATTGACGCAAAGGTAGCTTTGGATGAAATTATTAATTATATAAAAAAATATAATCAACCCTCTCTATCGTAAACTGAATAACGTTTTAACCCATGTTCTGTTGATTTTTTCACAGCATTATTAAAATATCTGATATCATCGCTTAGTGGCGATATCAACTTTAGCAAAAGTTAGAAAAGCCATTGCAAAGTGTGATAATATAACGTTTTTTTCTACATTTTCCAACCTGAAACGTGTATTGACGAAGCTCTTTTCATAAGATAGCATATGAACACGATAATACAATTCTAATTGTATTATGTATATAAATATGCTACTATCATGAAAGGAAAATCAAACAAAATGGAAAATAAAAAACCGTTATTACCCGTTAAATCAGACTTCGTTTTTAAGCACATATTTGGAGATCAACGTAATGTAGATATTCTGGGAGCATTTCTTAGTTCGGTATTAGATATTCCGAAGGACGAATATGATAGATTAACTGTTATCGACCCTTATGTTAAAAGAGAAACAAAGGACGATAAATACGGGATACTAGATGTAAAAGTGCATACAAAAAGCGGCAATGTAGTTCATGTAGAAATTCAACTTGAAGTGCGTTCTGATTTAAA
>Ga0209737_10000652_pt1 | contig 27447 bp, 26 predicted proteins | sample TergutCu122P3_FD_187284 | JGI IMG/M metagenome (GOLD analysis project Ga0209737, IMG submission 187284) | Cubitermes ugandensis P3 segment gut microbial communities from Kakamega Forest, Kenya - Cu122 P3 (SPAdes) (version 2) | ecosystem: Host-associated > Arthropoda: Insects > Digestive system... | reverse complement strand
CCCAGCCTTCCCCCGCGAGCGGGGGAGGGAGTCAGGTATGTAATTTCCCTCGCCATGCCCCAGATCGAACTCGAAAACATCACGCGCATCTTCCAGCTTGGGGAGGCCACGGTTCGGGCGCTCTCCTCGGTGTCGGTGGTGATCGATGCGGGCGAATACGTGGCGATCATGGGCCCGTCGGGTTCGGGGAAATCCACGATGCTCAACCTTCTCGGCCTGCTCGACCGGCCAAACGACGGGCGTTACCGGCTCGAGGGGCGCGACGTTACCACCCTCTCGCCGGATGAACAGGCTGCCGTGCGGCGCAACCGCATCGGCTTCGTCTTTCAGAGTTTTCACCTCGTCCCTCGCCTGACCGCCGCCGAGAACGTCGCCCTGCCGCTCATGCTTGCCGGTGTGCCGCCCGAGGTCCGCCGCCAGCGGGTCAACGATGCGCTCGAAAAAGTCGGCCTGACTTCCCGCGCCGGGCATCGCCCGGATGAGCTCTCCGGCGGGCAGCGCCAGCGTATCGCCATTGCCCGCGCCATCATCATGCAACCGGCGATGCTGCTTGCCGATGAGCCCACGGGCAACCTCGACCGCCATACCGGGCAGGAGGTCATCGAACTGCTCGAAGCGCTCAACACCGCCGGTACGACGCTGATCGTCGTCACCCACGACCCGGATATAGGCCGCCGCGCGCATCGCCGGTTGACGATGATGGATGGCGTCCTGAGCGACAGCCGGAAAGAATCCGCCGCGCCATGACTCCCTCCGACACCCTGGGCTTTGCCGCCCGCGCCGCGTTCAGCTACCCGCTACGCTCTTCGCTGCTGGTGCTGGCAATGTCGATCGGCATGGCGGCGGTCGTGATCCTCACCGCAGTTGGCGACGGCGCACGAAGCTACATCGTCGGCCAGTTCGTCTCGTTGGGGTCCAACCTGATCATCGTCCTGCCGGGACGCACCGAGACCGGCGGTTTTCAGCCTGGGAGTTTCGTCTCCAGCACACCGCGTGACCTGACCATCGAGGACGCCGCTTCCCTGCAACGAGTCACCCATGTGCGGCGCGTCGCGCCCGCCTCGGTAGGCAATGCAGAAGTGGCGGCCAACAGCCGGTTGCGCGAAACGATGATCTTCGGCACCACGGCCAGCTACATCGATATTCGGCGCTTTGCCACCTCGCAGGGGCATTTTCTTCCCGATGACGACTGGCAGCGTCCGGGGCCTGTGGCCGTCATCGGCGCAACCATTCACAAGGAGCTCTTCGGCGACGCTTCTCCCATCGGGCAGATGATCCGGGTCGGCGACAACCGCCTGCGGGTCATCGGAGTCCTGTCCTCCGTCGGGCAGGGGCTTGGATTGAACTTCGACGAAGTGGTCATCGTCCCGGTTGCCACGGCGCTTGCCATCTTCAATACCAACACCCTGTTCCGCATCTTCGTCGAAACCGCCGACCGCGACTCCATCGAGGCCGTCAAGGCCGATCTGGAAAGAACCATGCGCGCCCGCCACGGCGGCGAACTCGATGTCACCCTGATTACACAGGATGCCGTGCTCTCCACGTTCGACCGCATTCTGCGCGCCATCACGATGGGGCTGGCCGGTATCGCCGCAATCAGTCTGGTCGTGGCCGGCATTCTGGTGATGAACGTGATGCTGGTGGCCGTCACCCAGCGCACCGCCGAAATCGGCCTGCTCAAGGCCATCGGGGCCAGCAACCGCGACATCGTGCGCATCTTCATCACCGAAGCCACGCTCCTGTCGCTCGTAGGAACGCTTGCAGGTTTCGTACTGGGCCATCTCGGGGCATGGGGCATCCGCCTGGGCTGGCCCATCCTGCCAGCCTGGCCGCCGACATGGGCGGTCGCGGCGGCGCTGGGCGTTGCGCTGACGAGCGGACTCGTCTTCGGCGTCATGCCGGCGCGACGGGCAGCGGCGCTCGACCCGGTTCTGGCCCTGACGGGACATTGAGAGGCAAGACTATGCGCTGGCGCGACCTTCTCCGTCTTGCCACGCACGCGCTGGCCGTTCATCGTCTGCGCAGCTTTCTCACCCTGCTCGGCATCGCCGTCGGTATTGCGGCTGTCATCCTGCTTACTTCGCTCGGCGAAGGCATGCACAACTACGTGCTCGATGAGTTCTCCCAGTTCGGAACCAACATCATCGCAGTCATCCCCGGACGCAAGGACGCGCGCGGCGGCCCTCCGGGGCTTCCCTCGACCGCCCGGGATCTGACCCTGGAGGACGCGGAGGCGCTGGCCCGGATTCCTCACATCGGCATCAGCAACCCCGAGACGTGGGGAAACGCCGAAGTGCGCGCCAACGGTCGCGTGCGCCGCACCATGGTGCAGGGCGTCGGCCCGAAAACGCACGAGTTGTATTCCTTGGGCGTCGCCTACGGCCAGTTTCTGCCCGAGGGGGAGAAGCGCGATGCCCGTGCGCTGGCAGTGCTCGGACAGACGCTCAAACAGGAGCTTTTCGGCTCTGGGCAGCCGCTTGGCGAACGCATCACGATCGGGAGAGAACGCTATATCGTCATTGGCGTTCTGGAACCCAAGGGGCAGATTCTCGGCATCGATATCGACGACACCGTCTATATCCCAACCATGCGGGCGATGACCCTGTACAACCGCACCAGCCTGGAACAGATCTCCGTCAATTACGACATCAGCGTCGATCCGGCAATCATCCTTCCCCTGATCCGTCAGGCGCTCATCGACCGCCACGGGCGCGAGGATTTCACCCTGATGACGCAGAAAGAAATGATTGCCAGCCTGCTCAACATCATCAGCATCATCACCCTGACCATCAGCGCACTCGGCGGCATCTCGCTCACGGTCGGAGCCGTGGGCATCGTCACCATCATGACCATCGCCGTCAGCGAACGCACGCGCGAAATCGGCCTGCTGATGGCGCTGGGCGCGCGCCGCAACACCATTCTCACCCTCTTCCTCGCCGAAGCGGTGGCGCTGGCCGCAATCGGCGGGCTGTTCGGGCTTTCGATCGGAATCGGACTGGCTCAACTGGTGGGGTTTTTCGTTCCTTCGCTTCCGGTCAGCACGCCCTGGTCGTTCACGATCGCCGCTTTAGTCTTCTCTGCCTTCATCGGTCTTGCTGCCGGCGTGCTGCCGGCGCGGCACGCGGCGCGTCTGAATGTCGTCGATGCCCTGCGTTCCGAGTGAATGCGCTCCGAAAGGCCAAAGTCACTCAACCCCCTGTCTTGGGCGCGGCTGCTGCTATAATTGATTGTTTCATTTAATAACCTTCGGAGTAAGAACGTGCTGATTTCCAACGCATACGCCCAGGCTGCCGATGCCGGTCAAGCCGCTGCAGGCGGCGGTCTGGCCAGTCTCCTGCCCTTTATCCTGATGATCGCAGTGCTGTACTTTCTGATGATCCGTCCCCAGATGAAGCGCGCCAAGGAACACAAAAGCATGGTTGAAGCCCTCTCCAGGGGGGATGAGGTCATTACCGGCGGCGGTATTGCAGGCAAGGTCACGGAAGTGGGCGACAACTTCGTCCAGGTCGAAATCGCTGCCAACACCGTGGTTGCCATACAAAAGCAATCCATTTCCGCCGTACTGCCAAAGGGTACGCTGAAAGCCCTTTGACTCCCTCCTCGTTCCCCGGGCGTTGTCCGGAGAACGAGATGCCGCGCGCCATTTTCCCGTCAAGCTGCCAACCATGAACCGCTATCCGCTCTGGAAAAATATTTTCATCGCCATCGTACTGTTGTGGGGACTGCTGTACACCTTGCCGAATTTCTTCGGCAAGGCGCCCGCCGTGCAGGTTTCGAGCGCCAAATCCACGCTGGAAATCAACCCCGCTTCCGATAGCGCGCGCATCGAAAGAGCGCTCGCGGCGGCAGGCATCGAGCACAGAGGCATTTTTTCGGACGCAACGGGAATACGCGCGCGCTTTGCCGATACCGATACCCAGCGCCATGCCAAGGAAGTCATCGAGGATGCATTCAATCCCAACAAGCAAGACCCTTCCTACACCGTAGCGCTCAACCTGTTGCCGAACTCTCCGCAATGGCTCACGGCGATCAGCGCCCTGCCGATGAACCTGGGGCTCGACCTGCGCGGCGGCGTGCATTTTCTGCTCGAAGTCGACATGCCCGGTGCAATCACCCATCGGCTGGAAGCCGTCGTCGGCGACCTGAGCAATCTGTTGCGCAGCAAGAACGTGCGCCACGCGGGCATCGTCCGTGAAGGCAACACCGTCGTATTGCGCTTTCGCGATGCCGCACAGCGCGCGGCGGCCCGCTCCGCAATCCAGTCTTCCAACAATGAACTGCAACTGGTCGAGCGCGATGGCGGCAGCGACGACTTCCGGCTCATTGCCAGCCTGAATGTGCAGACCCAGCAGAGCATCCGCGAATTCGCCGTCAAACAGAACATCAACACCCTGCATAACCGCATCAACGCGCTGGGCGTGGCCGAACCCGTGATCCAGCAACAAGGCGCGGACCGCATCGTCGTGCAGTTGCCGGGGATACAGGATGTTGCCGAAGCCAAGGAAATCCTGGGTCGCACCGCCACGCTCGAACTGCGCATGGTCGAAGGCGTACCCGGCGATGAAAAGGCCTACGCCGTCGCCGAAGGCCGGGCGCAGGCGCCCTACGGAACGGAGTTGTACATCGAACGCCGCCGCAGCAGCCGTCTCAAGGCCGATCAGGTGGATGGCGCAGGCGATATGGGTATTCCCCTGCTGCTCCGCAAACAGGTCGAGCTCACCGGAGAAAGCCTCACCGACGCGCAGGCCGGTTTCGATGAAAACCACCAACCGGCGGTACATCTCACGCTGGATAGCGCGGGTTCGCGCAAGTTCCGCGAACTCACCCGCCACAACGTTGGCAGGCACATGGCCATCCTGCTGGTCGAAAAAGGCAAGGGTGAAGTCGTGACTGCCCCGGTCATCCGCACCGAGATCGGCGGTGGACGGGTACAGATTTCCGGCAGCATGAGCACCGTCGAAGCCAACAAGACAGCCCTGCTGCTGCGTGCGGGGGCGCTGGCCGCGCCAATGGAAATCATCGAGGAACGCACCGTTGGCCCAAGCCTCGGCGCCGACAACATCGAAAAAGGATTCAACGCCACGCTCGGGGGCCTCATCGCCATCGTGATATTCATGAGCGTGTATTACGCGCTCTTCGGGATGGTTTCCTCCGTTGCGCTTGCCGCCAACCTGCTGTTGCTGGTGGGATTGCTCTCGTTGCTGCAAGCCACCCTGACCCTGCCGGGCATTGCCGCGATGGCGCTCACCCTGGGCGTGGCCATCGACTCCAACGTGCTCATCAACGAGCGCATCCGTGAAGAGCTGCGAAACGGCAGCACCCCGCAGATCGCCATTACCGCAGGTTATGAGCGCGCCTGGAACACCATTCTCGACTCCAACATCACCACCCTGATCGTGGGCATCGCGCTCCTGATCTTCGGCTCCGGCCCTGTTCGGGGGTTTGCCGTGGTGCACTGCCTCGGCATCCTCACCTCGATGTTCAGCGCCATTCTCGTCTCCCGGATGCTTATTAATTTCATCTATGGCCGTCGTCGAAAACTCGACGCAATTTCTATCGGCCAGATATGGAAACCGGACAACAACTGAACCACTGAATCGGCCAGAACAAGGAATACGCTGTCATGGAATTTTTCCGCATCAAGAATGACATCCCCTTCATGCGCTACGCGCTGATCCTCAACATCATTTCGTTGACGACCTTTGTGATTGCAGTGTTCTTTCTCGCTTTTCGCGGGCTGAACCTGTCGGTCGAATTCACCGGCGGCACGCTGATCGAAGTCAGCTATGCCGAAACCGTCTCACTCGAACCCCTGCGCAAGGCGCTCGTCGATAGCGGTTATTCCGACGCCCAGGTGCAGAACTTCGGCAGCACCCGCGACGTCCTGATCCGCCTGCAAAACCGTGATGATGCTGAAACCTCCCAGGTAGGAGACCGGATCAGGGAGACGCTCAAAAAAGTCGACGGCCCGCAAGCCACCATACAGCGGGTCGAATTCGTCGGCCCACAGGTCGGCAAGGAACTCGCCAGCAACGGCGCAATGGCTCTGTTGCTGGCCGTTCTGGGCATCATGGTCTATCTTGCGATGCGCTTTGAATGGCGCTTCGGCCTGTCGACCATTGCCGCCAACCTGCACGACGTCGTCATCATTCTCGGCTTTTTCGCCTTCTTCCAGTGGGAATTCTCGCTCTCCGTGCTGGCAGCGGTGCTGGCGGTGATGGGCTACTCCGTCAACGAGGCCGTCATCGTGTTCGACCGCGTGCGCGAAACCTTCCGCAAGCGGCGCGACATGAAAACGCCTGAAGTCATCAACCACGCCATTACCCGTACCATCTCCCGCACCATCATCACCCACGGATCTACGCAGATGATGGTGCTCTCGATGCTGTTCTTCGGCGGCGAAACCCTCCACTACTTCGCGGTTGCGCTCACCATCGGCATCTGTTTCGGCATCTACTCCTCCGTATTCGTCGCCAGCCCGCTTGCGATGTGGCTCGGCGTGTCGCGCGAGCAATTCGCCAAGGTGGCAGTGAAGAAAGAAGAAGCGGTGGTGTGACTTATCGCCTGAACACGGGATGATTGATGAAAAACGTTCTCATCGTTTCCTATTCCCAGAGCGGCCAGCTTGCCGATATCGCCGTAACCCTGGCGCGCTCACTGGAAACGGATGAAATCAGGGTGCATCACGAAGTGTTGCGCCCGGAACCGGCCTTTCCGTTTCCCTGGCCGTTTTTCGCTTTTCTCGACGCCTTCCCGGAGTCGGTGCGTCTCGATCCGCGTCCCAACAGCCCCCTCGCAATACCGGACGATGCAGCGTTCGATCTGGTGATTCTCGCCTGGACGGTCTGGTATCTGTCTCCCTCGCAACCCATCACCGCTTTCCTGCAAAGCGCCGATGCAAGGCGACTCCTTGCCGGACGCCCGGTCGTCAGTCTGGTGGCCTGCCGCAATATGTGGGCCAGTGCGTTCGATACGCTGAAAACGCTGGTCACAGAGGCAGGAGGACATCTCGTCGATCACGTCGCATTGACCGATGAATCCCCGGCGCTGGCGACCTTCATCACCACGCCTCGCTGGATGCTGACCGGGCAGCGCGATCGTTTTCTCGGTCTGCCGCCTGCCGGAATCAACGCCCGGCAAACGGCGGAAACTGCAAGATTCGGCACAGCGCTGGCTGAAGCGCTCAGGCACGATGAAGAGAAATCCGGAAAGCCCATGCTGAGGGGGCTGGCCGCAGTCAAGGTCACGCCTCATCTGGTCATGTCCGAGCGCACCGGGCGGCGCGTCTTCCAGGTGTGGTCGAGGTTCGTCCGTCTGTTCGGACGCGCCGGGCAACGACGGCGGATTCCGGCGCTCATGCTGTTCGTTCTCTATCTCATCATCGTCATTCTCACTATTGTGCCGCTCAATTTTGTCCTGCAACGTCTGATTGCGCCGCTCTTTGCCCGCCGCACCGCAGAAATCGTTCGTCACTATGAACAACCTTCGGGCGCGGATAGCGCGCGCATAGCCCATGAGTGAAGCCTTCATCACTGGCACGGCCGCAGTTCTACCCAACGCGCCGGTCGATAACGAATCCATCGAAGCCGTTCTCGGTCAGGTCGGAGGCAAACCCTCGCGCGCCCGGCCCATCGTCCTGCGCCAGAACGGCATCAAAAGCCGCCATTACGCGATCGACCCGGCAAGCGGTCTGCCCACGCATACCAACGCCAGCCTCACCGCCGAGGCGATTCGCGCCCTTGCACAGACGAGCGGTTTTTCGCTCGACAACCTCCGCTGCCTTGCTGCCGGAACCACCATCCCCGATCAGGTCGCGCCCGGTCACGCCGTCATGGTGCATGGCGAGTTGGGCAATTGCGCTTGCGAAGTCGTCACGACCGCCGGCATCTGCGTTTCGGGTCTGGCCGCGCTCAAATACGCCTGGCTTGCGGTAAAAGGAAAAGATGCCGAAAACGCAATCGCGTCAGGCTCGGAACTGGCCTCCGCGATTCTGCGGGCAGAATATTTCTCGGAAGAAAACGCCGCCCGCGTTGCGGCGATCGAGGCGCATCCAGGCATCGCATTCGAGAAAGATTTCCTGCGCTGGATGCTCTCCGACGGCGCAGGCGCTTTCCTCATCGAACCCCATCCACGCGCCGGACAGCTCAATCTGCGCATCGACTGGATCGAAATTTCCTCGGCCGCTCACCGCCTGCCCGTGTGCATGTACGCGGGCGGCGACCGCAACCCCGACGGCACACTCAAAGGTTGGGCGCAGTTTCCGCCCAGGCAATGGGCGGAAAAATCCATTTTTGCGCTCAAACAGGATGTGAGACTGCTGGATAGCCATATCGCCGAAGCAACCCTGGAAACCCCCCTGTCTGCGCTTACCAGGCGGCGCGGCCTCAAAGCGGGGGAAATCGACTGGTTCCTGCCGCACATGTCGTCGTATTACTTCCGCCAGTCCATCCTCGATGCACTGGCGCGGGCCGGATTGCCCATTCCACTCGAGCGCTGGTTCACGAACCTGGAGACCAGAGGCAACACGGGTTCGGCATCGATCTACATCATGCTTGACGAGTTGCTCCGTAGCGGCCGTCTTGCGCCGGGCGAACGGCTGCTCTGCTTCGTGCCGGAAAGCGGGCGTTTTTCAAGCGGATTCATGCACCTGACGGTGGTGTAAGGCAACCCGCAATGGACGCCGCAGACGTTCCCCAGGAAGGTAGCGCCACTTACGGCGGTGTTTGCAAGGCCGTGTATGCGCGCACCCATGATGGCCGTCTCGGACTCGTCCAGTCGCGCGGATGGGAAACCGAAGAGACCGTCACCCGACAGGCGGTGGAAGCGTTCGAGGAATTGGCCGCCGCCGCACTTGAGAGGGTGCGCGCCGGACAAAGTTCTCCGCTCGAAGTCCATATGTATCGCGCCCGTATGGACATCAGTCTGCTCGCACAGGCAACCGGACTCTGGCGCTGGCGAGTGCGCCGCCACATGCGCCCGGCGGCGCGTCTTTCGACGGCGTTACGCGCGCGCTACGCGCAAGCCCTGGGCATCGACCCCGACCAGTTGGACGTGCTCGACTGAAATGACGGCAAGCAACTTCGTCCACCAGCAAGCTTCCCACTGCGAAAGCGGGGTCATGAGCGCCATTGTCCGCCATTACGGCTTACCGCTCTCCGAGCCGATGGCTTTCGGCCTCTCTTCGGCACTGACTTTCGCCTTTTTGCCGTTCATCAAGCTTTCCGGCCAGCCGTTGGTGTCTTACCGGATGCCACCCAGGACAATCATTCGCGGCTTGCAAAAACCGCTCCGGTTCACGATGCGCACTGAAAAGTTCCGCAACCCTTCAAGCGGCGCGGTGCGACTCAATGAACTGCTCGACACCGGAAAAGTCGTGGGTTTGCAGGTTTCCATATTCTGGCTGCCGTTCATACCGCCAGATTTCCGCTTCCATTTCAACGCCCACAATCTGCTCGCCTATGGGCGAGACGAGGCAAGCGGAGATTACCTGCTCTCCGATCCCGTGCTGGAAGAGCCAGTACGCTGTGCCCCCGCCGATCTGACAAAAGCGCGTTTTGCCCGTGGCCTGCTCGCTCCGAAGGGACTGCTGTATTACCCGGCCAACACGCCGCAGGAACCGGCATGGGAACGGGAGATTCCCGCCGCCATCAGGAAAACCGCACGGAACATGCTCCGCACCCCGTTGCCTTTCATCGGAGTCAAGGCCATCGAGCGGGTCGCGCGCGCGTTCGAGCGCCTGCCTGCCGCCACCGACCCGCAAGCCGCCAAGCTCACCATCGGGCATCTGATCCGCATGCAGGAAGAGATCGGAACGGGCGGCGGCGGGTTCCGTTTCATGTATGCCGCCTTTCTCGAAGAAGCCGCCACGCGCATCAATCGCCCGGAACTGGCTGAACTGGCCGCGCAACTGGTTGAAATCGGCGATCTCTGGCGCGAATTCGCGCTTGCCACCGCGCGCATGATCCGCGACCGCGATCCGCTCGATCCTGCTCATCTTGCTACCTTGCTGCGCGCGCAGGCGGTGCGCGAAAAGGCGTTCTTCATTTCGCTGGATAAAGCCGCGCGCCTCTCATGATCCGCTTCGACAATCTTCGCTACCGTTACCGCGATGAAGCCCCCCCGGCGCTCGACGGCGTCTCCGCCGACATTGCACGCGGCAGCATCCACGGCCTGCTTGGCCCGAATGGCGCGGGCAAGACTACGCTGATCTCGCTGCTGGCCGGTTTGCTCACGTCCCGGGAAGGCTGCATCACCATCGACGGGGAACCACTCGTCGGATGGCGGGCAATGCGCCCCAATGCGATTGCGCTGGTTCCACAGGATTACGCCTTCTACCCGATGCTGACCGTGAGTGAAAATCTCGCGTTCTTTGCCGGCGTACAGGGTGTGCCCCGCCAGGCGCGACAACGCCAATGCGCCGAGGCGCTGGCTTTTTCCCGGCTTGAGACCGTTGCCAATCAGCGCGCGGAAGAACTCTCGGGCGGACTCAAGCGGCGTCTGAATCTGGCCATCGGTCTCACCGGCAAACCGGAAATCCTGTTGCTCGACGAACCGACTGTGGGCGTCGATCCCTCGTCACGCCGTTTTCTGCTCGAAGCCGTCCGGCAACTTGCCTCGAGCGGCTGCACCGTGCTCTACACCAGTCACTACATGGAAGAAATCGAAGCGGTATGTTCCGACGTTTCGATCATCGACCACGGAAAAGTGCTGTTGTCGGGCCCAACCGGGGAAGTGAAGCGCGACAGAACGCTGGAGCAGGTCTTCATGGAACTCACCGGGCATTCGCTGCGGGACTGACCCCCGACAAGGAGAATTCAACTGTTCATCCAACTCGCGGCGCTGTGGAAAAAAGAATGGCTGGCGCTCACGCGCGACCGGCACGGGCTGGCTGCGCTCTTCATCATGCCCGCGATTTTCATTCTGGTCATGTCGCTCGCGCTCATGGATTCGCTTCCCGGGCAACAGGAAGCCCGCCTTGCCTATGCCGTGCTGGATCTCGACGACACCCCGGTTTCCCGTGCGCTCGATGCGCAGTTGGGGGACGTCGACCTGCTCAGTAAATCCGCCCCCTCCTCCAGCGAAGCGGATGCCCGCCTCCGGGTGCAGGCGGGAGAAATCGCCTTCGTGGTCGTGATTTCGCAAGGATTCACCCAGAGAATCGACGCGAACGAAACCCCATCGCTGCGTTTTCTGATCGATCCCGCCGTACCAGGCATGGTGCGCAGCGGCTTTCGCCAGTACATCGAGGCGGCGGCCACCCGCGTGTGGCTCACGCATGCTCTCGAACGCCTTGGGTTGATACTGCCGCAACTGCGCCAGGCCACAGAGCATATCGGGACACCGGAAATCACAATCGATGCGGTCGGCAGCCATGACGCCGCGCCCGCCGTAGTCCCCTCTTCCGTGCAACAAAACGTTCCGGCCTGGCTCATTTTTTCGATGTTTTTCGTCGTCGTCCCGATCTCGGCGGTTTTCATCGGCGAACGGCAGCGCGGCACCCTGCAACGGCTCCGTTCACAGCGCGTCTCCTTCGGTCTCGTGCTGGCGGGAAAATTCGTGCCTTTCGTGATCATCAACCAGATACAGGCGGTGGTCATGGTCGCCATTGGCCGTTGGATCGTGCCGCTCGTCGGCGGCGAGGCGCTGACCCTTCCCGGCAGCGCGGCATCGCTTGCGGCTCTCTCGATGCTCAGTCTGGCCGTCAGCGCAGCGGCGGTCGGTTGGGCGCTTCTCATCGCCAGCCTCGCGCGCAGCAGCGAGCAGGCCACCATCTTCGGCGGCGTCGGCAACATCCTGATGGGCGCCATCGGCGGCATCATGGTGCCCCGCTACGTGATGCCCATTGCGATGCAAGCCTGGACGCGCCTCTCGCCAATGGGTTGGGCGCTCGAAGGCTTTCATCAGGTCATGTTGCGCCAGGGCGGCATTATCGACGTTCTCCCTGCCGCCTGCGCGCTGGTATGCTTCGGCCTCGCTGCGCTCGCTGTAGCTGTTTTCCTCAATCACCGCGCCACCTCGACGTGAACGACCTGAAACTTGCTCTCAAAACCCTGATCGTCCAGACCTGCGACAAGGACTGTGACCCCTCTTCCATCAGCGACGACGAAATTCTGTTTGGTACGGAAACACGACTTGCGCTCGATTCGCTCGATGCCCTGCAACTGTCGATGGCGCTACAGAAAAAATTCGGCGTCCGCCTCACCGACAGCAAGGAAACCCGCCGCATTTTCGCCAACGTTGCCAATCTCGCGGCATGGCTGAAAGACCAGGCGGACGGGTTTGCATGAGCGCGGCCCGGCCCGTCTACATCGACCGCATTGCCCATGTCTCGGCCCTGGGGCTTTCCGCCTCCGAGGCAGCCGGGTCGCTCCTTGCCAACAAAAAAAACTGTTCAGAATACAAACTGTTCGGAGAGCCCTGGCCCTGGTTCGCTCTGCCCCTTGCGGAAGAAAACTGGTCAGCCCGTACCCGGCGCGCGCTTGGTCTTCTCGCGGCCGAAATCAAAGCAGGAGCCTCCCGGGATTCGCTCGACGACCTGCCGCTCTTCATCGGCTCTTCCGCGCACGGGGCCGGTGAAACCGAAGCCCTCAGAATCATCGCTTCCGATCCGTCCCACAGCGAAGTTGCCATTCTCGACAGGGAAATCCGGCTCGCCTTCGGTAGTAAGGCTGTACCGTGGATGTTTTCCACCGCCTGCACTTCCGGACTGGCCGCGCTCGAAGCCGCTTTCACCCTGATTGCCCACGGCGAAATCGACGAAGCCCTGGTGCTCGGCGTCGATTTCGGCTGCAAAACGACACTCGCTGGTTTTGCCAGTCTTGGTTTGCTCGCACAAACGTTCGATGCCAACGGCCTGATTCTCGGCGAAGCCGCTGCTGGCCTGCTGCTTACCGCACGACCCGGCCCAGGCTGGCGGATTGCCGCGTGCCGACTTTGTGTCGACGGCTACTCGCCAACCCTGCCGACTCCCGATGGGCGGGTCATCGCCGCCAACATCACCGAAGCGCTCAACCAAGCCCGCCTCGCTGCTCATGACATCGAATTCGTCAAGCCGCACCGCAGCGGCCTGCCCAGCATCGATGAGGCCGAGAATGCCGCCCTCGATTCCGTTTTCGGCTCCCGGCGGCCACCGGAAATCAGCTTCAAACACCTGATCGGGCATACGCTGGGCGCCTGTGGCCCCGCTGAACTCACCGCCCTGCTGGCTCTGCTCGATACGCCCGACTGGCAGAAGCGCCAGCCACACCGGCTGTTGTTCAACCTCATCGGTTTCGGCGGCAGCACTGCCGCCCTGATCGCCGAACGCTGCCGTGCGCCGGAAATTCCATCATGAACACGTCACAGCGCGAGCATCGTTTCGATACGGCCACCCTCTCCGCTCTCGCGCGCCGGTACGCCAGCGTACCGCTACGCCGCGCTGGAACCTTGGTCGAACTTGTCATCGTCGGTCTGGCGGAAAGCCTCGACAGGCAGCCCGATATGCCAACCATGGTGCTGTGGGGGTCGCATACAGGCATTATCGCCACCGGAAACCGTCTCATCTCCTGCATCGAAATTGCCAATGAGCCGGTATTTCCGTTCGATTTTCTCGCATCACAGCCCATCGTCGCCGCCATTGCCCTGCAAAAGAGTTTTCCCTGCATTGAAAATGCGCTCTACCAACCCTGGCCCGGCGACGTGGAGACTCACTGGCAACGCGCCCGAACACTCGCCGCCGCCTGGCTGCGGGCCGGGCGCTGCGCGCGCGTCATCTGCGGGCAGGTCGAAACCGACATATCGGGCAAGGACGAGCATATCGGGCGTTGGCAAACGCTACAGCTTTGAGTTGCCCGGACGTTACACCGCGAACCTCTGTTTCACCCGCAGCATCTCATTGCGTTCGATCAGTCCGATCAGGCGATCGATGTTCGGGTGCTTGCCGGGATTCAGGCGCGCCTCTTCGCTGTGCTCGCCGTAGAGTTCCAGCCCCTTTTTTGCGGCTTCGGGCGTAATCGCGCCGTAGAGTTGGGCAAGGTGGTTGTAGATGGCAAGAGAGAGCGCCTGACCGGGCTTGTTTTCTATCACGCCCACCTGTGTGCCCTCCATGGCGAAGAGATCCATGGCGGCCAGATGCGAAATACCGGGCAGGCTCTTGAGCGTCTCGGAAACACCCATCGCGCCGTTCCTCAGACCCGCTTCGCCAGTTCAGCCGCCTTGCCCACGTAGCTTGCCGGGGTCATCGAATTCAGGCGCTTGCGTTCTCCCGCCGGAATGTCGAGCATTGCGATGAAGGTTTGCAAGGCATCGCGGGTGATGCCCTTGCCGCGCGTGAGTTCCTTGAGACGTTCATAAGGATTCTCGACGCCGAAACGGCGCATTACGGTTTGCACCGGCTCGGCGAGCACTTCCCAACAGGCATCGAGATCAGCGGCGAGTCGCGCCGGGTCGGCTTCGAGCTTGCCGAGGCCCCGCAACATGCTGGAAGCGCCAAGCACGCCATGACCGAAACCCACGCCCATGTTGCGCAATACGGTGGAATCGGTGAGGTCGCGCTGCATTCTCGAAATCGGCAGCTTTTCGCTGAAGTGGCGCAGCACCGCGTTGGCCAGCCCGAAATTGCCTTCCGCGTTCTCGAAGTCGATGGGATTGACCTTGTGCGGCATGGTGGAAGAGCCGATTTCGCCCGCCTTGAGCTTTTGCTTGAAGTAGCCGAGCGAGATGTACATCCAGATGTCGCGACAGGCGTCGATGGCGATGGTGTTGGCGCGCGCCATGGCGTCGAACAGTTCCGCCATCGCGTCATGCGGTTCGATCTGGATGGTCCAGGGATTGAATTCCAGCCCGAACGATTCGATGAAACGGCGGTTGAAGCCCTCCCAGTCGAAATCCGGCCAGGCGGCGAGGTGCGCGTTGTAGTTGCCAACCGCGCCGTTGAACTTCGCGGTGAGACTCACCGTGGCAATTCGGTCGCGCGCACGAATGAGCCGGGCGGCGATGTTGGCCATCTCCTTGCCCAGGGTGGTGGGACTGGCAGGCTGGCCGTGGGTGCGGGAGAGCATCGGCAGTTCGGCGTGCCGGTGGGCAAGTTCGCGCAGACGCTCGATGAGCCTGTCGAGCGCGGGCAGCAGCGCTTCATCCCGCCCAGCCTTGAGCATCAGGGCGTGCGAAGTATTGTTGATGTCTTCCGAAGTGCAGGCGAAGTGGATGAATTCGGAAACCTTCATCACCTCGGCGTTATGGGCTAGGCGCTTCTTGAGCCAATACTCCATCGCCTTGACGTCGTGGTTGGTGACGGCCTCGATCTCTTTGATCGCCGCGCTGTCATCGGAGCAAAACTGCTCTACCACGGCGTCGAGTTCAGCCAGGGTGGCTGGCGAGAACGGAGCAATTTCAGTCAGCGCCGACTCAGCGGCCAGCGCCTTCAGCCAGGCGATTTCCACCCGCACCCGGTTGTGGATCAGCCCATGTTCGGAAAAGTGGTCTCGCAATTCTTCGAGCTTGTCGAAATAGCGACCATCGAGAGGAGAAAGGGCGAGGAGAGTCGAGTCAGACATGGCAGATTTCATATGAGGAAAAGTAAAACGTTATCGTTTCAGCCCGCCTCAAGCTTCAGCGGGCATCAAGCAGGTTGTCAGATGAGCGAGCGCCCGGAAACGATCGCGGCAGCATCCTTCTCGCTGATCCGGACCGTGGCGCAGAGGATGACGTGTATCACCAGCCAGTCGTGCAGACGCTCCTCTCCATCATCCTCGAACTGGATGATACGGCAGCCCGCAACTTCATCGCCGAATATGCTGACCACCTCGGCGCGCCCCCGGACGGTATCGGGTACGCCCTCACGTTGCAGGGCGAAATCAAACTGCGCGCCTGGAACGAGCTCCGGAGATGCAGGCAGCGAAAACCCATTGAGAGACAGATCGTTGAGCGCCAGCCTCTGATCGAAGATCAGCGCCCAGAAACACGCTTCGCCATGCAGCCTGGCCACGAAACGTTGATGCATGCGGTGCTCGCTCGTGTCGCCGGGCTTCGATGCGCCCTCGCCTTTATCCGGCGTCGTTGTCTCATCGTTCTCCGAAGACCGATGAGAAAAAGAGGCCGTCATGAACGATGGAAACTTGTATGACATGGAATGTAGACTCAGGAACAGGGCGCTGCCTTGTTCATTCTCCCTTGCGTACTCGTTCGATCAGGCTGTCGACGACCTTGAGCGCAGCCTCATGGCTATTTCCGGCCATGCTCGCCGAAGTCAGGAAACGCCCTCCTACCGCGATCATGGGCACGGAATCAATCCCGTAGAGGCTGACAAGCTGCTTGGCCCGCTGGACTTGCATGTTGACTCCGAACGAGTCGTAAACGCCCATGAAGCCCGACACGTCCAGCTTATTCGCCTTGGCCCATTCGCGCGCGGTTTCCGGTTTCTCAAGCGACAGCTTTCTGTCCTGCACGGCAACGAAAACATTCTCGCGCAGATCGGGCCGTTTCATGATCTGGAGCGTGTAATGCAGACGCGCCAAGCCTTCGAGTGATTTGCCCCAGATCACCGGAACCTGCACGAAAGCCACGTCATCGGGCAAGCGTTTGGCCCATTGCGCAACCAGTGGCTCGAAATCATGGCAGTGCGAACAACCATAGTGGAAAAACTCCAGCACCTCGATCTTACCTGTCGCATTTGTCGGCACAGCGGACTTCAAAACCTTGAAACTTCCCTCTGCCTGACCCAGAGCAAGCCCCATCGGACTGGCAAGCAGCGCCAGCGCGCCGAGTTGTTTCAGGACATTGCGACGATTCATGTTGCCCCCTATGCGATCAACGAGATGATAACTATGTGAAAACACGCTTGAGGATGAATATTCTCCATCCTCAGTTGGAAACCTCATCGGCGCTGAAACCGCTCGAAATCAGCCGGGCGCGCATCGCCTTCAAATCGTCGCGGTCAGAGAACGGGCCGACACGGATACGATGCACGACCCGCCCATCGTCCAGCTGCGCCCGCTGCATGATGATGCGGTCAAGCCCCATCAACAGCAACCGCGCCCTGAGATCATCGGCCTGGGCGGCGTTCTCGAACGCCGCCAGTTGCAGATACACCTGCCGCGTGAGAGAAGCCTGCACCGGAGGAGCGCTGGTCTGCGCCTGTCCCGCAGGCGTTGGCGTTGGCGCCGCTGGCGCGTTTTCTCCGCTTGGCAGGGTGTTGAAAAAAGTATAGTCCGGCTTTTCCGCCGGGCGATCTCCCGGTTTACCCGGCAACGCGACCACCTGAGCAGGCGGCGTGCCGTTCTGGGCCGAAGGCTCCCCCTGCGTCGCGGTCGCGGGCGTTCCCGGCTTCGACGAGGAGGTCCGGCTGAATGGATTGTCGTTCCTGTTGAAGAACAACACGGCGGCAGTGACGATGATCGCCCCCAGGATCATGCCGACGAAAATGCCCAGGATGGTTCCTCCCCGGCTATGCGAAGGCCGTTTGAAAGAACGTGAAACTCTGTTTTTGCGATTCACTTATAAAAAACTCCGTTCCTGCGGCGGCAATGCCACCGGCCTCGTTACATCGATTCGGGCGCTGACACGCCCAGGAGAGCCAGCCCGTTCGCCAACGTCTGGCGAACCGCCCCGGCCAGCGCCAGACGCGCCAGTTTCACGGTTTCATCATCGACCAGCATGCGTTCGGCGTTGTACCAGCTATGGAACTCCGCCGCCAGCTCCCTGAGATAGAACGCAATCTGGTGCGGCGCGTAATCGTCCGCCGCCGTTTGCACGGCCTCGGGAAACGCTGCCAGACGCGCGCACAATCCCAGTTCATGTTCGCTGCCCAATGCGCTGGCATCGGCCGCCGACAACTCTGCCAGTTCGCCTCCCCATTTTCGCAACGCGGAACAGGCCCGCGCGTGCGCATACTGCACATAGTACACAGGGTTTTCATTGCTCTGGCTCTTGGCCAGATCGAGGTCGAAGTCGAGGTGTTGGTCGCTTTTGCGCAACACATAGAAAAAGCGGCAGGCATCCTTGCCGACTTCGTTGCGCAACTCGCGCAGGGTGACGAACTCGCCCGCACGGGTCGACATCGAGGTCTTCTGCCCATTCCGGTAGAGCACGGCAAACTGCACCAGCGCCACATCCAGCCGCGCCGGATCGAGCCCCAGCGCCTCGACCGCGCCCTTGACGCGCGGCACATAGCCGTGATGATCCGCGCCCCAGATGTCGATCATGCGATCGAATCCGCGCTCGTACTTGTTGAGGTGGTAGGCGATGTCGGAGGCAAAATAGGTGTAAATGCCGTTGTCGCGCTGCACGACGCGATCCTTCTCATCGCCGAAGGCGGTGGAGCGGAACCATTTCGCGCCGTTTTGCACGTAGACGTGCCCCGCGCGTTCAAGTTGAGACACGGCGCGCTCGACCAGCCCCGTATCGAAGAGGCTGCGTTCCGAGAACCATTTGTCGAAACGCACGCCGAACTCCTGCAAGTCGTCGCGCACGTCGCCAAGCTGCTCATTGAGAACGAAACCGAGCACCCATTGGTAGTCCTCGCCAAGCAGGCGCTTGGCATTGGCAATCAGCACATCCAGATGTTGTTCGCGCACCGTCTTGGCTTCCCTGTCGTCGCTACGCTCCGCTGGCGGCAACTCCGGCGCGCCGGCCATCACGTCGGCAGCAGCCACGCGCGCGAAACGGTTCCCGTGCGCGATGCGCAACTCCTGGGCCATCTCGATCACGTATTCGCCCTGGTAGGCGTTGGGCGGCAGTTCAACCTCGACGCCGAACTGCGTCAGATAACGCAGCCAGGTCGACAGGGCCAGGATATCCATCTGGCGTCCGGCATCATTGACGTAATACTCGCGGGAGACGGAAAACCCGGCAAAATCGAGCACATCGGCCAGTGACGCACCGTAGGCGGCTCCGCGCCCATGCCCGACATGCAGCGGCCCGGTCGGATTGGCCGACACGAACTCGACCTGCACCTTCACGCCCCTGACCGCGCCGCGCCCCCAATCCTTGCCCTGAGCGAGCGCATCAAGCACCACGGCCGTTTTCGCCGCCGGAGCAAAAGTGAAATTGATGAAGCCAGCGCCCGCCACTTCAACCTTTTCCACCCATTTGGAAGGCGGCAGCTCGGCGCACAACAGCCCTGCCAGTTCGCGCGGATTGCGCTTGAGCGTGCGCGCCAATTGCATGGCAATGTTGGTCGCAAAATCGCCATGCCCCGCCTGACGGGGCCGTTCCAGCACAATGGGCGCGTCGGCATGCTCCGGGGCCACGCTCTTCAGGGCGGCGCGAATCAGTTCTGTCAGCAGTGTCTTGAGATCAATACTCATGGAGGGAAACGGAAAAATGCGGAAATGGAAGCCAAGGCGGCCGGTCATTATATCGGCACAGCGATCAGCGGCGAAACTGGATACTATATGAGGAACGTATCAACCCTCCACGAGGCGGCGAAAAATGGATGACAAACTTCCGGCAGTCCCTCACGCGGAAAAAATAGCGTGTTCGTGTGCGTGCGAACCCGCCTTGCGGGTCGTTCCCCTGCCCGCCGACCTCAACCCGTCGGGTGACGTGTTCGGCGGCTGGATCATGTCGATGGTCGACATTGCCGGATCGGTCGCTGCCCGCCGCCGCGCCCGCTCGCGGGTCGCCACGGTAGCGGTCAACTCCTTTGTCTTCAAGCAACCCGTCTCGGTAGGCGATCTGGTGAGTTTTTACGCAGAAGTCGTCGCGGTGGGAAACTCTTCCGTCACCGTCGATGTCGTGGTCTACGTGGAACGCGACCCGGAAAATGCCATAGCGCTCAAGGTGACGGAAGCCCGGCTGACCTACGTGGCGCTCGATCGCCAGGGCAACAAACGGCTCATCCCGCCGGAAGAGTGACGCGCAGGAACGCCCCGCCGTCAGGGCGAACCGTGAAGCCGCCGCTCGCGTCGTGAAACTCGCTGGGGTAGCATCTCGCCGCGCCATTTTTTCAGGACTCATATGGATGACATGACCCCGGACGCTCCGGCTCCTTGCAACGAAGACCGGACACTTTCCACCCTTGGCTGGGGTCTTTTCTGGAAACAGCTTCTCGGTCAGTCAGGCGCGCTGCTGCTGCTGGCCGGAATCGTCTGCTTTTTTGCCTTCAACTGGGCGGACATGCCCGCCTTTGCCAAGTTCGGGATCATCATCGCCGGCATGCTGCTGGCTGCGGCCATTCCCATTATCAAAGGTCTGGATCACTTTGCCGGATCAGTGGGGCTGCTCTTCTGCGGCCTTTTGGCCGGGCCGCTCCTGGCCGTGTTCGGACAGACTTACCAGACCGGGGCCGATGCCTGGGAGCTTTTCCGTGCCTGGGCGCTGTTTCTGATTCCCCTGGCCCTTCTGGGCCGTCAGACGGGGCTTTGGTTCGCCGCCTGGCTCATCAGTACCCTATGGGCGGTCTTCTGGCTGGCACAGGAGCAACGCATAGGGCAGCCCCTGCTGTACCCGCCATTTGTCCTTGGACAATTCCTCTTTTTGCTGCTATGGGAATCATCCGCCGCCGCTGTTCTGCGCGGCCTGCCTGTATCTCGACCACTCGCCTGCCTTGTCGGCTCGCTGGAAGGACGTTTGTCAAACCGCTGGTTTCCCAGATTGTCAGGGGCTTTTATCCTCTCTATTGTCACTTGGGTCATGCTGGAACTGGCTCTCAAGCTGACCGCTGATCGGTATTCGCTCCATTCGCCCGCCAATCCCGGCGGATTTTCCTGGGCGATGCCTTACTGCCTGCTTCTGGCTGCGGGAGGATGGTGGTACGCCAGAATCCGCCCCGATACCCTCATGCACGCCCTGGGGCTTTTCAGTCTGGCCTCGGTGCTGCTCACAGGACTCATATCCAGTCTCTTCAGAGATGGAGGCGCGTCCAGTGCGACCTTCCTGCTGTCTGCCCTGTTGTTCGTCGGCGGCGGCGTCGCCGTGGGCAAGGCCATACTCGTTTTGCACAAAAAGAACCGGCTGGCGCTTGCGGCTTTGCAGATCCGCCTCGCCGCACGGGAAGAAAGGATTCCCGAAGTACTGCGCGCCCGTGCGCGGCAACTCTGGCGCACCTTCCGTCTGACCGTCGGAATGCCGGAACAACCCGCGCAGGTGGAGGATACGAGCGAGCCAATGCCCTGGTACGGCCGCTTTTTCATCGGCCTGTGCGCCTGGGTGGCCTCTCTTCTGCTCATAGGCTTTCTGGTGGCGCTGTCCTCGGGCCTCTTGAATCTCTTCGAAGAACACATGCTGCTCCTTGGCGCGGTGTTTTTCTTTCCCCTGGGGTTTGTTCTGGAGCGCAAAAAAACCCTTTTCCCGCAGCAGCTTGGTCTGGCCCTGCTCTTCGCTGGCGCAAGCTGCCTCATCGCTTGGCTGGCGTCCAGCCTGAAGCTTGAGTATTACAATGCATATCTGGCCCTAGTGGTCGTGCTCATCCCTTCCTGCTTTTGGGTGCGCAACGAGGCATACCGCTGCCTGGGCACATTCCTGTGCCTTTGCCTTCTGCCCTTTTACCTGTGGTCGCTCTTCATGACGACCGCGCCGCAGTTCTTTCTGAAAGAGGGCTCATTGGGGCTCTTTCAGGAGCTGAACCTGCCCGGCATGATCCTTCTCGGTCTTCTCTATCTGTCCTTCTGCCTGGGCCTTGCCCATCTGTGGCGGTTACGTCACATGCGTCCGCCCGAAGGATTTTCCGCATCCGGACGGGCCGCGCTACGGCCATTTGCATACGGAGCCTTTGCCACCCTGCTCTGCTGGGGCGGGCTGACCACCATCGGATGGTCCCGGAACATGGGTTTCCATCTCCTGTTCCTCACAGGCCCTGCCTCAGGCATCGCCCTGGCATACCTGGTCATGCATCTGGGCAAGGATCTCAAACTTGCACCCGCCACCCGCCTGGGCGCAGGGCTGGCCGCCATCGGGCTGGCCGTCATTTCCTGCTGGTTGCCCTGGGCCGGAGCGGGTCTTTTCGCCCTCACGCTGGCGCGTCAGGCTGGAAACATCCCCTTGCAGGGTCTTTGCATCGCCTTTCTGGCCGTTCTCCTGAACATGGAGTATTACAACCTGGAAAGCACCCTGCTCTTCAAGTCCATGACCCTCTGCGGGCTGGGCCTGCTACTTCTGCTGACAGCCTTCGGAATCAGCCATCTGTTGAAAAAGGCGATACACGCCGGGCATCTGCCCGACCTGGAGAACATCCCTTTCCCGCCTCCCGCGCAGCCGAACGCCGCCGTTCAGGAGCCTTCCCATGCGTAAAACCCTTTTTCTTCTGGCGCTTGCTGTCTTCTTGTCGGCCTTTGGCTGGTCGGTTCTGCAAAAAGAACGGCAACTGCGAAGCGGCACGGTCATGATTCTGGCCCTGCAACCCGTAGATCCCCGCTCGCTCATGCAGGGCGACTACATGATCCTGCGCTTCGCCCTGGAGCGGAATATCGACAATGCCCTGTCGGCGCAAGCGGGCCTCCGCGAAAACGCCGCCTCGGACGAAGAGGATGCAGATCAGGAAAACGACCCGAAACAGGTCAGGCAGATTCCATCTGCCCCTCAAAAAGCCATCGTGCGCCTGAACCCTTCCGGCGAAGCCGTTTTCGTGGAACTCGACTCGGGCCGCCCTCTGACAGAGGGCGAACACCTGCTGGCCTTCAACAGCCGTTCTGGCAAAAGCACCCGCATAGGAGCCGGAGCATTTTTCTTTCAGGAAGGCCACGGCGAAGCCTATGACCAGGCCAGATTCGCGGAAATGCGGGTGGACAGCCAGGGCAAAAGCCTGATCACTCATCTTTTGGATGAAAACAAAAACCGCATAGATCCCCGAAAAGAAGAACCGTCTATTTGAAAAGACGCCAACCACTTGCAAGCGACGCCCCTCAGATGACTGCGCCGCCGATAAGTACAAACGTCAGGCATCCCGCTCTGGCAGGCGCAAGTAGTATGCGGATCGCGCGTTCGGTCAGGCTTGCATCCGATCTCACAAAGCGCCCCAAGAAGCCGATGATTCATCAGGATTTTCCGGATCAATCCCGAATTTTCCGTTTCACGAGTCGCCCTCCATTGACCTGTTGACTCCTCATATCGACATAACTAAACTTATCGATATGAAAACTTACGGCACCGACGCTCTTTCCATCCCGCCTGAATGGCAGCCAATGGCGCGCGTGTTTACGGCCCTGGGTGATGCGCACCGGCAGCGCATTCTGCTGCTGTTCGACAAGGGCGAGCGCCTCAACGTCGGGCAGATCGCCGCTGTCTCGACGCTGGCCCGCTCCACGGTGTCGCATCACCTCAAGATCCTTCACGAAGCAGACGTGCTGTGCTCGGAAAAGATCGGCAAGGAAGTCTGGTTCTGGATCAACCGGCACTGGCTGGAAGAGACGTTTGGCAACGTGCTCGATTACGTGCGGCAGAATTGCTGAACTCGGACACAGCCTTCGGCACGGAAACCTTCGACGTATTTTTTTTGACCAAACATATCGAAATTCATGGATATGACAAATTCAAGCATTGCAAAGACGATGATTCGTGCAACTGCTCGCGTCCTGTTGCGCGGTCTGACCCGGTTGCTCTTTCGCGTGCGAGTACGGGGGGCAAATGAAGCCCAGGCGGCAAGCGACAGACAACATTCGCCTCTGCTGGTAATCGCAAACCACGAGTCCTTTCTCGACGGCATTTTGTTGGGGCTGTTTCTGCCGATCGAAAAGCCGGTGTTCATCATACATACCGAATACCTGAAACGTCCGTTGTTGCGGTTTGCCCTGAATGTGCTGGCCGACTACCTGACGGTCGACCCCACCAATCCGATGGCGATGAAACAGGTGATCCGGCTGCTCGAATCCGGGCGCTCGGTCGTGATTTTTCCGGAGGGGCGGATCACCCTGACCGGGGCGCTGATGAAGGTCTATGAAGGCCCGGCCTTCGTTGCGGAAAAAACCGGCGCAACCCTGTTGCCGGTGCGACTGGACGGATTGAGCCGCAGCTATTTTTCGAGAATGAACCACTGGACGCGAAAGTTTTTTCCGCGTGTTTCACTCACGATACTGCCCTCCACGAAACTGTCGGTGCCGGAAGCCCCCAATGCCAAGGTACGCCGCCATAAATCGGGCGAAGCCCTGCGTCGCCTGATGCAGGAAATGGCGCTGGCGCAATCGCCCCAGCACACGCTCTACGGCGCGCTGTGCAACATGATCAAGCTGCATGGGCGGCGGCGCCGTGTCGTGGAAGACATCAAGCAGGTGGAATACTCCTATCACGGTCTGCTGAAGATGTCCCTCGCCCTCGGGCGACTGGCCGGCCGGATCACCGAACCCGGCGAAAAGGTAGGAATGCTCCTGCCCAACATGACGCCAACGCTTGGGCTTTTCTTCGGCCTCACCGCATTTGGAAGAGTCCCTGCGATGCTCAATTACACGGCGGGCGTCGACGGAATGCAGACTGCGTGCGATGCGGCCCGGATTCGCACGCTGATTACCTCCCGCGCCTTCGTTGAGCAGGCGAAGCTTGCCGACAAGCTTGCCGCCCTGCAGGGACTGGAGCGCATCGTTTATCTCGAAGACCTGCGCAATGAGATGACTTTCCGGGACAAGCTCTGGCTGATGGGCTGGGCGCTATGGTTTCCGCGCTGGGTGGAAGCCAGGGCAAGTTCCGAGGACGCAGCGGTGGTGCTCTTCACCTCGGGTTCCGAGGGCAAACCCAAGGGGGTCGTGCTCTCGCACCGCGCCATTCTCTCCAACATTGCGCAGATTCGCGCCATCATCGACATCACGCACGATGATCGCGTCCTGAACGTACTCCCCATTTTCCATTCCTTCGGCCTCACGGCGGGAACGCTCCTGCCGATCCTCACGGGCGCGAGCGTTTTCCTGTATCCCTCGCCACTGCATTACCGGGTGATTCCGGAACTGGCCTACGACCGCGCCTGCACGGTGCTGTTCGGCACGAGTACCTTCCTCGGCAATTACGCGCGCTTTGCGCACCCTTACGACTTCTACCGTCTGCGCTATGCCGTCTCCGGCGCGGAAAAACTCTCCCCGGCGGTACGCGAGCAGTGGTTCGAGAAGTTCGGTATCCGCATCCTGGAAGGATATGGCGCAACCGAAACCGCGCCGGTCATTGCGGTGAACACTCCGATGGCCTATCGCAGCGGAACCGTGGGCCAGTTTCTGCCTGGTCTTGAGTATCGTCTGCAAGCCGTGCCCGGCATCGAGCATGGCGGGCTGCTGCATGTGCACGGCCCCAATGTGATGAGCGGCTACCTGAAGGCCGACAATCCCGGTGTGCTGCAAGCGCCTGTCTCAAGCGAAGGAGCGGGCTGGTACGATACCGGCGATATCGTCGAGGTCGATAGCGACGGTTTCGTGCACATCGTCGGGCGGGTCAAGCGTTTCGCCAAGGTGGCAGGCGAGATGGTGAGCCTGGAAGCCGTGGAAAAACTGGCGCTGACAGCCTCTCCCGACGGGTTTCATGCCGCATCCAGCCAGCCCGACGAAGGCAAGGGCGAAGCGCTGGTGCTCTTCACCACCGATGGCGAGATCAGCCGCCCAACCCTGCAAAAAGCAGCGCAACAACTGGGCCTTCCTGAACTGGCCGTGCCGAAGAAGATCGTGCGCGTGGATGCGCTGCCGCTCCTGGGGACGGGCAAAACCGATTACGTCACCCTGAAGCGCATGGCGGAAGCGGCTTGATGATGAACGACAACATTCAACCTTCAGGCGACGAAGCCAACCAACATTCCCAGTTTGCGCTCCTGCGCGAACGCCGTTTCTGGCCGCTCTTCGTCACACAGTTCCTGGGCGCTTTCAACGACAACGCCTACAAAAACGCCTTGCTGGTGCTGCTGACCTTCGGGGCCGCTTCATGGACGAGCATGAAGCTGGAAGTGCTCGCCAATCTTGCGGCGGGGCTGTTCATTCTGCCGTTTTTTCTGTTTTCCGCCACCGCCGGACAACTGGCGGACAAGTTCGACAAGGCGCGGCTCGCGCGCTGGGTGAAGGCGCTCGAAATCCTCATCATTGCGCTCGCGGCACTGGGTTTCTGGCTGCACAGCCTGCCCGTGCTTCTGACCGCGCTCTGCCTGCTCGGGCTGCAATCCACCCTGTTCGGGCCGCTGAAATATGCGATTCTGCCGCAACACCTGCGCGCCAATGAGCTCGTGGGCGGCAACGCGCTGGTGGAAGCGGGAACCTTCGTCGCCATTTTGCTCGGCACGCTCACCGGGGGACTGCTTGCCGGATTGGGCAACGGCATTGCATGGATCGTTGCCGTCTGCTTCATTGTGGCGCTCGTCGGCTTCCTCGCGAGTTGCCGCATCCCCACCGCCCCCGCACCTGCGCCGGAATTGAAAATTTCGCTCAATCCGCTTGCCGAAACCTTGCGCTGCATCGGTCTGGCGCGCAGGGAACGCAGCGTTTTTCAGTCCATCCTCGGGATTTCGTGGTTTTGGGCTTACGGCGCGCTGTTGCTGACCCAGTTCCCCATCTACACCAAGGTCGTACTGGGGGGAGACGAGACCCTGGTCACCGCACTGCTTGCGGTGTTTTCAGTAGGCATCGGCGCCGGGTCGCTCATCTGCGAGAAGCTCACGCGCCGACGCGGCAAGATAGTAGAACCGGGATTGGTTCCGATCGGAGCCCTGGGCATGACGATTTTCGGACTCGATCTGGCACTCGGCTCGCCCGCCAATGTCTCCGGCACATTGCAGCCATTCACCGAAATGCTGCATCAGGGAAGCACCTGGCGCATTTTTTTCGACCTGCTGATGCTGGGCGGTTTCGGGGGACTCTACTGCGTGCCGCTTTACGCGCTCGTACAACAGCGCAGTCAGGCTGAATACCGCGCCCGGATCATCGCCGCAAACAACATCCTCAATGCGCTCTTCATGGTTCTGATTGCAGTCGGCGCGAGCGTGCTCCTGGATCGAGGACTTGGCATCCCGACGCTCTTTCTGTGCATGGCCGTGCTGCACGGTGTCATCACGGCCTATATCTTCAGCGTCGTCCCGGAATTTCTCATCCGCACGATGGTGTGGCTGGGGTGGCGGCGGGAATGAATCTTTTCTGAATATTTACTTCGTAATCACCACAATTTCACAGTCCGGCACAGAAAAACATAATGCTTCAGTATCCATGGACATAATATATATACGTATGCTAAACGGATGAAACACCATGTCGGCACGCCTTGCCCTACCCTCGCTGACATCTTTCACCCCAAGCGGGTGACTCCCAGAACAAGCTTCCACCGGCCTGTATGGCCTGCTGACGCCGTCAGGCATTGCCTGGGCGTGTCAGGTAGCGCTGTGCCTGCAAGGTTGAAGCTTTATCGACGGATCGAGATGGGCTCGATTCGGTTTGTAATCCCGCCACTTTAAGGAGAGGTCTAATTCTAATTCGCATTAGAAATAGAGTTAATGATCCACTCCCACCCTGTGATGGACTGAACCAGCTTGGGGCGCACCTCAAACTGACGCAAACCTTCGACGAGCCGCTCCTCCAACGCATCGAG
>Ga0209737_10000651_pt1 | contig 27462 bp, 15 predicted proteins | sample TergutCu122P3_FD_187284 | JGI IMG/M metagenome (GOLD analysis project Ga0209737, IMG submission 187284) | Cubitermes ugandensis P3 segment gut microbial communities from Kakamega Forest, Kenya - Cu122 P3 (SPAdes) (version 2) | ecosystem: Host-associated > Arthropoda: Insects > Digestive system... | reverse complement strand
AGCGCGAACATCGGGTTCCTGCAAGGAGATGTGAATGGGGATCGCCAAGTGGACGTGGGAGATGTGTTAGAGGCACTCACACAAACAGGGCAAAGGGCGAATGCGACGAATTACCTCCGCGATGTGGATGCAGATGGACAAATCGACGTTGATGATGTCATCACCGCGCTCACGCGGGCGGGGGGAGTCTTGCCTTGAGATAGAGCGCGTTTTTCTGGATTCCGCTTTCGCGCGCGACTGTCCGGGGATCAGGAATCAGAGGTCAGAGGCCAGAGGTCAGTGCATAGGTTGCGGTGAGCTTGCGAACCGCAACAGACCAGCCTCGCGCGAAGGCGCGAAGCCGTGAAGGAACAAAAGCAAGCGTAGCCCGGATAAGCGAAGCGCCATCCGGGAACTCCAACGGGTCGATCTCACGCGAAAGCGGGAATTCAGTCGGCCTTGCGCGAAGGCGCGGAAAATAGTTGCGTCATTCTGCGCGATGCGAAGCGGAGTCGCAGAATCCAGATACCTATGCTTTGAAGAGGAGGGCTTCTTATGCCCTCTCCCCTACTCTGATTCCTGATCCCCGGATGGCGCTTCGCTTATCCGGGCTACGCAATCCCATTTCCATCGCCCCCACAGTATTCGGAACAATTACTTCCCAAAGTGCTATAGTTATATATTAAAGTAGCGCGGCTTGACATCAGCGGAGTGGTCGCAAGCCAACTGCCCGTAAAACCATTCTTCGCAGGAGAACGCTATGATTCGCCGTTCAGGATTTCTCTTCGCCGGTTTGTTGGCTTTGCTCTCGACAAACCTGCCGGCTCTTTCTCTTGATGCGTCATCGCCCATTCTTCGCGTGGAAGGCATGCCGGTGATCTCGACCAAAGCCGAGCCTGTTGTGGTCTGGCGTTCTGCGCTGAAAGCAGATGCGGCGACAGCCGTCGTTTTTGCGCCCCTGCCCGAAACCGCGTTGAAAGCGTTGCAGGAGGAGAACAGCCGGAGTTCAAGTGGCGACGTTGAAGTTCAGACGATGGCGCTCAAAATCGGCGTCAATCGTGATGCCGCCACAGAGGTGCGCGCTCCCAGACGCTTTTCGCTGAACTGGCAGCCCCATGGCGACGGACACGTCGCCCAACTGGTGGTGACCTCTCCCGATGCCCATGCGATGCGTGTTGCGTTGCAACTGGATGCGCTGCCCGACGACGCCGAAATGCGTTTTTCCGGTTCCGGCGAGCCGGAAAGAATTCTCGGCGTGATCAGCGGCAAAGAGGCCAATGGTTTGCGTGACGACCGCAATGTTTACTGGACGCCGGTCACCGAGGGGGATACCCAGAACATCGAAATCTATCTGCCTTCGAGTGTCAAAACGGAAGACATCAGAATCCATCTGGATGGCGTCTCGCATCTTTTTACGTCGGCGCGAGAGCAGTTCAGCACCGCGAACCTCGTGAAGTCCACCGATTGCCACGTTAATGTCGCCTGCCGGTATGGCTCCGGCACCAACGGGCTTGGTACGCATTTCGAGAACGCTTCCAAAGCGGTCGCGCGAATGACGTACACGAGCGGAAGCAGCTCTTACACATGCACGGGAACCCTGTTGAACGATTCCATCGGTTCGGGAACGCCTTATTTCTGGAGCGCCGCGCACTGCGTCAGAACGTCAGCAGCGGCAAACACCGTTAACACGCACTGGTTCCAGGAGAGTACGACGTGCGGCGGAACGACGCTAAGCGCTAATTATAGGCAACTGACCGGCGGAGCGACGCTCTTGCATGCCAACACGGCAGCAGATACTGTGTTGCTTCAGCTCAAAAACAATCCTCCCGCAGGCGCTTTTTTCTCAGGCTGGGACGCCACGCAACTGACCAATAACGCCAGTGCCCACCGCCCTGCTTACGGTATTCACCATCCGGGAAATGCACTCAAAAGAGTCAACACCAGCACAAGCCCGCCGACAAGAACCTGCGGCAATACCATAAGCAATGGGATGAATCCTGCCCTCCTTTCCAGGGTGGACTGGAACGTGCCGGGAGGAGGCATCGTCTTGAATGGAAGCAGCGGCTCAGGCATTTTTACCGTGTCTCCAGCCGGCGGCTATCTCTTGCGCGGCGGGCTGATGGGCACCGTCCGTTTTATCTACCCGGGTTCGCCGCATTTGGATGACCCTGAGAACCATAGCTGCACACAAAACAACCACGGCTGTTATTCGGGTCTTTTTCACGTTTGGGAGGATGTCAAACAATGGCTGTCGCCGGAGACGTTCCGGGCTTTTTCCCGCAAGGTGCACGGGACTGGTGCGAATGCCGTCACATTCGATCTGCCGATCCGCGCGGACGGCAGCGCGATCACGGTAGAGCCGCGATCCGGAGGACCGAACCGCGCGTTTGAGGTGGTGTTCCGGTTTAACGCCGGAGTGAATTCGGCCAGCGCCACATTGGCGGGGGCAGGGACGGTTGCCTCAACCACGATCAGCAACAACGAGGTCACCGTTCGTCTGACGAATGTGCCCGACAGGACACGGCTTGGAATTACGCTGACCGTCAATGGCACGGCAAACGCGGCCAGCGCGAACATCGGGTTCCTGTTGGGAGATGTGGATGGGAGTCGCCAAGTGGACGTGAACGATGTGTTAGCGGTACTCACGCAATCAGGGCAGATGGCGAATGCGACGAATTACCTCCGCGATGTGGATGCAGATGGTCAAATCGACGTTGGTGATGTCATCACCGCGCTCACGCGGGCGGGGGGAGTCTTGCCTTGAGATAGCGCGCGTTTTTCTGGATTCCGCTTTCGCGCGCGACTGTCCGGGGATCAGGAATCAGAGGTCAGGAATCAGGTATCAGAAAAGCGCCAACGCAAGCGTAGCGCATAGGTTGCGATGAGCTTGCGAATCGCAACAAACCAGCCTCGCGCGAAGGCGCGGAAAATAGTTGCGTCATTCTGCGCGACGCGAAGCGGAGTCGCAGAATCCAGAGAACCCCATCGCCCTCTCCCCCGCCCCTCTCCCGCATGCGGGAGAGGGGAGAATCGTGAAGGGGAGGGAGAATCGTTCCTTCGCGGCTTCGCCTTTCGCGCGAAAACAAAAAGGGCGGGTTTGAAACCCGCCCCTACACGCGCAGACGGTTTCTTTGCGAAATCTTTTTTAACAAACCCCCGCCCGCCTTCGGCGGGCACCCCTGCAAACCCCCGTCGGCTTCGCCGACACCCCCTTTGAAAAGGGGGCAAGGCGGGGGCATTCTTTCTTCGCGGCTTCGCGGCTTCACGTGTGGTAATTCCCGGATGGCGCTTCGCTTATCCGGGCTACGCGCTTCGCTTCGCTCGCAATGAAGCCACCTTTCTTTGCGCTCTATGCGTTTCTTTGCGTTCTTTGCGGTGAAATGGTTTTTCTGATACCTGATTCCTAATTCTTGATCCCTGATGCGAAATCCCCCGCGACGGCGTACACCACGTTCTCAGGAATCAGGTATTTTTTCAACGCGGCGGCGACGTGTTCCGGTGTGACGGCGGCGATTTCAGCGTCCAGTTGCGCGGAGTCTTTCCAGGTGCGTTTCAGGTAGAGTTGGTAGGTGAGGCTCGACGCTTGTATGGCGTCCTGCGCGCGCGCGATGTGGCGTTCTTGCAGCAGCGATTGTTGGGCGTCGGCGATTTCCTGCGCTGTCAAACCTTTTTGGGCGGTGTCCGTCAGAACGTCGCGGAACGCTTCCTGAACGCGCGCCAGATTTTGTGGCGCGAAGATCGCGTAAAACACGAAGCGCGAGTTGGCGTCGAGCGCCGCCGGTTGTAAGGCCGAGCCGACGCTGTAACTCAAACCGTCCTGGGTACGGATGCGGTTGGGCAGCCGCGCTTCGGGAGAACTGCCGAGCGCCTGATTGGCGACGAGCAGCGCCGCGAAGTCGGGATCCTGATCGTTGATCGGTACGGCCAATCGTCCCATCAGGAAGGCGTTGGCTTTGTCGGGCGTTTCAAAACGCAGCACGGTCGGCGCGATTTTCTGATAAGGATCGTCAACGCGCGCATAGGCCGCTTTGCTTTTCCAGGCGCCAAAAAGTTTTTCGCTCAACGCCCGGATTTCTTCGGCGTCGAAATCGCCGACGACGGCCAGTTCGCCATGTTGCGCACCGTAAAAGGTTTGATGAAATTTTTTCAATCCGTCGATGGTGAGCGCTTTCAGCTGCGCTTCTTCTTCTTCAAAGGTCAGGATGGCGCGCACATCGCCCTTCGGAAAGGGTTGGGTGTAGCGGCGCAACGCGCGGGTGGCGATGGCTTGCGGGTCGCTGCGGGAGGTTTGCAGCGAGGTCAGTTTTTCGCGCACCAGTTTGTCGAGTTCGTCTTTGGGAAACGCGGGGGAACGCAAGGCTTCCGCCGCCAGCGCGAGAAGTTCGGGCAAATGTTCGCGGGTGGTTTCGCCGCTGATGTTCGTGCTGATGGCGTCGCCGCCGATGTCCAATTGCGCTTGCAGGCGGTCGATTTCGTCTTCGAAGGCTTGGCGGTTGCGTTGCGCGGTTCCCATCGACAACATATCGGCGGTGATTCTGCCGGTCATCGCCAGATTTTTCAGCGCGTCGGCGTTGCCCCAGCGCAGGCGAAGGTTGAAACGCACGGCTTCGCCACGGGTTTTCTTGGGCAGCAGGGCGAGCTTCATGCCGTTGCTCAGTGCGGTGCGCTTCGTGCGTGCTTCGAGGTTTTCGGTCGAGGCGTCGAAAGATTCGCCGGCGGCGATGGCTTCGTCGCCGCGATAATCACGAACCAGCGCCTCGACATCGATTTTCGGCGCTTGCTTCGCGCGGGTTGGTGTGTTCTCGGGGAGGTATTCGCCGAGGGTCACGTTCGAGGGTCTGATGTAGGCTGTGGCAGCGCGTTGCACGTCGGCGGCGGTGAGTTTTCGCCATTGATCGCGTTGCAAAAAGAAGAGCCGCCAGTCGCCTTGCGCGATGGATTCGGACAGCACGACGGCGAAGTGTTCGGGGTCGCGCAGCAATTCGTTGTAGTCTTTCAGCGCGCGGGTGCGCACGCGGGCAACTTCCGCGTCGGTGATCGGTTTTTGTGCGATGCCGTACAAGGTATCGGTCAGGATTTTTTTGACCGGCGCGATTTTGTCTTGCGGCGACAGCGTTGCCCAGAAGATCAACATGCCGGGATCGGCCAGCGAGAAATTCCAGGCTTCGACGGTGCTGGCTTTGTGCGTGGCGACCAGCGCCTTGTACAAACGCCCCGACGGCGCCAGCGTCATGATTTCGCCGAACGCTTCGAGCGCAACGCTGTCGGGGTCCGCGCCGGAGACGGTGTGATAGAGCGCGGCCAGCGCCGGCGAGCCGCCGTGACGCCGCACGGTGACGGTGCGTTCGCCTTCCTGCACCGGTTCCTCGGTATAGAGTTTCGGCAGTTCCCGCGTCGGCCTGGGCAACGCGCCGAAAGTGCGGGCGATGCTTGCGAGCGTTTTGTCGGTGTCGAATTTACCGGCGATGATCAGCACGGCGTTGTCCGGCTGATAGTAGCGCTGGTAAAACGCGCGCAGTCGTTCGATGTCAACATTTTCGATGTCGGAACGGGCGCCGATGGTGATGTTGCCGTAATTGTGCCAATCAAACGCCGCTGATTGCAACCGTCCCCACAACACGAGGCGCGGATTGTTTTCCCAATTCTCGTATTCATTGCGCACGACGGTCATTTCGCTGTCGAGGTCTTTGCGTGCGATGAACGCGTTGACCATCCGGTCGGCTTCCATGCCGAGCGCCCAGTCGAGCGCGTCCTGATCGGCGGTGAAGGTTTCGTAATAGTTGGTGCGGTCGAAGTAAGTCGAGCCGTTGAAGCGCATCCCGCGTTTGCCGAGTTCCTCGAAAATATTGGCGGTGGTCGGCGTTCCTTTGAATGCCAGATGTTCGAGCAGGTGCGCCATGCCGGTTTCGCCGTAGTTTTCGTGGCGCGAACCGACTTTGTAAGTGATGTTGACGGTCGTCGTCGGTTTGCTGTCATCGGGGAAGAGCAAGACTTGCAGGCCGTTGTCCAGCGTGTAGGAAGCAATGCCCTCGACGACGGGACCGGCGGTGAACCCGGCAGGGAGCGTTGCGGAAACGGGGGGCGAAGAATCCGGCGAAGCGAAAGACGCGGTCACAAGCATGATGGTCCATCCAAAGAAAAGAAAAGAGCGGAAAACAGTTAACATAAAGAGAACCCCGAAACCCGATCCTGTGGCAAAAACGCACAGGATAACGCCTACCAGGCGACGATGCCGATGCCGCTTGTCACCAAAATCAACAAGCCGAAACCGATCCGGTACCAGGCGAACGGCAGGAAGTCATGGCGACTGATGTAACGCAACAGCCAGCGGACGCAGAAAAACGACGAGACAAAAGCGGCGACAAAGCCCAGGCCCAAAAACGAGGCCAGGTCGCCCGAGGAAAGTATCTGGGGGTCTTTGTACAGCGAATAACTGGTGGCGGCGATCATCGTCGGAATCGCCAGAAAAAACGAGAATTCGGTGGCGGCGACCCGCGAAAAGCCGAACAGCATGCTGCCGATGATGGTCGCGCCGGAACGCGATGTCCCCGGAATCAGTGCGAAGGTTTGGGCGAAGCCGACTTTCAGCGCATCCCGCCAGCCGATATCGTCGAGCGTCTGGATGCGGACGGTTTCGGGGCGGCTTTTGTAGCGCCGTTCGGCCAGCAGGATGATGAAACCGCCGACGATCAGCGCGCAGGCGACCGGAATCGGCGCGAACAAATGCGTTGTCAGAAAGGAATGCAGCAAGAAGCCCAATGCAATGGCGGGCATCAGGGCGATGAAGAGATTGAGCATCAGTTTCTGCGAAGCGCGGGCGTGCGGCAGCGTGGCGCACATTTTCCAGAGGCGCTGGCGGTACTCCCAACAGACGGCGAGAATGGAACCCAACTGAATCACCACAAAGAAGGTTTTGGAACTGTCCTCGGTGTAATTCAGCAGCGAACCGGCGAGAATCAAATGGCCGGTCGATGAAATCGGCAGGAATTCGGTGATTCCTTGCACCAGGCCGAGAACCAAAGCGGTGAAAAAGAGGTCAAACGTCATGCGGAGGAGATGATGGCTTTTTTATTGGAAAAGCGGATTATAAGGGTTTCAGGGGGGCAGGGATTCAGGCATCAGGGCAGCGGAAGGGTTCACTATTTTGTTTCTCGCAATGACGTAGGGGTATCTGATTCCTGATTCCCGACCTCTGATCCCTGGCTTCCGACCGCTGATGCCTGATTTTTGGCGCATTTCGGGCGGTTGTTACAAACGCCCGGGTGGTTTTGCACGGGGGTTGTGGAAAGGGCCGGGGTCAAAAATGATGGAATATGCAACGGTACGGGGATTACAAAAGCGAAATAGGTGACAAATCTTTTACAAAAAGTAGCAGTTCGAGTATGTTACAGCATGGTTCACCATAAAACAGGCAGGGTTGGGCGCAGGGCGCTTCTCTGTCACTGGCTGATCGTGTCAATAAATAGAGCTGAGGGGAGTTAGAGATGTCTTCTTCGACGACGACTAAAACAGGGGCTGTTAAAGAGTTTTTCCAAGTGCTTTTCGGAAAATACATCGCGATTTTCATCGCGGTGGTGATCTTCCTTATTTCTGACTTGGGCGTCTTGGGCACCAACATCTATAGTTCGTACAAAATTGCCGAATCGGCGGTGTCGATCAACTTGTCTGGTCGCCAGCGGATGTTGTCGCAGCGTACCACCAAAGTACTGCTGTTTTTGCAGGACGACGCGCGGCGCGGCGTGTCGCAGGAAGCTGACCTGAAAGAACTGGCGCTGGTGGTGAGGCTTTTTGACACCACGTTGAAAGGCTTCCGCGACGGCGACATGGTGACCGGCGGCGATGGCAATCCGGTCTTTTTGGTGCAGGTCGAAACGCCCAAAGCGCATCAAATCGTGCGTGACGCCTATGAAATCTGGAACCCGTACCTGGTCAAACTTCAGCCGCTATTAGCCAGCCCGAACTTCACCGACGAGGAGTTGGAAGAGGCGGTCATCTATGCGCGGGAAAACAACCTGAAGTTGTTGACCCTGATGAACGACCTGACGACCGACCTTGAACAGGTCGCCAACGCGCGCGCTTTCCGCTTGCGGATGATTCAGCTCATCGGTTTGACGATCGTGCTGATCAACGTGTTGTACACCGTGTTCATGTCGATCAGAGACTTGATCAGAGGTGACCGCAACCTGGCCAAGGCGCGTAAGGAAACCGAAGAAATTCTGGGAACGGTGAAAGAAGGCTTGTTCCTGCTCGACCGTGAATACCGGATCGGATCGCAGTATTCGAAGTCGCTGAAAGACATTTTGCGACGAGACGTTTTTCCGGAAATGCCGTTTATGCCGGTGTTGGCGGAAATGGCGTCCAAGACGGTTTACGATAACGCCAAGGACTATATCGAGTTGCTGTTCGGCGATCGCGTGAAGGAAGCACTGGTCACGTCGCTGAACCCATTGAGTCAGGTCGAGGTGATTGGCAAGGAAGGCGAGAAAGCGCACTACCTGAGCTTCAACTTCAACCGCGTACTTGAAGAAGGCAAAATTGCGCACCTGCTGGTGACGGTGCAGGACGTGACGGAACTGGTGCAACTGACCGCGCAACTGGAAGCGGCAAAAGGGCAGTCGCGGGTTGAAGTTGAGATCTTGCTCAAACTGCTGGACACCGACGCCAGTGTGTTGCGGCAATTCCTGGATAACGTCGGCAAGGGGCTGGCTCAAATCAATGAGCGCTTGCGTTCCGAGGACGACAGCGAACAGGCGCGCCTGCACTTGCTGAACCACATCATGCGGATCGTCCACGGCATCAAGGGTGAAGCTGCGGCGCTGAACATCGAAATGTTTGAAGGCTACGCGCACGTGTTCGAAAGAGAACTGGTCGCGATGCGTGAAAAAGGCGAAGTGCGCGGCGAAGACATGGTGCGGATCACCGTGTTGCTGGACGGCTTTTACGAGCGGCTGGCGTCGATCGCCAATATCGCCGAACGGATGACGGGCACTGCCGGTGGTATCGACGCCGACGAAAAATACCTGCAAACGTTTACCAGCAGCATACAAAATCTGGCGGCGCGCATTGCCGGCGACGAGCAGAAAGATGTGGAAGTGGTGTGCGACCTCGGCGATATCGTTCGATTGCCGCGTCGGGTTGCCAACGAACTGAACAGTATCGCCATTCAGTTGTTGCGTAACGCCGTCAAGCACGGCATCGAAACGCCGGCAGAACGTACGGCGCAGGGCAAACCGGCCAGCGGAGAAATCCGGGTTGAATGCAAAGAGGTGGAGCGTGACGAGTACGAATTCGCCATTCGTGACGACGGCTGCGGAATCTCGGTGAACAAGATACGGAAAGAACTGGTGCGGAGAGGATTGCTCTCGGAAGCAGAGGCCAACGCGCTCAGTATCGATGCGGTGATGTTGCGCTTGTTCGAGCCGGGCTTTTCGACGGCGGTGGCGGCTGACCGCGATGCCGGGCATGGGGTCGGTCTCGACGTGGTGGCCGAGAAGATCATGAAGCTGCGCGGTCATCTGACACTGAACAGCAAGGCGCAAGCATTTACGGAGTTCAAGATACGTTTCTCGCTTTGATAACATGAGAACGGGAAAAGAGGTTTTTTGAGGTTCTCACTCTGGCTGGAGATGGGTTCTGATAAAATCCGCTTGGGCGTTAAAACGTTAGAAAAAGGAATGCTGTGTGAAGCTACTGATTGTCGATGATTCCAGTATTATCCGTAGCCGGATCGCCAGAGTGATGGGCGATTCGCGGTTGCCGCCTCTGCGGATTGTCGGGATGGCGAAAAACGGGGTCGAAGCACTGGAACTTTTTTCCAATGCGCAACCGGAACTGGTCACGATGGATCTGACCATGCCGGAAATGGATGGTGTCGAATGCACCGAGAGTATGGCCAGGCTGAATCCTGACGCCAACATCCTGGTGGTGTCGGCATTGAGCGATAAAGCGACGGCCATCAAGGCGCTTAAAAAAGGCGCCAAAGGATTTCTTTACAAACCGTTCACGGATGAAGAATTGATCGGTGCACTTCTGGAAGTTATGAGTTGAGATGGTTGATATTACTGAGCAGGAAATTGAAGTTTTCGTCGGCGCGGTGAACCGCTATTTCGCCCAGATCACGGGGGAAAAGGCCAAGATTCGCTCATCGTTTTTGGCAGAGGGAGAAATTCAGCCGCCGATCTACGATTTCACGGGATTGATATCCCTGAGCGGGCGTTATCGCGGGTGTATTTATTTTTCGGCGACGAGAATCATGCTGACGCGGCTGTTGCTGGCGATGCAGGAGCCGCGGCAAACCGATGCGCAATTGCTGGATGCGGTCGGCGAGATCGCCAACACGCTGGCCGGCAATGCGCGTGAGCATTTCGGAGAAGAGATGGGCATTTCGGTGCCGACGATGTTTCAGGGGCCTTCCGACCGCTTGAAGACGGCGGTGCGAGAACGGCCTTACGTCATCATGATCAAATGGAAGCAGTACGAAGCGGCGGTTATCGTCGATATTGCCAAAAAATGATTTGGATTGATTGCGGCTAAAATTACAACAACCGTTTCAACCTAAAAACCTCAGTTGGACGTGCTCGCCAGTGCTGCGCCCGCCGTGTCAGGCAAGGCGCGACGACGACGCGGGCTGCCATCCCGCGAGGAGGAGCAACGCAGCATGGCGCGGCGGGCGTAGTACTGGTGAGCACGTAGCGCACTCACTCAACGGGTGAAGGGTGGGAAAAGCGTCAAGCAAGCCTCTTTGCAGTTTTTCATCATTTTATAAGCGGTCAACTGAGGTTTTTAGGTTTAACCACAACGCCAGCGCCAGCGAAACGACGACGCTTAACGTGCCCAATGCAAAAATAGCCGGGACGCCGTACCATTCGCCGAGCGCGCCGCCAAGCGCCATGCCGGCGCCGAGGCCGCTGACGATGCAGGTCGATGACCAGGTGAACGCTTCTGCCGTGTAACGCTCAGGGGTGTAGCGCGACGTGAGCAAGGTCAGGGCGGTGAGCGAGGGCGCAACCAACAAGCCGGAGAGGGTGGCGAGCAACAGGAACCAGCCGGGGGTGCGGGTGATGATGTGCAGCGCGGCGAACAACAGCAGCGCGGCAAAGAGCCAGGGCATTTGTTGTTCGGGTTTTGATTTGAAATGAACGCCGCCGTAGATCAGGCCGCCGATGGCGCTTCCGATGCTCGCGAACGCAATCAGGATTCCGGCCCAGAACGGTTTTCCGTATTGGGTGGCGAACGCGGGATAACCGAGTTCGAGCGCGCCCAGAGACATCGCGATGGTGAAGGTGATCACGAATACCAGCAACAGGCGCGGCTCGGTTAACGGCCCGAGCCAGTGACGTTCGACAGCGCGGTCGTATTTGATGTAGCGGATGGCGGGCGAACGCAGAAAAAGCGGCACGGACAATGTCGAGGCCAGTAAGAAAAGAAGAAACGCCCAGAGCGGGGAAGCTGCTGCCAGCATGAAGGCGACCAGCATGGGGCCGACGACGAAATTGAGTTCGGTCAATACGGCGTCGAACGAAAAAGCGGTTTGTCGCAGATCGGACGCGGTAAAACGGTAGCGCCAGACGGCGCGCGTCAGCACGATGAGCGGCGGACAAAAAACACCGGCAACGACCATGCAGGCGGTGAAGAACACCGTCGGTAAAGACGCCGTGGCAGGCAGCAACATCAACCACAGCGACAGCGGATGAACGATGCCGGTCACCCAGAGCAAACGGCGCGCGCCGAAGCGGTCGATCAGTCGGCCGACGACCGGCGCAGCGATGGACATCGCGACCAGATAAATGCCGACGTGCGCGCCGGCGAACGCCAGCGAGCCGGTGATCTGGCTCAGGTACATCAGAAACGCCAGCGACGACATGCCGACCGGCATGCGCGTGATGAGCGAAGTCACCAAAATCGCACGAACATCCGGTTCTTGCAGAAACTTCTGATAGCGATCGCGGGCGTTGAGGAAGGGCATGAGGTCAGATGTCAGATGTCAGATGTCAGAGGTCAGAGGTCAGAGGTCAGAGGTCAGAGGTCAGAGGTCAGAGGTCAGAGGTCAGAGGTCAGAGGTCAGAGGTCAGAGGTCAGAGGTCAGAGGTCAGAGGTCAGAGGTCAAGAATCAGGCATCAGAAAAACATCATCTCACGCGAAGGCGCGAAGGAGCGAAGAAAAAGCCCCCTTTTCAAAGGGGGTGCCCGCCGAAGGCGGGCGGGGGTTTGTCTCCCCTCTCCCCTCGCGGGAGAGGGGTATGGGGAGAGGGGGCGATGGATTCTGCGTCCTGCGATTTCGCGCAGGATGGCGCGCTTCGCTCCGCGCAGAATGACGGCTTCTGATATCTGATCGCTGTCCTCTGATTCCTGCCAACCCCATCCCCACCCCAACCCTCCCCTTTGAAGGGGAGGGAGCTTCCTTTTCGCGGCTTCGCGCCTTCGCGTGAGGCGGTTTTGATGGATTCTGATACCTGACATCTGATATCTGACCGCTGTCTTCTGATTCCTGTTCCATGCATTCATCGGCTCAATAAGCGAAACGGGCGGCGGTTACGCCGGGCAGCGTGTGGAGGTGTTGAATCAGCGCTTCTTCCGGCGCGATGCGCCAGAGGTCGGGCAGCGCGACAACACCGCTCGCTTGTGTGTTGGCGTAGTCGATCATGACCGGCACGCCGCCGCCGTTTTTTCCTGCAAACGGGCGAAGAATTTCGAGGAGCGTTTTCGCGTTGGCCTCGGCGTTGCACGAGATTCGCAATGCTTTGACGCGGGTGCGGCGAAGGGTATCGAGATCGTAGAACGCGTCGGCGATGATGCGCAGGCTGCTCTGTGCGTCCTCGCCGTCACGCTCCTGGTGGCGGTGGGAGATGCGCACATCGGCGATGATGAGCCGATCCTCCTGCAACAGGGCGCGGGCCGCCTCGAAGGTTTCGCTATAGACGACGATTTCAACGCTGCCGGCGCTGTCGTCGAGCGTGACGAAAGCCATTTTGCCGCGTTTGCTCGATTGAGCGCGAATCGTGGTGATGATGCCGGCGATCAGGATGCGCTCCTGCTGCGGCTTGAGGCGATCCAGCGGCGCAGCCACCAGCGACGACAGTTCTTCCTTGTATTGGAGGAACGGATGCCCCGACAGATAAAAACCGAGCACGCTTTTTTCCTGCGCCAATCGCTCGGCTTCCGGCCAGGGCAACACATCGGCGAGTGCGTGGTGGTAAGGCAACACGTCGTCCGAGAACAGCGCGACTTGCGCGGCATGGGCGCAGGCTTGTTCGGCGGCGTCCATGATGGCCGGCACGGAAGCGAGCAGCGCGGCGCGGTTGTCGTTGAGCAAATCGAACGCGCCGCCGCGAACCAGCCCTTCGATGACGCGGCGGTTGACCTGGTGGCGGTCAACGCGCTTGCAGAAATCGAAGAGATCGGTGAAAGCGCCGCCGGCGTCGCGCTCGGCAACGACGTGATCAATCGCGTATTCGCCGGCGCCTTTGATCGCGCCCAGACCGAAGCGCAAGGTGTGTTTGTCAATCGGCTCGAAACGCCAGGTCGAAGCATTGATGTCGGGCGGCAGGATGGTCAACCCTTGCGCGAGCGCATCATCGTAAAAGATACGCACTTTGTCGGTGTCGTGCATCACGAGCGACAAGTTGGCGGCCATGAACGCGGCGACGTGGTGGGCTTTGAAGTACGCTGTTTGGTAAGCGACCAATGCGTAAGCGGCGGCGTGCGATTTGTTGAAACCGTAACCGGCGAATTTTTCCATCAAGTCGAACAATAAATGGGCATTTTTCAGCGGTGTTCCGTTGTTCTCGGCGCCGCTGACAAAGATGCTGCGCTGCTCGGCCATTTCTTCGACGTTTTTCTTGCCCATCGCGCGGCGCAACAAGTCAGCGCCACCCAGCGAGTAACCGCCGATCATCTGCGCGATCTGCATCACCTGTTCCTGATAAACCATGATGCCGTAGGTCGGGCCGAGAATGGTTTTCAGGCGATCATCGAGATAGTCGATGCGAGCGCCGTGCTTGCGCTCGATGTAATCGGGGATCAGGTCCATCGGGCCGGGACGGTACAACGCAACCAGCGCGATGAGATCCTCAAACTGATCGGGATGCGCGCGTACCAGCAACTCGCGCATTCCACGCGATTCAAACTGGAAAACCGCCGTGGTGTTGCCCTTGCGGAAAATATCGTACGTGGCCTTGTCGTCGAGCGGCAACTCTTTGAGTGTGACGCTGAAAGCCGGATCGCGTTTTCTGATGAATTTCAGTGTCCAGTCGAGCACGGTCAACGTCGCCAGTCCGAGGAAGTCGAACTTCACCAATCCTGCCGCTTCCACATCGTCTTTGTCGAATTGCGAAACGGCCGTGTCGGCGTCTGGCTGAATGAACAGTGGACAGAAGTCGGTGAGTTTTCCCGGCGCGATCAACACACCGCCGGCGTGCATGCCGACGTTACGCGTCAATCCTTCGAGCGGTTCGGCGAGCGCCAGCAATTCGCGCACTTCTTCTTCGTTCTTCTCGCGTTCGGCGAGCAGCGGTTCGGCTTCCCGCGCTTCGGCCAGCGTGATTTTGTTGCCGGGGTTGAACGGAATCAGTTTGGCGATACTGTCGCAAAACGAGTACGGCAGATCAAGAACACGACCAACGTCGCGCACGACGGCTTTGGCGGCCATCGTGCCGAAGGTGGCGATTTGCGAAACGCTGTCGCTGCCGTATTTGTGACGCACATATTCAATGACGCGCTCGCGCTTGTCTTGACAGAAGTCGATATCGAAGTCGGGCATCGACACGCGCTCAGGATTGAGGAAGCGCTCGAACAGCAAAGCGTAACGCAGCGGATCGAGGTCAGTGATGCCGAGGCTGTACGCGACCAGCGAACCGGCGCCCGAACCGCGACCGGGGCCGACCGGCACATCGTTGGCTTTGGCCCAGTTGATGAAATCGGCGACGATCAGAAAGTAACCGGGGAAGCCCATCTGTATGATGGTTTCGAGCTCAAAGTCGAGACGCGCCTGATACTCGGCGCGTTTTGCTTCGCGTTGCGTTTCGTTCGGGAACAGTTCGCGCAAACGACGCTCCAACCCTTCCGCTGCCTGCGCCTTCAGAAACACATCGACGCTCATGCCTTCCGGCGTCGGGAAAACCGGCAGATGCGGTTTGCCGAGCGGAATCGTCAGGTTGCAGCGTTGCGCAATTTCGACCGTGTTGGCAAGTGCCTCCGGCAGATCGGCGAATTTTTCCGCCATCTCGTCCTGCGTCGTGAAATACTGTTCCTGCGTAAAACGCTGCGGACGACGGGTGTCGGACAAGGTATAACCTTCGGAAATGCAGACGCGCGCATCGTGCGCCCGAAAATCGCTGCGGGTTTTGAATTGCACCGGATGGGTCGCGACGAGCGGCAAATCGAGACGGCGCGCCAGATCGGCGCAGGCGGCCACCAGCAGATCGTCGTCAGCGTGACCGGCGCGTTGCACTTCGAGGTAGAAACGGTCGGGGAAAGCCCGCGCCCAGGCGCGCGCTGAAATTTCGGCGGCTTCGACATCGCCCTGCAACAACGCTTCGCCGATCTCGCTGCCGCGAGCGCCGGTGATCAACAACAAACCTTCGTGGTGTTCGCGCAGCCATTCGGGAGCGACGCCGATTTTCCCCTGGTGCGCTTCCTGCGCCTGATAAGCGCGGGTCAACAGCGTACACAGATTCAGATAACCAGTGCGCGATTGCGCCAGCAACAACATCCGATGCGGCGCTGCGCGGGGTTTTTTCTGAACGAAACCGATGTCGGCGCCGACAATCGGCTTGATACCGGCTTTGCGCGCGACTTTGTAGAACTTGATCAACCCGAAAAGATTGTTCAGATCGGTCAGCGCCAGCGCCGGCATGGCGTCGGCCTCGGCGGCGGCAACGGCTTCGTCGATGCGCAAAATACCGTCAACGATGGAAAATTCGCTGTGGCAACGCAAATGGACGAAACGGGGAATTGCAGCAGTCACGACAGATTCTTTCGGCGGCGAGTGTTAAAATCCGATCTTTGACGCTAACGCTTCGTCAGCATCGCAGCCGGGGTGTCAGCAAAATGATGTCGCAAAACAACGAAATGAGCAACGAAACAACAAATCGATGATGAAACGACTTTTCTTCAGTTTCGCTATTTTAACAGCGGTTGCGGGGTGCGCGACGGTCGATCCCGTGAAAACACCGTCGGGCGACAACGGGTTTATCGGTGCGCCGGTGCAAACGCCGTCCACTGTCGAACCGCCGCGTCCGAAGCACAACCTTTCCGGCTTTCCGCTGCCGTATCGGCAGGGCTATGACGACGGTTGTAACAGCGTCCAGGGGAAAGAGCGCAAAGACGCGCAACGGTTTGCGCGCGACATGGATTACCGGATAGGCTGGCAGGACGGTTATGCGCTGTGCGCCCCGAAAAAGAAATAACCGGATCACAACATTGTTTTCCCTGTTACGACGGTAAGCGCGAGACGCCGACATGAGTTCGCTGACGCTTTTCGTCGTGACGGCCATCATCTGGGGCGCAACCTGGCTGGCGATCACAGGGCAGTTGGGCGTCGTTTCGCCGGCGGTGTCGGTGACCTACCGCTTCGTGATCGCGGCGGCGATACTGATGCTGTGGTGCTGGCAACGCGGCGTGCCGCTGCGCTTTCCCTGGCGGACGCATCTCGGCATGGCGGGGCAGGGTGCTTGTCTGTTCAGTCTCAACTATTTGTGCATTTATGTCGCGGAACAATACATCTCGTCGGGGCTTGTGGCGATTCTTTTTTCACTGTTGGCGGTCTTGAATGTTCTTGCCGCTCGTCTGTTGTTCAGCGCGCCGTTGACCGTGCGCACCGTGCTGGCCGCCGTGCTGGGCATCGGCGGCGTGACACTGATGTTTTTCCCGGAATTCGGAATGATGAATAACCATCCGGAAGTGCTCAGGGGCATCGCGTTCGGCGTGCTTGGCGCCCTGTTTGCGTGCGCCGGCAACATGATGGCGATTCACAACCAGCGAACGGACGTTCCGGTATGGTCGGGAGCGGCCTGGGGAATGGTCTATGGCGCGGCGATTTCGGCGCTTGTCGGGTTGTCGATAGGCGTCGAATGGACATTTGATGCGCGTCCGATGTACATTATTTCATTGCTGTACCTCTCGGTGCTTGGAACCGTCGTGGCGTTCCTGTGCTACCTGACACTGCTCAAACGCGAAGGCGCCGGTTTTGCTTCGTACATCAATGTGGTCGTTCCCGTCGTGGCACTGCTGCTTTCGACCTTGTTTGAAGGTTACCAGTGGACAGCCATTGCCGCCGTCGGCGCTACGCTGGCGCTGGTGGGGAATTTTTTGACGATGCGGCGGGGTCAGAGGTAAGAGCGTAGGCTGGCGATGAGCGGCCTTTAGCCGCGAGCGAAGCGTGGCGGGAATCCCAGCTACAACCGCAAAGAACGCAAAAAAACCTTTTAACCACGAAAAACACGAAGGCCACGAAAAAAGCGGGAAAAACAATTTAACCGCAAAGAGCGCATAGAGCGCAAAGAAAAAACGCACGCGGAGGCGCGAAGAAGAAAAGCCCCCTTTTCAAAGGGGGTGCCCGCCGAAGGCGGGCGGGGGTTTGTTGAAAAAGCCCGCGTAGGTTGGGGTGAGCGTAAGCGAACCCCAACACCATCACCGTTCTCCAACAAGAAAATCATCGTTTGCTTCTGCCGCCCAATCCGGCGTCAACCAACCTTGACGGATGTAGCGATGTATCGAACCTCTTGCCATGCACGCCTGTATCTCATAAACCTTCTTCTCAAATGTTGGGGTTCGCAAGCTCACCCCAACCTACGCGAGCCAAGCGAAAAAACAAAAGATAACAGTAAAAACAAAAAATAAGAATATGCCGTAGATGTGTACACTGTTCAACTTCTTACTTATTTCTTTGTTTCGAAATTTAGAGAGCGTTTGCCTAACGAGATAATAAATTTCTGCAGAAGAAATGACAGCTACTAAAATCAAGAATAGCCATACAAAAACGTGAAGCCAATCCACAATTCGTATCCTTCTTTTCAGGCAAGTTTGATTTGCTAGCTCGCGTAGGTTGGGGTGAGCGTGAGCGAACCCCAACACCATCACCGTTCTCCAACAAGAAAATCATCGTTTGCTTCTGCCGCCCAATCCGGCGTCAACCGGCCTTGACGGATGTAGCGATGTATCGAACCGCCTTCTTGCCATGCACGCCTGTATCTCATAAACCTTCTTCTCAAATGTTGGGGTTCGCAAGCTCACCCCAACCTACGCGAGCTCAATCCTTCTTCTTGTTCTTTTTCTTCTTGTCTTTTTTCTTTGACTTTTTGTCGTCTTTTTTATCTTTCTTCTTGTCCTTCTTTTTCTTTTTGAGCTTGATCAGATGGCCTCGGCATTTTTCGCTGCCGCAATGGCAAATATAATCTTTCAACTCTTTTTTCTTGAGCTTGCCGTCAACCGAAAGTTTGTAGTCGTAGGAAAGTTCTTCGCCTTTTGAAATGTCGCGCATCGCCTGAACCCAGACGCGGTCGTTTTCATCTTCAAACGATTCGCAGTTGGGGTCGCAGGAATGGTTGATCCAGCGCGCCGCGTTTTTCCCGCTGCCGCCGTCGATGACGTTACCGTCGGAAAGCTCGAAGAAAAAGGTATGGGTCGGATTGTCGGGATCGCTGGGCGGCAATTCAAGCGCCTCGTCCCAGGTGATCCGGTCACCTTTGTACTCGATGATCGAGGTTCCTTTTTTGATGTCGCAGGCGGCGAATACGCCGCGCCCATGAATGCGGGAATTCCTGACGCGGTAAAGGGGGGCGGCGGTTTTTTTGGCGCTGGTTTTTTTGGCGCGCTTCGTGGCTTCTGCGGTTTTCACGGCCTTCGTGGTTTTGCGCTTGGCCGTCGTTCGTTGTGTTGTTGTGGGCATGTTCGGTTAAAAAAGGTAAGGATGAAGGTCAGGCGGTGGTGGGCACAGCCTCGCAAGGATGAGACAATACCACGTTGGAGCGATTTCTGTTTAAGTGGATGCGTTTCTGTGAGTGTGTGCGCGCTTTTCTCCCCTCTCCCCTTGTGGGAGAGGGGCAGGGGGAGAGGGGGGGGAACCCATCCCCACCCTAACCCTCCCCTTGAAGGGGAGGGCGGTTCGCGCCGGCGTGCCGTTCGAAGTGCGCACAACCACCCTAACCCTCCCCTTGAAGGGGAGGGCGGTTCCCCCTCTCCCGCCCCTTCGGGGCACCCTCTCCCACGAGGGGAGAGGGTTTGTTCTCTGCGCCTCCGCGTGAAATAAAACAGGGCGCGATAAATCGCGCCCCTACGCTCGCAATGACGCCTTTCTGATACCTGACATCTGACATCTGACTTCTGACTTCTGACTTCTGACACCTGACTTCTGACACCTGACGATGATTTCTCGTTTTTCCAACGCGCTGAGGCAGGCGCTGGCGGCAGACCGCTTGCTGGTGACGCCGAACAACCGGATGGCGCGAACGCTGGTGCGGGCGCACGACGCGGCGCAACGGGCCGCCGGTGTGCCGGTCTGGCCGACGGCGCAGGCGTTGCCGTATGCGGCGTTTGTCGAGCGGTTGTGGCGGCAGTTGTCAACGGTGATGCCGTTGCCGCGATGCCTGAATGCGCGGGCTTGCCGGATGCTGTGGTCGGAAATCGTCGAGCAGGACGCGGAGGCGTCGTTGTATGCGACGGGCGGCGCGACGGCGTTGGCGCAGGAAACCTGGCGCTTGTTGCATCTCTGGCGTGCGCCAGACGATGAAACGCCCTGGCGACACTGGCGGCGCGAGGGCGGTGGGATCACGCACGACACGGCGCGTTTTGCGCGTTGGGCGGCGCGTTATCACGAGAAGCTCAGTGATGGCGGTTTTATCGACGAGGCGTTGATGCCCGACTTCATCGCGCGTCATGCTTCTCGGTTGCAGGGGGTGGCGCGGGGCTGGACAATGGCGGGATTTGACGATCACACACCGCAGGCATGGCGGTTGATCGAGGCGTTGCGCGCGGCGGGATTCGAGATTGATGAAGCGTCATCGCTCGATGACACGACAGGGAAAACCTTTCAATACCGCGCTCGTCATGTGAGCGCAGAACTGAGCGATGCCTTGAGTTGGGCCTGGCAGCAGGTGCATTGTTTAGACAGTAATGAGACAAACGACCGGCAGGTGGCGATTGTGATTCCGTCGCTGGCCGCGCAGGAACGCGCGGTGCGCTGGCAGGTGGAAGATGTGCTGCCTGATTCGGCGCTGTGCAATGTGTCGCTGGGCGAACCGCTGGCGCAAAAGGCGCTGGTGGCGACGGCGCTGGATCTGTTGACGTTGTTCGATCAACCGTTGCCGGCAGAGCGGGTGGCGGCGTTGTTGCAATCCCCGTATTTGCCCGGCGATGTGCGGAGCCGCGTGAAGCGTGCGGCGCTGGCGCGCCAATGGATTGAGCGCGGCCAGCGCGACGTGTCCTGGCGCGAAATGTTGAAGGCGTTGGTGTCGGTCGATCCGATGTTGTCTGCCCGTTGGCGCGAAGTGGACATGTTGCCGACGCAGGCCGCGACCGGTAGCTGGCCGCGCCATCTGCTGTCTTGGTGGCAGGCGTTGGGTTGGCCGGGTTCGCAGACGCTTGACAGTGTTGATTATCAGGTGCGCGAAGCCTGGCGGCGTTGCCTCGAAGCGTTGCCGACGCTGGAAGCGGTTGCGCCGAAGATGACGCGCCGAACGCTGGCGCAAACCTTGCGGCAGTGGGCAGCGGAAACCTTGTTTCAACCGGAAAGCGGTCGCACTGAAAGCAACGATACGCCGATTCAAATTTTGGGTGCGTTGGAGGCGGCGGGTTTGCCGTTCGACGCGCTGTGGGTGACGGGACTCGACAGCGATTCCTGGCCGCCGTCCGTTGTGCCGCAACCGTTGTTGCCGTTGGCTTGGCAACGGGCACAGCGAATGCCGCACACCTCGGTCGAGCAGACGCTGGCTTACGCCGACCGGATGCAGGCGCACTGGCAGCGCATGGGACGGGAAGTCGTGCTGAGTTATCCGGCGGAACGCGACGGGCAACCGACAACGGCGTCGCCTTTGTTGACAGCGTTGCCGTTGTACCCGATGCCGATTGAAACGCTGAAAAACCGGATGATGCGAATGCCGGAAGTGACATTGGAAACACTCGACGACAGCGAGGCGCCGCCGGTTGCGCGCGATCAGGAAGGCCGCATCGTTGAGGCGATTCGTCACGGCAGCAGTGTATTGGAGCAGCAAAGCGATTGTCCGTTCAAGGCGTTTGTCAGTGCGCGTCTGCGGGTATCGGTCTGGCCGGACATCGGCGAGGGATTGTCGCCGATAGAGCGCGGCCATCTGGTGCATGCGGTGTTGCAAAAACTGTGGCAACGTCTTGAGACGCAGATGGCGTTGTTGGCGCTTGATGCAACGACGCTCGATCAGCAGATCGACACGGCGTATCAGGATGTCGTTGCCGAAGGAAAAGCGGTTGCGCCGGAGCGTTGGCGGAATCTGCCGTCGGCGATGGCGACGATGGAGAGAGAACATATCGCGGCTTTGCTGCGGGGATGGTGCGACATCGAGCGGACGAGAGCGCCGTTTCAGGTGGCGCATACGGAAAAAGCGTTGACGCTCGAACTGGCGGGAATGACTTATACGCTGCGGGCGGATCGTATCGACGCGCTTGAGAATGGCGGCGTTGCGTTGATCGACTACAAAACAGGGCGAGCGGAACCGACGAAGGGCTGGTTTGATGCGCGACCCTCGCCGGTGCAACTCGGTGTTTATGCGTTAGCTTGGCAGGCGTTATCGGAAACAACCGCGCCGGTGAAAGCGTTGGTCTATGCGCATTTGCGCGAAGACGGTGCGGAAGTGCGCGGGATGACCGACGATACAGCGTTGTGGCCGAAACTTGAAACGGTGGCGCGTTTCGGTTTTGGCACCACGGATGAGGCGCAGCAACGTTGGCGAGAAATCTTTACGGCGTTGACGCAGGCGTTTCTGGCGGGAGATGCTCGGGTTGCGCCGCGCCGCAAGCGCGTGTGCGAGCGCTGCGATTTGAAACCGTTGTGCCGAATCGGCGCTTCGGCAAACGGCGACGAAAGTGAAGCGGAGGAAGGCCATGAGTAACGCCGCGGATGAGCAACGGATCGAAAATCTTATCGAAGAAGATCAGCGCGCGCGCGAACGGGCGCTCGATGTCACGCAGTCGTTTCTCGTGCAAGCGCCTGCCGGTTCCGGCAAGACCGAGCTTTTGATCCGGCGCATGCTGGCGTTGCTGGCGCAGGTGGATCGACCCGAACGCATTTTGGCGATGACCTTCACGCGCAAGGCGGCGGCGGAAATGCGCGAGCGCATCGTTGCCGCGTTACGCGCCGCCCGCGCCGACGCGCCGCTGACCTCGCCTCATGAGCAACCCACCCGCGACCTTGCGCTGGCCGTGCTGGCGCAGGACGCCAGACAGCAATGGCATTTGATCGAACAGCCGTCGCGTTTGCGGATGATGACGATAGATGCTTTTTGCGCACAATTGTTGCGTCAAACGCCGTTGACCAGCCGTTGGGGCGCGATGCCGTCGTTTGAGGAGTTTGTTCAGCCGCGCTATGAAGCGGCGGTGCGCGAAGCGTTGCGCGATGCCGATGACGAAGCACAACCGTTCTGGTGCGAAGTGCTCAAGACCCTGGGCAACAACGGCAACAGGCTGGTCGAAACGATGAGCGCGTTGCTGATGAAACGTGAGCAATGGTTGCCGTTGTTCGGGTGTGCGTTGCGGCAGGATCAGCGGACGATGCTGCAAAGCGTTTTGTCGGTCGAAGTCGAAAACGAATTGACGAACATTCGCGGTGTGTTGCAACGGATGTGGTCGGCGACAGAGCGCGAAACCTTGCGTGCCGCGATGCGTTATGCGGCGGGACATCTCGATGAGAGCCCTCCCCTTCCATCCCTCTCCCCCTGCCCCTCTCCCGCAAGCGGGAGAGGGGAGGCATTTCCCTCCTCTCTCCCGCTTGCGGGAGAGGGGCAGGGGGAGAGGGAGCGGGAGGGTTGGGGTGGGGATGGGGTTTCAACTTCCCCCTCTCCCCCAACCCCTCTCCCACGAGGGGAGAGGGGGGTAAAGCATAACGCACCTTCACCGGGAAAGTGTTTAAACGAAAATAGCTCAAGCAATGCGGCGATGGCGCAAACACTGCGGGCGTGCGCGGAACGCGAAGAACTCTGGCCTTTGCCCGAACCGGAGGCATTGGCCGACTGGCAACGCCTGGCTGATTGGTTGTTGACGGCAAAAGGAAGCTGGCGCAAGAAGCTCACGAAAAACGAAGGATTTCCGAGCCAAAAAGAAGGCGGCAATGCGGTTCTGAAAAAAGCAACAGAAACGCTTTTGTCAGAGCAAAGCGGCCAGAGCCAGAGTGGCCAGAGCGCCGTGCTGGCGCGTGTACACGTTTTACCGTCGGGGCAGTATCACGACGATGAGTGGCGCTTTATCGACGCATTGTTGTATTTGTTGCCGCGCTTGCTGGCGCGTTTTCAACTGATGTGCGCCCGCGATGGCGTGATTGATTTTGCCGAGGCGCAGTTGGCGGCCATCGAGGCGTTGGGCGAGGACGAAGCGCCGAGCGATGTGTTATTGACGCTCGACATGCGGATCGAACATTTGTTGATCGACGAATTTCAGGACACCTCGCGGACGCAGATGACGCTGCTCCGAAAGCTGACGGCAGGTTGGCAATTCGGCGACGGGCGAACGCTGTTTGCGGTCGGCGATCCGATGCAGTCGATTTACCGTTTTCGACAAGCGGACGTCGGCCTGTTTCTCGAGGCGCAGGCAACGCGGCGCATCAACGATGTGCCGGTGACGTTGTTGACGTTGACGCGCAACTTTCGCTCGCAGGCGCGGTTGATCGACTGGACGAATGCGGTTTTTCCGGAAGTGTTTGCGCGCGATCAGGACGTATGGCGCGGCGCGGTGGCGTTCAAGGCGTCGGCGCCGACCCATGCGGCGACGGAAGAAGATGCGACCGTGCGCGTGTTGACCGATGCTGTGGAAGAAGGCGCTTATGTGGCGAAGCAAACGGCGGCAGCGTTGAAGCGCGGCGCACGCGATGTGGCGATTCTGGTGCGAGCGCGCACGCACTTGAACGAAATCCTTCCTGCGCTGCGTACAGAGGGCATCGCGTTTACGGCGGTGCGTCTTGACCGTCTCGGTGAGCGGCAAGCGGTGACCGATGTGCTGATGTTGACGCATACATTGGTGCAACCCGATGATGAGTTGGCTTGGTTGTCGGTGTTGCGTGCGCCCTGGTGCGGATTGACCTTGTCTGATTTGGCGGCGCTGGCGCGGGCGCGGGGAAGCCCTCCCCTTCAAGGGGAGGGTTGGGGTGGGGATGGGGTTAATGGGGAGGGGCATTCAATTTCCCCCTCTCCCCCAACCCCTCTCCCGCAAGGGGAGAGGGGAGCAGAGCGCTTGCTCCGCTGGAGCGAATTACTGACAGCATTGCCGGAACAGATTGACGGATTGAGCGAAGAAGGGCATCGCCGTTTGACGCGGGTGCTGCATTGCTGGCGAGAAGCGTATGAAACAAGTCACGACCGTCTGGCGCAACGGGTTTACCGTTGTTGGCTGGCGTTGCAAGGGCCGTCTTGTCTGAACGAGCGCGCCGATGTATTGGCACTGGCGCGTTTCTTTGAATGTCTCGACGCCGAAGAAGTCGCGGGCGACATTCCCGATTGGCCGTTGTTCAAGCGTCGTCTCGAAGAAGCGTTTTTGCCGGAGGAAATCATCGACGCGGAAGAATCAAACGCTCGCGTCAAAGTGATGACCTTGCATCAGGCGAAGGGACTGCAATTTGATACGGTGATGATGCCCGGCCTGGGACGGGGGACGGGGCGCTCGGAAACGCCGCTGTTGCGTTGGCGACAGCGACCGCAGGGATTGTTGCTGGCGGCGCGTCGGCAACGCGCCAAAGCGGCGAAAGAAACGGGCGCTCATTCCGGTTTGGATGACTATCTGGCGTTTCTCGAAAAAGAAGAAGAGCGTTATGAATTGGCGCGCTTGCTGTACGTCGGCGTTACACGCGCCGAGCGACAACTGATTTTGACGACCGTCGCCAATATCAAAGAAGATAAAAAAGCGACAGACGATGATAGCCATTTGCCGCAATGGGCACCGCCGAGAGAAGGATCGGCGATGGCGCTGTGGTGGGAAGCCTTGTGCGCGAAAGGAGAGATCGCGCCGCCTGCGATGGAAGCGGTCACAAGCTCGACAACATCTTCGTTTGTTGAAACCGATTCCGGTCTGCCGTTGCGGCGTTTGCCGGGGACGTGTTTCGACAAATACACACCCTCTCCCCTCGCGGGAGAGGGTGCCCTCACAAGCCCCCGTCCGTCTCCGACGGACACCCCCTTTCAAAAGGGGGCACATTCCCCTCCTCTCTCCCGCTTGCGGGAGAGAGGAGGGGAGAGAGGGGGCGAGAGGGTTGGGGTGGGGATGGGGTTTACCCCTCTCCCCCAGCCCCTCTCCCACAAGGGGAGAGGGGAGCAAAATGCGGCGCATCCCTCCGCTCAAATCAAAAACGCTCTTTCGTTCCATGAAGCAAATATCGCAGCGCGGCATGTCGGCACGGTGGTGCATGATTGGTTGTCGCGGGTCGGTATTCCCGATGGTCAGCGATTGCAGGACTGGACGCCGGCGTTTCTGGAAGCGCAGCGCGAAACCATCGCGCACGGTTTGGCGGAGCTTGGCGTGCCGACGACGCAACGTAATGAGGCCGCTCGGCGCGTGATCGCGGCGTTAAGCGCCGTGCGCGACGATCCGTTCGCGCAGTGGCTGCTCGATCCGACACGGGAAGCCGCACGCAATGAGTGGGCGCTCTCGGCAGTTTCGGACACTTCTCATGCGGACAATCACCATGTGCGTCTGGATCGAACCTTCATCGACGACGGCTTTCGCTGGATCGTCGATTACAAAACAGCGGAAACCGATGCAGCGGATATCGACGCCTGGCTTGACGCGGAAGTCGAAAAATACCGACCGCAGATGGAAGACTACGCAGCGCTGATGAAACGTTTTGAGGAAAAGCTGTTGAAACGAATATTGTATTACCCGTTGCTTCGGCGTTGGAAAGCGGTTGGGTAAACGGCGGTTAGCCGCAAAGATCAGGGATCAGAAAAGCAATTTAACCGCAAAGAACGCAAAGAGCGCAAAAAGAAGGCGTAGGCTGGGATGGAGCGTAGCGGAATCCCAGCAACGGCTTTTCTCACGCGGAGATGCGGAGACGCGGAGATAAAATCGGCGTCATTGCGAGGAGCGTAGCGACGAAGCAGAAAAATAGCTCACGCGAAGCCGCGAAGAAAAACCCCCTCCGCTCCGTCATTCTGCGCGTAGCGAAGCGAAGTCGCAGAATCCACTGCTCTTTCTGGATTGCTTCGCTTTGCTCGCAATGACGCCTATTTTTATGTGTTCTTTGCTGTTAATGTGTTGCTGGGATTCCGCTTCGCTTCATCCCAGCCTACGGCGCTATTCGTTCGTTTCGGTTAAATTTTGTTGTTTTTGTTGCTTTTCTTCTTCTTCTTCTTCTTCTTCTTCTTCTTCTTCTTCTTCTTCTTGCAAAAAAATATTATTGAGCGCATTATGCCCCGTGATGAAGAAATCGCGCCCTAACTCTTGGAAAAACCATTTTTAGAGTAAGGGGTATGGCTTTCAGTAGCGTTTGAAAATTCTTTGAGGAAGTTCTCATGAAAATGAAGAGAAATCTTTTTGCCTGTTTGCTTTTGAGCCTGTTTTTGACCGCGTGCGGCGGCGATGGCGGTAGTGGCAGTACGCCTCCAGTGACGCCTGAACCGCCAGGCGGTGGTGACGGAACCCAAAAACTGCTGGTTCGGGTTGTAACGGAAGGAGGGGGAGAGAGAACTTTCCGGTACGACGATAAGAACCGCCTTATTGCGGACAGCGGTTTAGGAGAGGGTGGCAAAATTGAGTACGAGGGCGATGATGCCCGCCCGTCGCTGGTTACGAACGGGGTTCTTCCTTACATACCCTATTATCGATACCAGTATGGCGAGGACGATTTACTTGGCGAGCCGATGAAGTACTACCAAACGCAATCTCTGAATCAAAATGGAAATCCGTATGGAGCCGAGTTTTCCTTTAGCCGTCATTATCTGAACGCGGATGATAGAGAAATCGCGTATGGTTATTATGACGCTTCCAGCAATCAATTTTCTCCTTCGCGCCTTCCTTCCGACTATTCCTACGACGGGCGCGGTAATGTGCTTAAGTGGTCCCGAACAATTGGCGCTCATGGGGCTTATATGAGAGAGACTGTGTGAACTTCCCTCTGTTTTTCGTCCACCAAGCCCATTGGTTCATGCGGCTTTTTCCTGCTCAGTTTGGTTGTTGATCCACGCTTCCATAAAACCCTTGGGCGAAGCGTATCCGAGCGTAGAATGGCTGCGTCTGTGATTATAAAACGGTTCGATGTAATCAAACAAATCTGCTTTAGCTTCGTCTCGGGTGTTGTAGTGAGCGCCATGCACCCGTTCAC
>Ga0209737_10000650_pt1 | contig 27466 bp, 23 predicted proteins | sample TergutCu122P3_FD_187284 | JGI IMG/M metagenome (GOLD analysis project Ga0209737, IMG submission 187284) | Cubitermes ugandensis P3 segment gut microbial communities from Kakamega Forest, Kenya - Cu122 P3 (SPAdes) (version 2) | ecosystem: Host-associated > Arthropoda: Insects > Digestive system... | reverse complement strand
GGAACCCTCAGCTGCTCAGCGTGGAGGCCGCCGTGGCCTCCCCGGTAGTTGCCGACAATGGTTTCATAATCGGCCGCCAAGTCATAACCTGCTTTGGCTGTTATCACCAGGTCTCCTACGCCCGGAGCAAGGAATAGCCTATAGAGGCGCGTGACAGCGTCGGGATAGTCGCTCGCATATGTCTGCGCAAGCCATGTGGCGTCGTCGCGGCTCTGCCCATCGCAAAGCCCCAGCTTCCCATACCCGAGCGGCTCTTCCCCCTCGCACTCATAGATGAGCCCATCGCCAACCGCTCGAATCCACCCCCGCCCGTTTTTGCTCACCGCTTCGACACCTCCGCCCTCTCCCCGTGCGACGACCATCTCCACGCCCTCGACATTCGCGAGCAGGGTGAGCAGGTTAACAGGTCCGTTGGGCGAGGGCCAAGCGCGCAGGAGCGCCGGCTCGGGGATGCTTTTCCAGGGCTTGCCCGGAGGGCGCAGGTAGAGGTAGTTGAGGAGGTTGCCGTTGATGGCAATTACCGCGTCATAGGCCTCCCACTTTTCGAGTTTGTCGGCAAGCTGGGTGGAATAGGCCGTCGGCTCGCCGCGCCATGCTTTTATGCCTATTTCGGCGAGCTGCTTGCGCAAGTCAATGTTGGCGCCGACGTCGCTGACGCCATGGTCAGAAAGGAGGGCATAAATGCGCTGCTCTTCCTGTCCGAGTCTTGCGCTCTCCTCGCGATAGCGGCCGATGAGCATGTCAATGTGGCGCAACAGCTCGACGTAGCGGCCTGCAAAGCCGTCGAGGTGGTGGTTTCCGTCGGGGCTGGTGAAGGTGACCCATTGGACTTTTGGCCGGTTCGCCAAGTCGGCCATGGCGGTGGCCATGACATTCTCCTCGGCTTTAAACCAGTCGGGGAGGAGCCATGGGCCGATGAGCGGAAGCTTTGCGAGCGTGCGCGCCGCCCAATAGCGCTCTTGGTATTTGGCCATCGAGAAGTCAAAGCCGCGCATCTGCCTGTCCACAGCTCCGCGCGAGGCATAAGAGTTGAGAGAGAAAGTGTGTTGGCCCTCCAGCATTTCGAAGAGGGTTGGCGTCTCGGGGCAAAAATCCTGCATCATCAAAGCTTGGGTGCGGCCGACGTAGTTGCGGAAGTTTCCCGACGTTCGACTTCTGTCAAACCAGCGTATCCCCAAGACGCCGCTGAGCGTGGCGTCGCGCCCGGTAATAAACGGGTAGAAAGCGTAGCCCGTCATGGTGGGGAAGGCGCCGATGCCATGCTCGACATAAGTCCCCTGGGCGATGAGTTTTGCCATGTTGGGCAAGCGGCCTGCGGCCAGCTCCTCTTTGAAAACCGAGCTGGCAAGGCCGTCGATGAGGAAATAGGTGAGGAACGGCGGCTCGCCCGGCCTTCCTGCGGCGCGCTGCGACGGCCACAAAAGGACGACGAGCACGAGGGCGACGACAAGGAAGAGGAGCGACAAGAGAGGGCGTTTGCGCAAGGGGCGGAACACGATGGGGCCCCGTCTACACGTCTTTGGGTGTGTGAGCAAATCTAAACGGCTTGGACCGCTCCTGGAGGCTTACTGAAAAATCCAACGCAAACGTTGCTTCACTTCGTCTACGCTTGGAGGCCTTTCTTCGGGTAACCTTTTCAACATGGTATTCAACAACCCTGCCAAGGCGTCTGGAATGCCTTTGGCATAGCATCGAATGTCGATGGGCTCGACGTAGAGGCGCGCACGCATCATCCCAATCGTGCTTTTGGAGTCGAAAGGCAGCTTCCCCGTCAGCATTTTAAAAATGAGCACCCCCAAAGCATAAATGTCTGTCATCGGTGTGGAGGGAAAGCTTTTGACTTGCTCCGGTGCTATATAGGGAGGCGTGCCACTCATCATCAACACATTTCCCCTCTGGCTGTCTTGGCTGTTGGGGGCTGCGGGCACGGGTATGGCCTGACCGAAGTCCAACAGTTTGATGTATTCGGTGCCATCACTTTGCCTGGCAATAAAAATATGCGGCGGTTTTAAGTTGCGGTGCAGAACACCCGCTTTGTGGACTGCGGACAAAACATCCAAAATGCCGTCCACAAGGCCAAGCACGCGATGGAGGGGCATGGCCCCTTCTCTTTTCATGAGGTCCCCGAGGCTTTCTCCTTCCAAACATTCCATGACCATGTATGAGCGATCGTCAGAAAGGCGTCCCCATTCAACAATCTCAACAATCCCCCGGTGGCGAATGGCCCTGCAGAATTGCACTTCTTCATAAAAGCATTTGGTCCTATCGTCCAAAAGCCCCAACACCACCCTCAAATCCAACCCAAACCCCGGCCTCAAAACCTTGACGGCAAAGCGCCGGTCTTCGAATTTCACATGACGCACCGTCCACACCTCTCCCGAACCACCTCTTCTGATGAAGGTCTCCACCCGGTAGTTGCCGCCAACCATCATGCCGGGGTACAAAAAATCAACAGGCACTTTGTCTTTGTTCATGGTCGAAAAGCACTCTGCACCGTCTTTTCCCTCAATTTCAAGCTTCCCTAACAAGAAATGTACGTTTTTGCGAAAGCAAAGCAACAAGCCGCCAAAGCCACTTTGGACTTGGTGGAAGGGGTGCCGCATTCACGCAGACTCCTGCAAGCTGTTTGTCAGCCCGCACTCTTGGCAACCAACGGGAAGGCCGATGGGTTGCGGATGGACTCAATGGAGAGATCGATGTCCAGCTCCGGCCAGTAGAGATGATTTTCTGTCGGGCGCTCCACATGAGATATTTGGGCTACAGTGGCATTGCGAAACCATGGAAATTGTTCATAGCTCAGCAGCAGCTCCTCGTCCCCCAGCAGCAACCAGAGCCCGTTGGGAGAAATATGAGTTACCTCAGCTGCCAAAGTGGCGGTTCCAGGCATTTTGAATCTCCTGCAGGTGTTTTTCCACGAGAGCATGCGCTTCGCGAAGTTGGGGCGCTGACAGGCCAACGGATGTTGCCAAAGCCACGGTGGGTGTCAGCCAGAACTTTGCCTCTCCATCAGGATGGGCCACATGGACGTGAATCCGCATCTCCTCGCGGGAGAAAAAGAACAGGCGGAAAGGGCCTTTTTTTAGGACGGTAGGTGCCATGAACCTGGGTTTTGCGGCCCAGCCCGGTATAGCAAACCATCTCCATAAAAGCAAGCATGCCATAGCGTCTTCAAGCCCCTTGCTTTTTCACTTGGGCTTCTCGTTGTGACGCTCTTGGCTGTTTTCTTGGCGGCGTGAGCGGCGCCCTGGAACACAGCCCTCTTGGGGGAGCCCGCTGCGGCTTTTGAGTATACGTGTTGTAGCCAAAACTCCCACTGTTTTAAATACATGGAGGCATACATGCCTTCATTGCCCACTGCATGTCTCACATATGACTGTTGACCGATGGCAAGAACTTCACAAGGAAATTCAAAGAGAATTTCAATGAAACGGATGATAAGCATCCGTTTTTTGTTCAGATTTCAACCAGATAGGTGACTTAACATGAAAAAGAAACCGCTCATTCAATGTTTCCCCGTGTTGCTTGCGCTGCTTTTTGCAGCTTGCGACGAAGGCAATGTCAGTTCTTTGAATACATTAGACCTGGAGGGAGGAGAGGCCACCGCACAAGAGGAGGCGGGGGGGCCCAAGGCGGAAGCGGAGGCGGAGTTGCCAACGGAGGGGGAGGAGGAGGTGGACTTAAGGTATACCTACCTGGAGGCCTACGGCGGGAAGGTTTTCTATGTCAACGTCAACGGCACCGCTTATTTCGAGGGGGACATTGTCCTGGGGACAACGGAGGAGATGGAGGAGATGAAAGCCGAATTTGAGCGTGCTGAGGCTGAAGGTGAAGCGCCCGACACGGCCTATTCGCTTATCACCAACAGGACCACAGGCATCGGCCGCCCCTGGCCCAACAACACCATGTATTATAGCATCGCCTCCGGCCTTCCCAACCAACAGCGCATTACCGACGCCATTAAACACTTTCATGCCAACACAAACCTTCGGCTGGTGCCTCGGACAAACCAAACGGATTATGTATCCTTTCAAAACGGCTCCGGCTGCTCTTCGTACATTGGCATACGAGGGGGCAAGCAGGTGATAGAACTTGCAAACGGCTGCTCTTTGGGCAACACCATTCACGAAATCGGCCACGCCGCGGGACTGTGGCACGAGCACAGCCGCGCAGACAGGGACACGTACATTACCATCCACACGCAGAACATTGAGAAGGGAAAGGAGCGCAATTTCGATAAGCGTGACAATACCGCCAAGGAATTCGGCGCTTATGACTATGGCTCCATCATGCACTATGGGCGGACGGCCTTCGGCAAAAAAGATGTGAATGCTAAGGAGCTAACGACCATAACCCCCAAGAATTCTTCTGCCACCATCGGTCAGAGAACCAAACTCAGCTCGGGCGATATTGCCGGGCTCAATGCCTTGTACCCCCTCCCCCCTGTTTGTACTTTCTCTTCTAAACCCGCCTCCATCCCCGACAAAGGTGGGACCTATTCCTTCACCGTCTCCTGCAGCCGCTCCCCCACCTCGTATGCATGGACTCTCAATGGCGCGCTGCAGTCCTCCAAAACCAGCACCTTCAGCTATTCGTTCTCGCCCATTCTCTTGTCGACGCCTAAAACCCATACCATTGCTGTCACGGCAAGCAACAATGGCGGCTCTGGAAAAGCCTCGGTGACGCTCACGCAAAAATAGCGATGGACCGGTTTTAAGTTTTTCAAAGAATGTCTGTGGCTTGGGTGTGCTTGGGGGCTTTGCAGGGCGTTTTGCGGGCGGGGGAGGCACCGGGTGTTTGCCTGGCGAGGAATAAGGGAGCTCAATCGGATAGGGGGGGCCATCTTTTGGGAAGAAATAGGCTTTTATTTTTGGACGCTTCCGAGAGGTGATGGTGGTGACAAACCATCTTAAGAGCTTGTTTTTTTTGAATGCAGACATGCCAGTCCCTTCGTAGGAGTTCACAGCACACTGCACTTGGAAGGGGAGGCTGGGTTCCGGGCACCCCAAGGGTGGCCCAGACGCGTTAGTCAACCGGCAGGTTTCCAGTAAAAATCCGGCGGGCTTTTGGCCCCACGCCCGAGCCACCGAGAAGCGGAAGGCAAGAAAAAAACACCTTCAGCTTCCCGGTGGCTTTCCTCCTGCCACTGAAAACCTAACTTGGGTGACTAAACCCAACCGCACCTTTTTCGTGCAGCGGGGGCAGGATAGCACCTTTGCGAATGAGAGGAAACAAAAATGTTGGTGGGGGTACTTTCCGGGGCCGCGAAGCGCCTCGCCCCCTTGGAGCAAGCTCCAGTGGAGCTTGCTGACGGAAAGGCGGTGGTAGGGCTGGGGGGAAAAACACAGCGCGCAGCGGGGGAAGCATGCATTCCTTGGAGATTTTGTGGAAATATTTTTTGGGGGCTGGGGCGAAAAAACAGCCAGGCAACCCCAGAAATAACCGCTCCCCCGGGTTTGGGTTCTGCTGTGCCTAAACTGGGTTAGGCTTCCGTTCGCATTCCAAGCTTGCGGCGGATAAAAAAATACGCGGCGACGGTGAAGGCAAGGCAGAACAAGTCTGTCCAGTCCATGACGGGGAGGAGGGGGTTTTTCACCACAAAACCCATCATCGTTTGGTGGAGGCGGGGAAAGCCGGGGACAAGGTTCAACGCGCTAAAATAAGCTGCGGCCACAAGACAGCTTGTCCGCGCGACGGGTGTGGGCGAAGCAAAATGGCGTTGTAGGCCAAGGCCCTGGAGGGCTTTTGCAAGCAATACCCAGGAGGCGGCCAGAAGCACGGGCAATAAAAAACAAATGCCCACGTCCGACAATTTGCCGCTCCAAAAACCGGGGTGGTGCAGCCGCAAATACAAAGCATTGAAGAGAATGAGAAGGGCCGCCAACACCGGCAAGGGGTGAAGCAAAAGCACACTGAAGTCCGCCGCTTGGGGTTTTTCACGCATGGGCCCGCCCTTTTAAGAATGGTTTTTTTGAAAAGCCCGAAAAATGTGCCGCAGGAAAATTTTGTCCGTCAACCATTCAACGGGAGCAACCTCGTCCGTCAATACCCGGGTGCCAGGAGGCACCCGCCACGGCTCCGGCATGGCCAGGCGCTCCAGCGCCCTTTGCGCCTTCATGGGCAACCCCAAAGACGCCACGCCCGCCATCCTCGAAGGCTCATGACGCATGGCCACCACAAGGGTGTTGGAAGGGTTGGGCGCATCCACCCCCAACACCTGGGGAAAAACCTGCTTCAAGGTATGGGCAACAGCGTGCACCACCTCCTTGTCCGCGCCATTTCTCCCCACATTCAACAGCAGCACACCGCCCGGCCGCAGCCTTTGGGAAAGCTCCCCAAAAAACTCCCGCGTCGTCAATTGAAACGGCACATAGGGAAAATGAAAAGCATCCAGCAAAATAACGTCATAAAGCCCTTGGTCGCGCCGCACAAAGGTGCGCGCGTCCTCCACCACAACGCGCGTCTTGTCGGGCAAGGCAAAAAAGCGCCGCCCAATGTCAATGACGGCAGCGTCTATTTCCACGCCCGTGACGCGACTTGTCGGGTAGAGTGTGTCATAGAGGGTGGCACTCGTACCGGCCCCCAAACCCAAAATGAGCACCTCGCTGGGGATGCCGTTTTGAGTCAGCGCAGGCGCCAGGGCATAATAGCCCCAGACGTCATACAAAGGCAGGGAGCCGTCCGCCAGCTGGAGGGACTGCGTGGCAAAGCCCTCGTCAAACACCAGGCGCCGGACATGGCCATCATCGAGTACCTTCAAAAGGTGGTAGCGGGACTCTGTCTCATAGAGGGTGTGTGAATGGGTGGACGTCTCCTTCAGGAGATGTTGGCCAAGCAACACGGTGAGGAAGGAAATGCCCGCCAGCAGAGCGGCGGCTTTGGCGCGGCGCTTCCAGCCCGAAAGGCCAAAAATGGCCAAAACAAACAATGAAATGCCACACAAAAGCAAGGTGGTGCGGCTGCCCAGCAAGGGCACAAGGAGGAGGCCGGGCAAAAAAGTCCCCAGAAGGCCACCCCAGGTACTCAGGGCATAAAGCCAGCCGCCCACCTTTCCCACTTCGCCCTTGTGCTCGTCCACCACACAAGACAGCAGCAGTGGGTGAATGGCGCCCAAAAAGAGAAAGGGCAAGAAAAACAAGGGGGCGGCCAAGAGGGCAAGGCTCAGCAAATGCCCCATGGCGCCTTGAAGAAACAAGGCCAGACTACCGCGCAACAGGGCACCCAGCAGCCACGGCATGACAAGCAAAACCCAACCGCCGATGATGGGCAAAAGCACCAACCAGCGCTCCGCCTGCCTTTTGCCGGCAAGGAAGCCGCCCAGGAGGTAGCCCAGAGAGAGGCTGGCCATGACGGTGCCGATGATGAAGGCCCATACGGGTGTGCTCGTGCCAAAAAAAGGCGCCAGCAGGCGGCCGACACTCAATTCGCCCGCCATGACCGCAAAGCCCGTGGCAAAACTCATGAGATAGAGATAAGGCTTATTCATGAGGCGGATGGCTGAGTTTCAACTCGCAGGTTTCAGAAGGGTTTTCTTTGTTTTCGCAAAGATAGTCTTTGTTGACGGCAAGCGTTTCATGGGTGCGTGCGTCCTTGCAAACAAAGATGGGCGCCGTCATGTCTGGGTTTTGGGGCGTGTCGACGGGCTCGCCTTTTATTTCAAAGTCAAATCCAATGGGGGCAAGCTGCTTATCTCTACTTTTATAGAGAATATACACGCGTTGAACATGAAGGCCTTGTTCTTTTATATGCTCAAACGTGGATTCGTCCACCACAGAATAGCCCTCCCCTTTGTCCTCCACCCAGTGACAAAGTGATTGATTGTTGCCGCGCAAATTCAGAAGTCCGCCCATCGGTTCGCCCATACAATTGGTTTGAAATTCATATTGAACCTCAAAATCCTCTCGGGGACCAAAGTCTGAGCACCGAGGCGGAAACGGGCCTCCATCCGCCACCAAAACCATCCATCCTGCGGCCAAGGCCAACAGAGCCAAAACCTGACGACGCATTAGGGAACTCCTTCAATCTCATTAAATCAGACAAAAGACAGCAATACAAGATGAGCCCAACATGTTTTTACGGTACGAACGGGCTGAAAACCCTCCCCGGGGGGCAAGGGCCCCTGGGGGAGGCATTTTTAAAACCGCACTTTATTTCCAGGAAGCGTCAATCCTCGTCAAAAATATACTCGTCCACCCACACAGCCGGATAGAGCAGCCCGCGCCCCGTTAATGTGTCTTGGAAAACCCTTCCAGGAACCGCCTGACTGAGATTGTTGCTCAAAAAAGCCGCCGTATTGGGCAAGTCACCCGGGGAGCGCAACCACATGCCATAATAGGCATGAGAAGTTGGAATGGTTATTTTCGCATAGTTTGCCTGGGCCATGTTGCTGCTGGGTTGGTTGGCGATGTACACACCTCTCAGGAAATGCAGCAGGGACACAAAACTCGCGGCTTCCCCATAGCTGAGCGCAAAGGCAATGTCATCCCCTGTGGGGAGCAGCGTTCGGGTCGGCTTGGAAAACCCGTCATTCACCGACGCAGGCCATGAGCTTGTGCCGAGGGCCTGGCTTATGTTGGTTTGCACGGTGAAATTCCGCATTCTGGCGTTGGCAGGCAGTTTTTCGGCCTCCCCCTGTGCGGTGCCGTTGAACCAGGCATTGAGCTTCATCCGGATGGAATTTGCGGCCGTCATATAGTTGAGTGTGGAACCGAAACTCGTATATTGCCAGTTCGGGTCGTCCCAGATTGTCTTGCCGGACATGACTTTGTTGAGGTGGATGTTGATGAATTGCGAGCGTACAATCAGCGCATAGTTGCCATTTCGGGCAAGCTCCACCCAGTTGACAGTGTCACCGGTTTGGGCAGGGGTGAGGATTCTTCCATTCAGGGGCGTAGGGACTTCCACAATGGGAAGCGGCAGGGTTTTAAACTCTTCGCTCCACACGGTGCTGAAGACACCATTGCTTAAGGCAACAAAAGAGAACCGATAGACCGTTCTGGAAGCAAGCCCCACAAACGTCCCCGAAAACGGCGTGCCAGCTGTCATGGCGCCCGTGTTGTTGGCTGCTTCTGCGACAATTTCAGCAGCCGTGGGAACGGGCGCCTGGGCGCGGCGCACCACCCAATAGGCGGTGGCGTCGTCCGTGCAGCTTGCGCTAAAGTCCACGTTTTCATAGCTAATGTCAGTCAGACTGTTGTTAGAAAGGGCAGGAGCCACGGTGAGCGCACAGGAGGCGGACACACCGCTTCCGTCTTTTGCTGTTGCGACAATGTTCGTCTTTCCTGCCCCTCTTGCGCGAATGAGTCCCTTGGCATCCACCGTCGCAATGGCAGAGTCGTCCGAAGTCCATGCAGGAATTTTTCTCGTCGCGTTGGCTGGCGTCACTGTGGCCACCAGGGCCCGTGTGGTTCCGTTGTCCATCGTCAGTGCTGTCTCGCTCAGAGTTATATGCGTTATCAGCACCTCTGTTAACATTCTGTAGGGATTCAAACGCACACCTTTGCCCATGGGAATGACGAGGGTTTTTGTGGTTTCCTGTTTGTTTCTTCTGGCTCTGAGCGTCACACTCAGGTTGGTTTTCTCCCCATGGTTGACAAGCTCAAAACCTTCGATGCCTGGCTTAAAGGCAGCTTCAAGGCCATGGGTTGGGCCTATGGGCATGTTTTGAATGACGCACTGCAAGCAATCATCGCCGGCCCCCAGTTTGTTGTTGACGGTGAGGGTGAGATTTTTTTCGCGTTGAGAATTCAACTTGACATTGCAAACATTGCTCGAGTCATTGACTTCGACTTTGTGTGTTTCATTTAAATTCAAGCTTGATTTTAAATTGATTTCATTCAGCCCAGTCGAAAAGCCATAATTGAATTCTCCATTTCGAGTGCCTCTGACATTGTGTATAAAACTGCCTTTGACGCCTCTTCTGGCAAGGAGTTGCCCCGGTTTTCTGTCACTGTCAAAACTGGGAATGCCCACAAAAAAATCCGATGACAGTGCACCGTTTCTCAATAAACCATCAGCTCTGGTTCCAAAAGCATCCAAATCATTTCCTGCAGCGTCTGTGATGGATGTGGTTTCTCCATTGTCACCAACAATAATGAGAACAAGTGTGCCACTCACAAGCAACCCGGCAACCAATACATCCCAGGGAAATCTTTGCTTCCTGTCTAACATTGAGAAAGGGTAATACCACAATCTGCCTCCTGACCATTCACCGCCTGCATACGACTTGCTCAGCCGTGTTTTATCTGCGTTTATATAGCCTGGTGAATATTGAAAAGTATTATTGTCAGGATCGATAATAAGCTCTCGGGGACAAGGGGAAGCGTAGTTGGGGTGATTAGGAAAATTTGGGTCTAATATAGTGATTTTCCATGGTTTTTTGCTTTTATCCCATCGCACAGGCAAAATAGCGTGAGCGGCGCCTGTGAAATTGCAATTCTGTGCAACACATATGACCGGATGATGGCCTTTGTGATATAAATCTTCAGTGCGTTCAAATACGTCTTTCGGATCGTGTGTGTTTCCGCTTAGGAACTCCTCAACAATCCACCATATGGGATCTGCGCCAAACTGATAAATGTGTTTTATGCCTAACTCGTTGGCTATCTTAGCACTCAAGTCTGTAGAATAATCCAACCAGTCTCTAAAACGATTCAGCGGCATTGAGAACAAGCTTTTCTCTTTCCTGGAATATATCCCTTCAAGAGACATTCCAAAACAATTTCCACCTCTTGTCGAATTTTTAATCATTGCATAGAAAGCCTTTTCAATCCAGTCAGAGAGATCCCACCATTGTGGATTGGGATCAATTTTGAAAGCGCTTCCATATTGCTGATATGTAATGGGGTTTGTTGGATCATTTTCAAACCCCCACCATTTTTCAGGTTCTGAAAGGTCGTTGATATTGATGTTTGGCTTTATGTTCCACGTTAGAGACTTGATTTTCCCAAATTTTACATCATATACACCTTGGTCCTCACGGAATCCCCACCCATTGCTTGCGTCCAATACCTTTGTAAATGACCCCATGTAATCATCGCCACCTCTCAAAAAGTTGTCGGCTTCCCAAATGTCCATGTACAGCTCGAGTGTCATGTTGGCGTTGTTGGGAACAATCAGTCTATCAATTGTATAAGTGACATTTACATTATCGCCGGCTGGAAAGGTGCCACTCGCCGGATGTCTTTCTTGAAAAATCACAACTCCATTGTGTGTGAGTCGCAAGGTTTTAAAATATAAATCGTTTTTTCCTCCACCACGTTCAGAATTTTGCGATTCAATTCTGTTAATGAAGATCTTAAACGGTTTTGCTATGATGAAATTATTTCCCCCATACCACAGGATACTTCCATTCTGGAAGGTGTTCATTTTCCCAGCAGAATTGGGAATGTTCATTGTATCCGAGGTGGGAAATCCCAAATGGCTCAACGGCCCATTGAGGTCATCATATTTCTTGTTTATTTCAGAACAAACTTCAAATGTGCCCGCACCACTGCTGTATATTGTACAGTTTTCAAAATCCGAACGCCAGCCTATGGTTGAACCGTTGGCATTGACGATAGCAGATTCATTTGAAAGGGGGAATCCACACCTGGACACGCCACCCATAGAAAGATATTTGTTGAGAATATTGCCTTGCACAACAGAGGCTTGGTTATTTCCGTTTTTATAATAAATTCTGTAGTTGCTTCCCGCTCCAGCAAAATCTTGTTCGAAGCCACTCGGAACGGGCACTCTATCTCCCGTTGGAAATCCCAAAGAGGCCGACTCGTTCTGCCTGTCATATTCCAAATGTGTTTTCTCCCAAACAGGATGTGCGCCTGTGCCGGGAGACCAATAAATGCCTCCTTTGGAAAATACATTTTTTCTTCCTCCCGCTCTGGATGTATCGCATTCATCCGACAGAAGATGGCCCAATGACAAAGGCTCTGCCAAACTCCTATATCTATCATATATAGCTCCATGTATTTCACAGGCGATTCCTTTGGAAGGACAAGCCATAATGGCGCAATTTGCATAGCGCTGTATATAAGCCTCTATGGTGGGCAAAGGGGTGAGGGCCCCCGTCCTGGCTCCTGTCTGGAAGGTTTTTCTGAAGGCTTCATATTTATGGCTAACAAGCCACTCCGCAGAAAAACGCCCTGCATCCATCAGCTGTTGCAGATTGGATGGAATCCCATCATACCATTGAAAAGCAGCCAATTCCCCATCAAAATGATGCGCCTGGCCATCGGCCCCTGTCCCGAAATAGAGGGTTTGTCCGGCGAGTTTCTCAATGACACCCTCAGGAAAAGCGTGTATAGAAATCAGTTGGTTGTTCACAAACAACGCAAGCGTATCCAATTCATAAGCCAAGGATATGGCATACCATGTGTTCAAAGACAGCTCTTGTTTGAACAAGGTGTCCGGTCCGCCCCAATCATGGTTTCTGGGTTTGATGTTGGCTGTGAGGTGGAATGTATTGACGGAGCTTCCTGGTGAAAGAAAGAGCCTGAAAGGCAACAAGTCGGATTCTACCATGTTTTGTCGAGTCTGGATGGTTTTTGTTGCCCTGAACACAAGGTTGATGCAGAAATGTTCTGCGTTCATGGGCAAAACAGAAACATTGCATGCAGCCTTTCCAAGCCTTCCAAGACTGAGCGCTTGCGAATAGTTTCCCCAAGGGGTATTTCCAGGTCCTGGTACAACCGTGGAATCCGTAAACAATGAGCTAAATGCTCCATCCGGGTTCGCCACTGTGGCCGAATCCATACGATAATTTATCAATAAGCTTGCCATCTTAAACGCCCTTTCTTTCTTGTGAAAAACGCACCATGTTTGGAATAATGAGCGGCATTGCTGAAACAGCAATGCACCACCGCGCAACTGCAAAGCGGGAAATCAGGCAAGCATTCATGCTGTCCAAGGTCCCCTGTGTCAGTCGAACAATGTCCTTTTTTACTCCACAGATCTAAGGCGATGGGCGAGTAAAAATGTTACATGGGATAGAAAATTTTTTTTGCAGCAACCCGCCACAGCTTGCTACCCCTTGTCCTACCTCTCCCCCCTTCCATCAGCAGGCGGCCGACACTCTATTCGCCCGCCATGACCGCAAAGCCCGTGGCAAAGCTCATAAGATAGAGATAAGGCTTATTCATGAGGCGGATGGCTGAGTTTCAACTCGCAGGTTTCCGAGGGGTTTTCTTTGTTTTCGCAAAGATAGTCTTTGTTGACGGCAAGCGTTTCATGGGTGCGTGCGTCCTTGCAAACGAAGATGGGCGCGGTCATGTCTGGGTTTTGGGGCGCGTCAACGGGCTCGCCGGGTGTTTGAACGGGTTCGTCGGGGGCTTGAACAGGTTCACTGGGGGTTGAAACAGGTTCGCCTATTATTCGAAAGTTGAACCCAACAGGGATGTATTTTTTCTTGGGACGTTTATAGAGAATTTCTACTACCTGAACATTGAGGCCTTGCTGTCTTATCTCATTCAACATGGGTTCAGCCACGTTCGTACGCCCCTCCTCCTCTTTCTCGCCCCAATCATCCCAATGACAAGATAATTCATTGCCATTATGCAGATTGAGACGTCCACTGGCTGTCTCACCCATACAATTTGTTTGAAATGCATATTGGATGTCAAACCCCTCTCGGGTGTTTTTGTTAAAGTCCGGGCATTCATTGCTTGAATCCGCCACCAAAACCATCCATCCCGCGGCCAAGGCCAACAGAGCCAAAACCTGACGACGCATCACCGAACTCCTTTAACTTCAAAAAGCAAATGAAAGACAAGAATGCACAACGAAGGCTAAGGCTTATTCACGAGTTTGATGGCTGAGTTTCAACTCGCAAGTTTCAGAAGGGTTTTCTTTGTTTTCGCAAAGATAGTCTTTGTTGACGGCAAGCGTTTCATGGGTGCGTGCGTCCTTGCAAACAAAGATGGGCGCCGTCATGTCTGGGTTTTGGGGCGCGTCGACGGGCTCGTCGGGTGGAGGAACGGACTCGCTGGGTGGTGGAACGGGCTCGCTGGGGGGTGGAACGGGCTCGCCTTTTATTTCAAAGTCGAACCCAACGGGCGTGAGAATGCTCGTTTTATAGAGTGCTGTCACGCGTTGAACATGGAGGCCTTGCGCTCGGATGGGCTCCAAGGCAAGTTCGAGCGCCCAAAAACGCTCCCCTTGGTATTCCCCCTGGTATTGCGGGGACGAGCGACAATCCGACCCATCTTCCAACCTCAGAATTCCACGGGCCAGCTCGCCCATACAATGGGTTTGGAATTCATATTGGACGTCAAAGCGCTTGCATCTTGCATCCTCTGGAACGTCCAAAGCGGGGCCGTCGGCCACCAAAACACCCCACCCTGCGGCCAAAGCCAACAGAGCCAACACCTGACGTGTGTAGCGCATCACCGACCTCCTTTTGCTCCCATAAAAGCAAATGAAAGACGAGAATGCAAGGGTGAACCCAGAATATTTTGACGATGTGAAAGGCAGGCTCCACATCTCTCCCGCCTGCAGCTTGGCCAGCCCTTGCGGCACTGAATTCCAAATCGGAAAAAGGAGCTGTCTGACAGGCAAAGGCAGATGACAAACCAAGCACGGAGGCTGTATTCATAGGCGCAAAAATTTTTTGCCCCATGGAGTCGTTGGTGATCCTAAATAATAGCGGTGAGCATCCGGAAATCAAAGAAACTGATTGCAAGTGTAGTGAATAGTGAGGTAGTATGGACAAGATGATTTTAAAAACCCATGACGGTGAAACTTGGCGAGAAGCCATAGAAAGGTTTCACGCTTTTTGTACAAAACCTTTCAAATTAGAATTTGAAGATGAGGGCGAAGATCTGCAACAACTGGGTTGCTTGCTCGGCGAAGAGCTGTTGAAGATTACAAGGCACGTTCCAGATGAAGAGTTTGCGGCGCTTGAGGCAAAATACAACCTTACAGTCCCCAAAAATCTCAAGGAATTGATGCAAGAGCATGGTCTCTTCACCATTGAAGAATGTCTCGAATTCTTTGACGCAGATGAGGACATCCGAACATTCTGTCCTATTATCAAGCCTTTTCTTGAGGGGTTACAATTCAACTGGACTCACGAGGTGGCAGGCGATTTGCTTTCATGCTCAATGACGCAAGAGCAATGTGACAGCTTGAATCAACACCTCTTTTTCTTTGGAATAATTTGGTATGGGCATGAGAGATGTGAATACCTATGCTTTGATAGAGAAGGCAACTTTTCCACACTGTATTTTGAAAGCGATGACATTCATGAGACAGTTCAAAAACATATTTTGCCTATCTTAGAAGGCAAAGCTGCATGCATGACTTTAGATCAAGTCATAGCCTATGCCGTCGATAAGGTGATTGACGGCATGATAGGAAAAGGAAATGATATTTTCAGCGTTGTAGAATATGGGCTGCAAGAAACTGAATTTGAAAAGAAAATTCTATCTGACGAAGATAAAGAAGAAGAAGATGATGATGATGAAGATGATGATGACTTATCACCGACAGATCTGGCGGGTGAAATCAAGCGTGTTGCGTCGTTGAAATTAACCATGCCTGCCTTACCCAAAGACGGTCAAAGGTATTTATCGCAAGATCTGCGGGGCAAGTATGTGCATTTCAAAGGATTAAAACATTCGGGGGATTTTGTGGTGGGCAGATATGATCTCGATGATACTTGGTATACCCAATACAAAATCAGCGCCATTTATTGCGAAGGGGATATGGTTATTGATGGCGATATCATCAATAACAAGCCTGATATGTTTCCTAAACTCATCGTAACAGGTGATTTATATGTACGCAGCTGGCTTCGCGGCGGCATGCCCGCCTTTATCGGCGGCAGCGTTTTCGCCTCCGGTGTGTTGGTGGGTGAGTATAACGACACTCCATTATATGTAGTGAAAGACCTTCATGCCGATGCCTATCTTATTCGTCCTGAAGCCGAAAAAAATACACATCAGATAGGTGGCATGATACACGCAAGAACGATTGATTTAAGACAAGAAAACGCCCGCAGGGAACTGAGAAAACTGCTGCCTGAAGCGCTCGTGAGCGATGGCAAGGATATAGGGTATGACTCTCACGCTATGATCCAAATCGCCGCAGAAGGACGGTCGGTTTGGAAAAAGAAAATAACCCTATGATGAAGACTTCTTGGACTTTTAGAACAGCTTGTGTCATTGACGATGGTCAATTTTTCACATCGGCACCCTGTTCTTCGAAACCCGCGCCTGCCTCGTGAAAGCTTCGCACCTTCAAGCAGACAAACGCCTGGCAGCAGATCTGAATGGCCTCACATTAGCCGGAGACGAAAGAAAGATCTCCTTCAACGAGTGTATCCTCTTTGCAAAAAAATAAATGAGCCATTGTTATGACGAACACAATCAAATCTGTTTTGGGGTTAAACGATTCGCAAAGCGAGTTTGAGTGGAAAAGTAATCACTCTACTGATTTTTCGAGCACATATTTATCGAACAATCGTCTCTTTAATGTGCTAAATAAGATTGGATATAAAGCAACGATGGGGTTTGCTATTACTTTAACCGAGTTAATACAACTAAGATCGAAAAATCATTATCCGTATATTAATGCAAATCAAGAGTTTTCCCCAAAAATTGAAGCCCTATGGGCAGCGGCGATCGATCCGCTTTATTTGGATAAATATTATTTCGACTACGAGTATTTTGATGAAAATAAAGTTATGACAACTTATTGGTCAAATTGGTACATTTTAATTTACCTCGCAGGAAAATACACCAAGGGTTCATATCATATTCATGAATATTTGGTTAACTTATCGATGTTGGCTCGTCATCTGATGCCGAATAGAGAATTGTTTGATAAATGGTTTGTTGAAACAATCCGCAAAACGGTTGAAACATTTCCATGTTTGTATGATTATGGTGATCTAGATGAAGACGACAAAGATGCCGTATACGATTGTTCTGCTGACGCCCCTGTGCCACGGGAGTTTTTCTTCAACCCTGACTTTCAATATTCCGAAGAGGCAGCCAAGCCAGTTTTGAATGCTTTTCTACAATCACTTGACTACAAAAACAACCCTTGGTTACGCACTCCAGAGGATATGCTGGCAAAAGGGTTTAAGGGTACGCCTTACAAAGTGGTGTAAAATATGGCTTATACGCTTCCACACTACATTGCCAATCAAAGCCAGCCAAGCCCTGTGCTGAACTATGTTTGGGATATTACGCGGGGTGGCAGGGATTTTCAGTACAACCCAACTGAGATTATTGACAAGATGTTTAATGCAACAATGCGATCAAGAATCGCTTTGTGTATAGGCATTCACGAGTGGATTGTGTGGCGTTATCATCGCCTCTCGGGCGACATTAGGCCGCTTCAGATTGCAGAAGCGGCTTGGTGTGGCAATATCAAGTCGGCGTATATGATTTATTACGAACTTGATATTGACGAAAGTGGTCCTATTACCAGTGTCCTATTTAATTCAATGGTGAGTGTGGGTTCTGTTTTAAAATACACGTCGGAATGGGAGGATTTATGGGTAGAAAAGCTCGCCTATCTCGTGCGAATGGCAATGCACGTCCTCCCCAACCCCAAACCCTTTGAAAACTGGCTGGAAACCATAACAGACAGGCTCCTTCTTCTTTACCCTGCCCCAGAAGACGACCCCTTTGAAGATTTATTCAACGACCACGAAGAAGAACGCCGAGGCCCCCTCGTCGCCCGCGAAGCCATCGATCCCTCCTTCGACTACCACCCAGACCTGGCCCCTCAGTTACTTGACAAATTCCTGCGCAGTGTAGACTATAAAAACAACCCCTTCCTGCGCAGCCCTGAAGAACTCATGGAATTGGGCATCGAACACCCCTATCGGCTGTTGCCTTGACTTTCAGCGCGTAGACAGACCAAGAGCGGAAGCTGCATCCATAGGCGCTAAAATTTTTTGTCCCTACGTCAATTTTCCTTGATAGTCTTTCCCTTCCCCGTAATGTCGCCAGCGGGCTTGAGCAAGTTGTTTAAACACGGCGCAAACGTTAGTCATCGTTGGTGCCTGCCTTCTGGTCGTTGGCTGTATTGTAGGGGCAGTATTTTCCGGCGGCACTTCACTTGCCGCTTCCGCAGCGGGCGTTGCCTTGATTGCCGGAACGCTTGCAAGCACTGGACCTGTTGGTGCAAGTCCATCGACTGCTTAAGGAGTAACAATGCAAGCAGGTTCAGACCTTGAGTCGTCGATTGCATCGCGAGCGTGGGCGATTCCCCTTCTTACATTGGACAGTGTCCTGCCGTTCCATGAACTCCTGGGATTGCCATCTACCAAGACGTCCCCCACCCTCATGGACGTCCTGCGTGAAGTAACCGTAGCTGTGCGACGACAGGTGGGGCTAGCTGCTACCAGAGAGACGACTCACACTATAGGCGCATATCTCCAAGCGCTTGCGACAGCGATGGGACCCAACGTCCAGGAACACTTCGTATGGTGGCTTCAGAATGTCTTTCATGCCGACACCCAGTCCCACTCGGCCTTATCTGGTTGGGACTACATGTTGCGGCACTGCAGACATTCATCCAGGGACTGGGAACGGCTCCATCTTCCCAAGGAACTCTCCAGCGAAATCCTGAAACGATTCCGCGCGACGATAGACATCAGTGAATATCACCTACGTTACAAGCAGGTGCAGGCCACTCCGCTGTCTGACTGGGATCTGCATATGTACGCGAGCCAACTCTATGATCTCGATGATGACAAACCCTGCCTCCTCACGGTGAATCCGTTTCTTACCATCGAACTCACGATCCGGAATTATCAGGGGTATCGATTTTGGGCCTGGGTGTTGCGGGAACTCTCCCCCGATGAACAGACCCAACTTTGGGAAATGGCTCGCCAGATAGCCAACGGGGACAAACTCACATCTCTTGCCAAACTCCAGCATCCATCCATATTGGACATAGGACTATGAACGACGACGAGATATTTGATCCCGTGCGTCCTGATGACCCGGACGAACAACTGTTGTATTTGCGGCGCCTACGGTGGCGCTATCCAGACGAAACAGCATCCGTGACCGAGGAACAACTCGGCACCCTTGTGCGCACTTACCTGAAAAATTGTCCGCTGCTTAAGATTGAACATCCCAACGATGTTGTGCGGTTTCTTGCCCTCGGACTCCTTATCACGCCCGAGCAGCGCAAGTCCGCCCTGCTTTCAACCGTAACCCAGCGGGTATTAACGGCGTCGGATATCTGGAGTGCTGCCAAGCGACTGGACTTCATCTACACACATGTCGTCGGGAGGCCCGTCCCGAATCCAGAACCAGATTTCGGACGATGGTTCGTAGATCATGATGGATGAAGTGATTTCTTTTGCGCACTTGGGAATGTTTCCAATCGACTACGGGAAGTGAATTTTCATTGTCCCATGGGGACACCCCAGGTAGCCTTGGCGGTGTCAAAGGGTTTACTACTAAAAACGGCAACTCATTGGGAGGCGTTATGACTCAAGACTTGAACAACCGATTAATTGCAGCAATCACGCGAGGGGTAGAGGTACGTTCGCGGGCTTATGCATCCATTGGACTTGAGGATGAACAGTTGCTGGGTCCGCCTGCGTCTATCGAAGATATTAATTTGCTGGAGAAAATGTGTGGACACGCGTTACCGCCTTCATACCGTGCTTTCCTTTGTTTGCATAACGGATGGCGTATGGTTGACGGGGTAAGTGATCTTCTGCCAGTGCAAGAGATGTTGACAGGGCCTACCGCCAAGAAGGTTCGTAAATGGCAGGCATGTATGGCGGAAGAGGGCGAGACCGCTCTTGCTGAAGGTCTTGTTGTGGGTTTTGGGACGACAGCACCCGTGTGCTATGTTCTGGACTTTAGTCGTGTTGATAGCGACGGCGAGTGCAAAGTTATTCGATGCGAAAAAATCGATTTTTTCGAATACGACAGCTTTATCCAATGGCTCGAAGAATCTGCACTCGAATATGAGGAAGCTGTGAATTTTTCTGAGGACGACGATGATGAGTTGTCATGACAGAGCCAGGCACGGACAGCTGGCATGGTGATTCTGGATATTGCAAGCTTCCTGCGCACAACCCGCGCCTGCCTCGTGACGGCCGCGCACATTCAACGCTCGAATCGCCTCGCGCATTTCGCAATTGGCGATTGCCTTCATCGAACCGGCTGCGGGGATGAGTCCTTTTCTTCAATCAGCTTAAGCTGTTGTGAAACAATCTGATGATAGATGGGGTCCACGTCAGCGCTGTTCTTGAGCTCTGACTTGAGCGCCAAGAAAACCTGTGAGGCTTTGCCGAATTCCCGAATCCTTCGATGGAGTTCACCTTTGAGAAGCTTCAAGTCGACAGAGGGCTTTCGAAGGCTGTCAATGGCTTGAATCGTCGCCCTCGCATATTTCTCATATCTTTCACCCATGGCTTCCCAGGTGGCCTGCTGCATCAGGAAGATCTGCTCCGTCATAGGGGCAGACAAGCGCTTTGCCAGAAGATAGGCCAACCAATAGTCGGTTTCGCTCTTTTGTAAGGACTGATATTTCTTGGACTTCACAAAAGGCTTCAGGACAGCAATCTCTTGGGCGCTGAATTTCTTATAGAGAACCATGCCGTCTTTCGGACATTTGGCGAGGGGCCAAGGCGCTTTGATGGGGCCATAAGGTCTTTCATCCAACATATAACCAAAGGTGGTTCCGCTGCCCTGAGCATAGAACTCGAACTCCTCTGCGTCGATGGGGCATTCCACCTTCACCTTAGCTATGGTCATGGCAAAGGCCGTGCCCACGACGAAAATGCCTAACAGCATGAGTGCTTTTCTCATATTTTCTGCCTCCTTAAAAATCCTCGGCGTCTTGCTTGGGGTTGCAAAATGATATGCAAAAAACCACAAAGTTGTAAATGACCATGCCAACAACGCCCTTGAAAATGCGCACCGGCATGGGCAGCGGCCCCGGAAAATACCCCCACCCCCAAAAAATATTTCCACAAAATCTCCGAAGAATGCTATAGTCGCCTCGCTGCACGAAAAAGGTGCGGTTGGGCCCACGAAGCCCAGGTTAAGTTTCTAGTGGCAGGAGGAAAGCCACCAGGAAGCTGAAGGTGTTTTTTTCTTGCCTTCCGCTTCTTGGTGGTCCGGGCGTGGGGCCAAAAGCCCGCCGGATTTTTGCTAGAAACTTGCCGGTCTTCGTGGCGCGTCTGGGCCACCCTTGTGGAGCCCGGAACCCGGCCTCCCCTTCCAAGTGCAGTGTGCTTTGAACTCTTGCGAAGGGACTGGCATGTCTGCATTCAAAAAAAACAAGCTGTTGAGATGGTTTGTCGCCACCCTCAGCTCTCGGAAGCGTCCAAAAATAGAGGCTTATTTCTTCCCAAAAAACGGCCCCCCCTATCGGATTGAGCTCCCTTATGTCTCGCCAGGCAAACGCCCGGTGCCTCCCCCGCCTGCAAAACGCCCTGCAAAGCCCCCAAGCACACCCAATCCACAGACATTCTTTGAAAAACTCAAAAACTTCTTTTTCCTTGGAGATTAGACCATGCCTGCCACAAAAAGCAGAAGCTGCGAAATGAAGACAGCTGAAACCGACATCCACACAAAAAAAACGGAGCCCGAGTTGCCGCCGCTTTCGCAGCCTCGGCCGCGAAAAACGGACCCCATGTTTCCTCCACTGTCTGACGCGCCACCTGCCACGCCAAAATGCGTGGCGCCGAAGGGGCAGCGGTGAGCGGCGGCCTTAGGGCCGTTTTCGTTTAAGTGCCTACACCGTCGTTGCGAGCGAAGCGAAGCAATCCAGGAGTGCAAACGTTTTCAGCACTGGATTGCTTCGCCTGCGGCTCGCAATGACGCTCTATGAACGTAGAGCCAAAATGTATATGCTTAACCCTAGGCTCGGCGGGCTGCAACAAGCCCATAAAGCCCGGCAATCCGTGCGAGCAGGGGTGGCAAAAGTCAGCCGGCGCTGTAACTCGTCAGGCCAGCGCCGTCGACAGCCCGCCAATGCCTGCACCGACAACAGCCACGGCGCTCATGGGCGCACCGCCGGGCGAAATGTGCGGCGAAGGAGCCGGCCAAGCAGCTTGAGTTGTCCGGCGGTGTCCAACTCACCGCGCAGCCCGAGGAGGAGGGCGCCGAAATAGAGCGCGAAGAAAGTTGCGAAGGCGTCCGACGGCACAATGGGCTCAATCCGCCCGGCAGCAACCGCCGCCTCCACCCGCGCTTCCACCCAGGCGGAGAATACGCCCATGCGGCGCCGGGAGGGGCCATCGGGCGCGGCCTCAAACAGCGAGCCGGACAGCACCTGGCGGGACAACTCGGGGTTGGCCGCATAGGCCTCATACAGGGCGGCGCTGACGTGCAGCAACTGCTGAACCAAGTCATCGCCCTCTGGCCCCTCCCCTGCCCGCTCCAGCGCCTCACCTATGGTTTCGTCCAGCAAAGTCTCCGCCAGCCGCCCCATCGTCGGGAAGTGGGCAAACACCGTCCCCACAGCAACCCCCGCCGCCTTGGCCAAGTCCCTGGCCGTCGTCGCAGCAAACCCCTGGGTAGCTATCCTTTCGCGGGCCGCCTTCAACAGCGCCTGCCGGGTGCGTTCCTTATGCTCAGAGCGTCTCATGTCGATGAGCATACTCACTGAGCGCGTTCAGTCAACGATAAAATTTTGGGCGTTCAAATGGTTTCACACCGTCTTGAAGCAAGCCCTCAGGGCTTTTGAGGCAAAAAGGGCGCTATTGAAGTGTCTATAGACACCTGGCATCTCCCTCTAAAAATATCTGCTTAAAGGTGTTGACAGCCCTCTGCTTATCGTATATAAGGCGACACGAGCATGCAGTTGCTTGCGGTTTTATTCTAAATTTAAATTCTGTGGACAGATGTTTTGCTGAGTTTTGTTTTTGAGTCGTTGAGCGAATGAAGGCACGAAGGGTGGCAGAAGGCACAGGGATGGTGGGACTTCATCACCACGGTCATTGACGGAATACAGCCCAACCATCGGGCAGGGAGAGGGAGGTGGGAGGAATTGACAATTTATAATGTATAGACTGCGGCTTACCATCCAAGCATGCAATCACTTTCAAGACTGTGTTGGCTTCAGGATAAAACCGATGCGAAACCAGTCCAATATAACACCTTAAACTATTTGGAGTTTAAACCTTATGAGTAAATATTTTTCTAAATGTTGTTTTTCAGTTGTCCTGTGTATGATGTTTTTAGTTTCAGCTTGTGGTGACGACAATAAGGGCGGTAACAATACGACGACGACGACGACGCCTCCTGGCGGCAACAACCCTGACGGCTCTTCCGGGAAGAATTTCCTTGCAGGGAAATTTGCAGGAAACAAAGCCGGCTCGTTCTATGCCAATAAAAAGGCGTCTGCTTCTGCCAGCGTTCGCCCATCCCTCCTGCAGTCGCAAGCCCCGTTGGCACAACAGGTTTCCTCCGCAAGCACCGAAACTGAGCTGGCCGGAAAACTGGAAGATGGCGACATTACTTTCAACCTGAAAGGGTTTTATAACGAAAAAGACAATGTGTTTTCCCTGTCTGCCGGCTCAAGCACGCTCATCTATCAGATTACCGGGACGTTGAAGGACGGTAAAATGAGCAACACCGAAGCGACCGTCAAAATAAAAACGGACGGGGAATGGAAAACCTACAAACTGGAAGTAACACCCACCGATGAAGTTGCCATTGATGGCTCCGCTTCAGGGACTCAGGTAGATGGATTGCCAGAGTCATGGTTTGGAGTATGGATTTGGGAAATTGAAGAAGGCTATGGGTACTACTTAGTCATAACTTCACATCAGTTGTTTTTGTTAGACTATCCTGAATACCCCGCAGGAATTCTGGATGTCAAAAAGTTGGGTGATAAAAAATTTGAAACAATATGGAATTACTATGATTGCGAAGACGAAGATGAAGATTGTGATGAACGGGTAGAATTCTTTATAAAAGTCTGGCTAGAGGAAGTCAACGGAGGGCTTCAGCTGACGGAATTTCTTGACTCCGAAAGCACAGATTATTCAATAACAGCAGCATTTAACACCGCTGGAGTCTCCTCTAATCTCGGAGAAACCTTTTTAACCCGTCCATAACTTTCAAAGTTCATCGTTGAAGACAGCTTGCTCGCTCATGCGGGCAAGCTTCTTTTTGCCCACTCAAAAGCGTCGTGCACTTTTCTTTCTAAGTCCCGCAACTTTTGTGAGCGGGGGTCAGATAATGTAGGTAAAGGTCGCGGTTGCGGGGAAACCATCCGTTACTAGGTCATATTTGTACCCTTTGGCCCATGCCGTTGGCATTGCTCAGACGGTACGGGGGGCCTTTTGTCCGAAAACATACATTTTTATCGTCGATTGAAAGGAAAAAGGTGTTTTAAATGAAATATTTTTATTGTCACAACGCGCTCTTGCTGGGTTTGACTTTGGCATTTGTCTCAGCTTGCTCGGGGGAGGTGGGAAAGCTGGAGGGGGCAACAGGGGCGACAGGGCTAACAGAGCTAACAGAGCTAACAGAGGGGGAGGTGGCTGCCGAGCCAGCAGAGGAGGAGGTATTTGCGCCCGAGGAAGAGATGGCATTCTATTGGTATGAAGGCAAAAAAATAGTGCTTTCACCCTCCACCACCCACCGGGCTGTGCGTTATTCCGAAAAAGCGACGCCCCACAACATGCAGGAGGTAGCGGCGGTGCTGAATGCGGCTGCCGAGGGTGCAGAGGACTTGGGCAACGGCATTGTGCTGTATACCCTGGGGGAAGCGTCTCCCTCGCCCTTTGCCCATGCTCCGGCTTTGGGTGCATTGCCTGCAGACGCCAGCGAGTTGGCTGTCTTTAACTCGCCTTCTGGAAACGCCCTCATCCTCACCGAAGAATTCAACGTACAATTCAAAGAAGGGGTGACGCAGCAGCACATAGACGCCTTCAACGAAGCCAACAAAGTCCGCATTGTGAGTGCCTCCTCCTGGGAAGCCAATGCCTTTGTCCTGGCCGTAGAGGAAGAGGCCCAGGCAGATGCGCTTGTCATGTCCAACCGCTATTATGACAGTGGCCTCGTGGTTTATGCGTCGCCGAATTTTCTGCAGATGATTCAGCGCACCTTTGTGCCGAACGATCCGATGTTTGCGCAGCAGTGGGCGCTCAACAACACCCGGCAAAACGGAAAAGGCATCGCCGGAAAAGACATTCGCGCCGTGGCCGCCTGGGACATTACGCGTGGCTCCGCCAACATCACCATTGCCATCATCGACGAAGGCGTGGAAACAACGCACCCGGACCTCAACACCTCCGGCAAGTTGGTAACGGGGTATGACGCCATTTTGCGCAGAGACAACCCCAACCCCGTCAACAGCAAGGACAACCATGGCACCGCATGTGCCGGCATTGCGGCGGCAGCTGGCAACAACGGCATCGGCATCAGCGGTGTTGCGCCCGGCAGCCGCCTTATGGGCGTGCGCATTGCGCAAAGCACCTCCGGCGGCGGATGGTCTACGACGGACAGCGCCTTGGCGGATGGAATTGCAACCGCGGCCAACCGTGGCGCCGACGTTTTAAGCAACAGCTGGGGAGGCGGCTCTCCCAACTCTGTTGTCACCAACGCCATCCGCCATGCCAAAAGCAATGGACGCGGAGGCAAAGGGGCCATTGTTATTTTCGCGACAGGCAACAACAATGGCCCTGTCAGCTACCCGGGCAACCTTCCGGAAGTCTTCGCCGTGGCCGCATGCGACCAGAGCGGAGCGCGCGCCAGTTTCAGCAATTATGGCTCCCAAGTGGATGTTTGCGCCCCGGGTGTTGAGGTGCATGCAACCACCACGGGTGGAGGTTATATGAGCAACTTCTCGGGCACCTCTGCCGCCACACCCGTCGTGGCAGGCGTGGCTGCCTTGGTGTTGTCGGTCAACCCGAATTTAACCGCCGCTCAGCTGGAGCAAATATTGCGCAACTCCGCGGACAATGTTGGCTCGCCCGGCCGCGACAACTACACCGGCTATGGCTTTGTCAACGCACTCAAAGCTGTCCAGGCCGCGGGAGGCACCCCTCCAGGGGATACGCCCAGCTGCACTTTAAGCGCACCGGTTGCCAGCATTCCCCAGGGCGGCGGGACATATAAAATAACGGCCAACTGCACGAATGCACCTTCTGGCTATGCGTGGACAGTTGACGGCGTGAAGCAAAATGCCAACGGCAGCACCCTGGACTATGTCTTCCAGGCCAACAATGCGGCCGCGGCCCGCTCCTTCACCATTGCCGTCACCGCAAGCAACAATGCGGGGACAGGCAACCCGGCGCAGTTGGTGCTCAACCAGCCTGGCACGGGCGCAGGGCAGAAACCTTCCTGCACCTTAAGCGCGTCGGTTGCCAGCATTCCCCAGGGCGGCGGGACGTATAGAATAACGGCCAACTGCACGAATACACCTTCTGGTTATTCGTGGACAGTCAACGGAACCAGGCAAGCTGCAACTGGCAACACCTTGGACTATGTCTTCTTAGCCAACAACACTTCGTCGCCCCGCTCATTCACCTTCATCGTCACTGCAAGCAACAATGCGGGGACGAGTGATCAGGTGCAGCTGGTGCTCACCCAGGCTGGCCTTTCTGCGGGGAACAAGCCTGTCTGCAGTTTCAGTTCTTCGTCGGCAAGCATTTCCGGCAATGGGGGGAGTTATTATATTACTGTCAACTGCACAGGCTCTCCCACAAGCTATGAGTGGTATGTCAACAACCAGAAGCAGTCTGGGACGAGAAACCCGCTGATATATACCTTCCCGGCCAACAACACCTTAGGGACGCGGACGTTCAACATTGTGGTTGTGGCGGCCAACAGCGCAGGGAAAAGCAATGCGGCGCAGCTGGTAGTTTATCAACCCAGAAGGTAAAAAAGGATTCAAAGAAGGGGGTGGGGGGGGGCGTTGCCCCCCTTGCCCCCCTTTTTTTTGTCGCCTTCGGCGAAGGTTGTGGTTGCCACCACACGGGCTTTTCTTTTTCGCCTCCCGGCGAGTCCCTTTTTTTGTATGGACAAAAAAAGGGACCAAAAAAAACCACCTGGCAGGGGCCCTAGGCATAGCAGCTACCCCTCCCCCTCCCTTTCCGTCAGCAAGCTCCACCGGAGCTTGCTCACCGAAACTGTTTCCTTATAGAGAGCCCATCACTCGGTGGGTCTGCTTCCCTGCACCCTCTGAACGCCGCAACGTCTGTAACCTAACCAACGCCAGACGGACGGGGCTACGCCCCGTGCTTTTTTTTCTGCACTGCCCCAAAGCCACGGGGGCCGCCCAGGCTCACCCTGCCGTGCGGCTCCCGGAATGCAGCAGAGAAAATGACGGGGCCGCATGAGGGGTGCTTTGTGAGTCCCCTCGCCCGCGAAAAGCGGGAGAGGGACAGGGAGAGGGTGAGTGGGTGGTGAGGCCGACTCCCTCCGTCACCCGGCTTCGCCGGGCGCCACCTCCCTCGAGAGGGAGGCTTTTCCCCCTCGAGAGGGAGGCTTTTCCCCCTCGAGAGGGAGGCTTTTCCCCCTCGAGAGGGAGG
>Ga0209737_10000649_pt1 | contig 27502 bp, 24 predicted proteins | sample TergutCu122P3_FD_187284 | JGI IMG/M metagenome (GOLD analysis project Ga0209737, IMG submission 187284) | Cubitermes ugandensis P3 segment gut microbial communities from Kakamega Forest, Kenya - Cu122 P3 (SPAdes) (version 2) | ecosystem: Host-associated > Arthropoda: Insects > Digestive system... | reverse complement strand
CGGGAGGGCAAACAGCGTGCTGCAGTGGCAGCACAGGCTGAGCAAAACAACTGAAGCCTTTGCCGGGCACCCGCATGAGGCTTCGGGACACCCCCGCCCACGTCTTCCCTGGGGTGGGCGGCCCCCCCTTCAGCCACCCAGCGGGTTGCCTGGCTTTTTTGGGGCTACAGCGTTTCTTTTCTCGTCGCCCATGCCTCTCTCTCCGTCGCCCTCGCCTCTCTCTCCGTCGCCCCCGCGAAGGCGGGGGCCCAGAAAACGTCTGTAAAAACAACAATTTTGTTGTCATTTCCAGCGCAGCTCTGGGTTCCTGCCTTCGCAGGAACGACGGAAGAAGGCGCAGGAACGACGGAAGAAGGTGCAGGGACGACACGGAAAGAAATGCTGTGCTTGTTTCCGTGCATGGGTTGCAGAAACCACCCTGCCCGGGCGGCAGATTGCCGCCCCTACATGAGGTGGCAACAACGTTTGTAAAACCTCTCGTAGGGGCGGCGACCCGCCGCCCGGACAGCGCTATTACATTCTCCCCCCAACAGCTTCCGCAGAAAATGAGCGCCAGACAAAACCACGTCTGTTGAAGCTTCAACAAAGCAGAGTTTGACCAAAACCACGTCTGTTGAAGCTTCAACAAAGCAGAGTTTGACCAAAACCACGTCTGTTGAAGCTTCAACAAAGCAGAATTTGGCCAAAACCACGTCTGTTGAAGCTTCAACAAAGCAGAATTTGGCCAAAACCATGTCTGTTGAAGCTTCAACAAAGCAGTTTTGACGAAAAGCATGTCTGCTGAAGCTTCAACAGGCGAGAATTTGCCAACACTTCTGCAGAAGCTTCCGCTGACGAGCATTCAGCACCCCCTCAGCTTCTGCGTCTTTTTTGTCTGCCTGCCCATACTGTCCCGCTGGAAAAGCGAGTGGAATGCGTCTCAAGTGGAAGCGGTCGGCTCCCAGGACTGAAACTCTGTGCGTATGTCTTCGGGCAAGGGCGCTTCAAACAACAAGGCACGTTGGGTGCGCGGGTGCTCAAAGGCTATTTTCCATGCGTGCAGGGCCTGGCGCTTTATGTGCCGCGCGTTGTTTTTCTGGCTGCCGCCATAGAGTTTGTCGCCCAACAAAGGAAAACCCGCCTCGGCAAAGTGCATGCGAATTTGGTGCGTGCGCCCTGTCTCCAGACACACTTCCAACGCGCACAGCTGGCTGTGCTGGCACAGCACACGAAAGTGCGTCACCGCCTCCCTCCCCCTCTTCACGCGGCTGGTAAATTTGAGTCTGTTGTGCGGACTGCGCCCATGCAAGGTGCGAAAACTCCCCTCCAAAGGAGGCCGCCCCCAGGCCAAAGCAAAATAGGTTTTTTTAACAACGCGGTTTGCAAACGCCCTCTGCAAAGCAGCCATTGTCGGCTCATTCTTCGCCACCAGCAACACCCCGGAAGTCTCCTTGTCCAAACGGTGCACAATGCCCAAGCGAAAAGCTTCCCCCCAATGCGGCACCTCCTGCGCATGCTGCAACAAAGCATTGGCCAAAGTCCCCCGGGGGTTTCCCGCCCCCGGGTGCACCACCATGCCCGCCGCCTTGTTCACCACCCACAAATCCTCATCCTCATACAAAAGCTCAAAAGGAAGTGCCTCCGGCACAAGCCCCGTCACAGGAGGAGGAGGGAGGCTCAGCTGTATGCATTGCCCCGTACGAAGGCGCTTGGCCGCGGGCAAGCACAAACCATCCACCCTCACCTGCCCCTCAGCAATCAACCGCTGCAAACGGGAGCGACTCATGTCAGGAAAATGTTTGACGAGAAAAGCGTCAAGCCTTCGTCCTTCGTCTTCGGCTTGCACAAGCAGAGGTGTTGTCTGCTGCATCACCACATGTTGGACTTCACGCGCCCCATGGGTTTCACCATAACGTCCACAATGGCTCTGTCGAAATAGTGGGTGCTGTTGTAAATTTCTGCGGAGACACTGTTTTTATAGTGCTCGCGCCCTTCTGAAAGCTCATCGCGCAAAAGCTCAAACAGGTTGTCCTGCTCTATGCCTTTCACAATTTTCTGCTGGTTATAGGCGACAATGTCCGAAATGACATGGCGTGCACGCCGCAAAGCACGAATTTTTTCTTCTTCCGTCATGTTTTGTTTTTCTCAGAGTTTGAGACAAAGGTCAACTTTTGGCCTGCTGCATTCTGTCCAAATAGCTTTGAGAAACCAACTGCACATCCAACCCCAACTCCCTCGCCACACTCTTTAAATAACCACGCAAATACACCATGGCAGGCAACCTGTCATATTGCTCGCGCTCAATGTTCTGCAAATGGTGCTGTGCGACACGCGTCACATTCGCCAACTCCCCCAAAGTCATTCCATGGAAACAGCGAATTTCTCCCAAAAGAGGCCCTGAGTATTCATGTGCCTGCGACACAAATTCCGGTGCCACACGCAAAGCGCGCGCTTTGGGTTTGGCGCAAATAAACTTCACTTCCTCACATTCCTCCTGCACCAACTCCGCTTCCGGCAGCTGACTTTCCTCCTCCACTTCCTCACCTGCTGTATTGGAAAACACAGCCGCTTCTGACAAACATGTCTGAGGCTCCTCACATGGAGAGCAAAGCTCAAACAGAGGCTGAAACGGGGTGTCTGGCTTGTGAGGCTCCAGTGAGTCTTTGGAGGAAAATTCTGCGGCAGGCAGGTGCAATACCCAGGAAAAGGAGTCTTTTGCCTTGGGTTTTTTGGGGGTGGGTTCCACAAAAACAATTTGGTAGCCTGGAAACGTCGTATTCATGTCATGTTAAAGAATAGCTTGTTTTTGCTGCTTCGCACATTTTTTAAACAACAAAACAAACATTTTTCCCCAAAACCCTTCCGGCCTTTAAAAACAAACCCTCCATATGTCTGTCTTTGAGTGGGTTACAGGGGGGAAGCGGGGGGGGGGCGGTTTAAGCAGAAACATCGCTTTTAAGCAGCTGAAAGTCGGGGTAAAGCCACTGGTAGCTTGCAAAACTCGAGAGGACGCGTTTGACGTAGTTTCGCGTTTCGTCAATGGGAATGTCTTCTATCCACTCTTCGAGAAGAGGCGTTTTATACCTGTCCTGCCAGCGCGAAACAGCCCCTGGGCCCGCATTGTATGCGGCAATGGCGTAGACGGGTTCCTGCTCAAAACTTTTAAGCAGTCCCGCCAAATAGGCCGCTCCCAGCTTCAAATTGAGTTCCGGTTGCATCAGCTGGTGCATGTGGAGTTTTTTCATTCCCCTTTTTTGAGCGACTTCTTGTGCGGTGCGCGGCATCAACTGCAACAAACCTCTGGCGCCGGCCCAGGACAAAGCCTGCGGGTTGCATGCACTCTCCTCGCGCATGACGGCTTGAATGAGGTTGGGGTTAGGCAACCCCGCCTCCTTTGTCGCCTGCTCCACCTCTTTCCTAAACGCGAGTGGGTAGGCCAGCAGCCAATAGCGGCGGGCCAAACGTGAGTGCGGGTGGAAACCTTGAAACCACATGGGCCTAAGCACAGCAAACGCTGCCTCTGCCGCATTGGCCTTCATCAGCAGCTCCGCCATCAGCAGAAGGCCCTCCTCCTCCACCTCAGTCCTCGCAATGGAAAGCAATTCAGGCGCCACTTCGGGCCACAGCCCCATTTTCCAAAACTCCAGGGCCGAGGCCCAGGCTGGAAATTTTTGCAGACTGCTTTGAGAAAAAACATATTCCGCGGAAGCTTTGGGGTAGTGGTTTTCCCACGGCCCCTTCCTCTCCCGCACGCGCCCTGCATAAAAAGACAGGGGGCCTTCTTTCAGCAATTGCTTAAAGGCGAGGTTTCCAAGTTCCTCCTGCCCCATCTCCAAAGCCAGCTGCCCCTGCCAAAACAGTGCCCGCCATAAATCCTCCGCACTGTTTTTCTCCCTCGCTTTCTTCTCCAACTCCTGGGCCGCTTCCCATGCGGCTGGAAGCGTGCCTTGTTTGCGCAAATACCAAAACCGAAGAAACAGCGCGTCCATTGCCATGTCTTTTTCGGAATGGTTTTGGAGAATGTTGTCCAGGGCAGCCATGGCCTTGTCAAAACTTCCCTGCCGCATCCACAAGCGCGCCTGAGAAATCAACACATCATCCACGAGAGAGGAGGTGCCAAAGCGCTGGACAAAACGCTCCACCGAGTGGGCAACCTGGTCTGTGTCCACAATGGACTGGGAATAAATGAGGTTAAACAGCCCGAGGTGCTGCAGCTCCAACTCTTTGCAGTTTTCCAGCAAGGCACGAAAGGCCTCTATGGCTGCTGGGTGTTTGCGCATTTTCCGCAGCGCACGCCCTTTCACATACGTGGCCTGGCAGGCCAGAGGCTTGGGGAGTTTCAGTTCCGCAGCATGCTGCTCAATTAACTTGAGGCTTTCTTCGTTGCGGTGAAGGCGCAGCAGAGTTTCTGCCCTCTTCACCTTTGCCTCCAGGGGCAAGGGCTTGGGCCCCAAGCTGGTTTGGGCCTTGGCAGCAAAGGCGTGCAGGGGGTGCTCGCTCCACAATTGCAGCAAAACTTGTTGGGAGAGTTTTTTGTTTTTTGTGGCCTCAGCCAGGGAGTGCAGTTGCCAAAGCGCCTCCGCACCTATGTCTCTCCCATGCAGTCCGGCAGCCCTCTGCGCCAAAGGCTCCAGCGTCTGAATGGCTTCCTTCCACAACTGTTGCTGCGCATAGGCCCTGGCCAGCAAAAACTGTGCATCCGCATAAAAGCGGAAGGAAGCCTCCACTTGAGACAAAGCAAAAGCCGCTTCCTTCCACTGCGTCGTGCGTGTGGCAGCCATGCCTGCGCGGTACCAGGCATGAGAGGCCATTTCTGAATAATGTGGGGCAAGCTCTGAAAACACAACCCAGGCTTCTGCATGCTCTCCCTGGGCAAACAGCTGCAGCCCTTGCAGGTAGCGAAAAGCCAGGGCATTTTTGCTTCCCGGGCCCAGCGCCTCATGGGGTGGCTCTCCCAATTCCCAATTCGCCGGTGTGGCACCCGTCGCCAGGGTGTGTTTTGCAAAGGGGTAAAGCACAAAGTCGGCTTCGCTCCAGCAGGACTGCTCGCAACTGTGCCCGGGCTCCAGCGCAGGTGGGGTGTCCTCCACCACCTCCTCCTGTGGAAGAGGTACCTGTGGGGCTGGGTGGGGTTTGTGGTTGGTGTTGGCAGTGCTGCAGGCTGCCATGCACAGCAACCCGCTTATGTACAACAAGGCCATTTTCCATGTGTGGCTCAAACAAACCTCCTCGCCAAGCTGCGCTTTGGGCATTTCTATGTGCAAAGCAAACCGCCAGAGAGAGGCTCTGCTTTTGTGGAAGGCTCAGGAAAACCTTCTGCGTTGTAAACTGTCCCCTCCCTTCGCAGGTTATTTTGGGTTTTCCGGCTCAATCTCTTCTATTTCTTCTATTTCGGAAATCTCTTCTATGTGTTCCGCGTTGTTTGCCATGTCACTGCGCACTCTCTCCACCTTGGTAACCTCATCGCGCCCCTGCGAAAGTCTCTGGAGTTGCTTGTGCACCACCGCAAGCTCGTTCTCTGTGTGTTCCAAAGTCTCGCGCGTCTGCATTAATTCTTGTTCCTGCTCTGCATAACGCCTGCGCAGCACCGCCAGCATGGTTCCTGCCGTGTGCGTATCCACCGTGGTTTCTTCGCCTCGCTGCTCTTCAAATTTTGCGCGCAGGGACTCCAGCATGGAGCGCAAAGCCACATTGTCCTTCTTCAGCCTGTCATATTCTGCGCTCATCAACGCACTGTCTTCCTTGCTTTGCGTCTGGGCATTGGCCAGCATGCTTTCAAGTTCTCTAATGCGGTTTTTGGAGCGCTCCACAGAGTGGCTCCTCAGCGCCAAGTCTTCACGCATGGCTTCCACTTCATCGTCTCTCTGGCTGAGTATTCCCTCCAAGTCCCGAATGCGGTGGCTTAACTCCTGCCGCTCCTCATCCCCCAAAGCCTCCTGCACAACACGCTTCGCCCGCTCCTCCTCTTCCCCAACCTCTTCCAAAACACCCTCCGCCCGCCCCTGAGAAACCAAAGCATCCCTCTCCTCACGCATGGCACACAAGTCGGACTGCAGCATGCGCACTGCGCGCTCCTGCTCCTGCAGTTTTTTCAGCAAGGACTCTTTCTCCGCTGCCTCCGCTGCGCTTTGGTTTTGCCTGCTTGCTTCTGCACGTAAATGCTTTTCTCTCAAAGCCTCCAACTCGCGCCGCAAAGTTTCAATGGTTGCTTTCTGCGCGTCCACCTCCTGTTTTGCTTTTTCAACCTCAAGCGTTTGCGCGGTGTCCAGGGGTTGAGTGCGCTCGGTGGCTTCCTCCATTTGCGCTATGCGCTCCATGGCTTCTTTGGCCCTGGCTTCCGCCTCCTCCCGTTTCTCCCGCTCCATGCGTACACTTTCTTTGGCGGCCAGCACGTCCGTGGTGGCTTCTCTCAAAGCCTGCACATGGCGCTGTATTTCCATGGACATGGCCGAAATGCGTGCCTCCGCTTCCGTGACGCGCCCTTCTGCTGCCGACAAGTCTGTGCTCAGCTTTGAAACTTTTTCAGACAACTCCAGGTTGGCTGAAGGCTCAAAAACGGGGAGTGCGGTTTGCAGTTGCAGGCGCGCCAGGGCTTCCTGCGCCTCGCCCAGCTGCCTTAGCTGGTGGTGGTTTTCTTTTTCCAGCACCTCAAGCCGACTCCTGGTTTTCTCGAATGCCCCTCGCTGCTCTTCAAAACGAATCTGCCAGTTGCGGGCACGCAGAGAAGCTTCTTCCAGTTTGGAAGCATTAAAAGCCAAAGGCTCCGGCGGCAATTGTACCCAGCGCGGCGCCATGTTGGTGCGAGGTTCTGCGCCTGCAATGACAATGTAATAGGCAGCCTCTCCCACATTCGTCAGAGAGCTTTCTATTTGCAGCCCCTCTCCCTCTTCAAAGGCCAGCTGGTAGCCCAGCACCGGTGCCTGGGTTGCCACTTGAATGGACGAAAACCGAGAATCCAACAAATCCCTCAGCTGCCCATAGGAGGGAGGAGGCTCTTCCGTTTCGGCATCCATCACCTGGGAAAGCGCCAGGCCTGCGGCATTTCGCAAAGCACCCAGCACATAGCCCCGGGGGGCCAGCAGACGCAAAAGCTGATCTAAAAAACTCGGCGCTCTTATGAAGGGAGCCAAATCCGCAATCGCTATCAAATCAAAACTGGCCGGAGCCAGCCCATCAAAAACCATGGGGCGAAACATGAGGTTGGGTGCACCCAACTTCGTCTGTGCCCTCTGCGTCGCCTCAAGCACACTGTCGCAGGCCACAACAGTTCGGGCACCACTTATCAGCAAAAAGTAGGCTGACATCCCCTCCGTTGAAGCCACCGCGCCAATCTCAAGAATTCGCTGGTGTGTAATGATAGATTTAGCAAAAATATACCGTGGGAGCAGTTCGCTTTGACCCCACCTCTTAAAGGTTGTAGACACTAAAACCCCCTAAGCTTATCTCCGTCTCTCCACCCAAATTAGACACCCAGTTTGAAAAGTTTATGAGCAATCCAACCTCCACTTCCTCTGTATCCTTTGGCAAGAAGCTTGTCCGATTTTTTGTCAGGCTGCTTGTCACCTCTGTCATCCTCAGCTTAACAGCGTTGGTAGTCTATTTGTTCTCCGAGAGAAATGCTCAAACTTTTACGCTGCATGTTGTCGACGATACACTGATTATCCACAAAGGAAAGTTTCTGCCCTTAGGCTCAAACCCCTGGCTTTCCGAAAACGAGGCCTATGCCCCTCTGGCTTTGGAGGGCTTTACGCCTGAATTTATTGAAAATGCCAAATACAGAGACACCCGGGAGCTGGACAGGGCGCTGTTTTCTGTCCTGGAAGCCCTTGCCAAACCACGCATCCTTTCTGAAGATTCTGCAAGGCAAACCCGGGGAATTTATTATTTGCGCCGCGCGGAACTTTTGAAAGATCTCACCCTGGAGCAACAAAACACCTTAAAAACCCTGCGCGCAGAAGTCGCCTTTGCCACAGCGCGGGCGCGCCTGTCGGAAGTGGAGCTTCTTGTTCGCGACATTGTTGAGCAATTCAAACTGGCAACCCAGACGCCCAACAAAAGCACCCAAACCGCCGCCCGCATCCTCCTCCTTTTGGAGCCCGTCTTTAACCAACTCAACCTCGCCATCCAACACGCCCTCTCCTCCTCCCTCCCGGAATTGCGGGAGGAAAACCCACCCTCGCCTGCACCTCCTCCTTTTGCGGAATAAACCCCTCCTTCACAAAAAAGACACTAACTCGGGTGGAGTATACCAATGTAGGGGAGGTTGCGGTGGCGCTCCGCATAATCCAATCCATAGCCGACGAGGAAACAGTCCTCCACGACAAACCCTATATAGTCTAGGGGCACCTGAATGCGGGTGCGGGTGGGCTTTTGCAACAAGGTGCACACTTTAATGGAGGCGGGCTTTCTGGCTTGAAATGTCTTTATCAAAAAATCCACCGTCAGCCCCGTGTCCACAATGTCTTCCACCAACAAAAGGTGCTTTCCGGCCAGGGGTTTGGTTAAGTCAAAACTGAGGCGCACCTCACCCGTGGTTTCGGTGCCGCTCGCATAGGAAGAAACCCCCAACACCTCCATCTCCAAAGGCAACGGAATGTGACGAATTAAATCGCTGCAAAATACCAAGGCGCCTTTGAGAATGGCTACCACGGTTAAGTCTTTCCCCCGGTAGTCTTCTGTCAATTGCTGCGCTATTTCCTGCACACGGGTTTGAAGCTGGGCTTCTGAAATCAACACTTCAATAGGTTTGTCGGTATACAAGGGCACTCCCTGCGTTGGGTTTCGTCATGGGGCATAAAGCCGGTGTGTATGTATGTACGTCTCTACCGCTGCGGGCAGCCAGCCTCTGGGAATGTCTTTGCTTTCAAGTCTCCTGCGCACTTCCGTGGAGGAGAGGGAAACCAAACCCGGCCCCAGCGCCTGCTCCATGGGGTAGCCCAGGCGGTGTATGACTACCACCTCCACCAAGGCCTGTATGCGCGAAAAACCCTTCCACAAAGGCAAATCCGCCACCGTGTCTGAGCCCATCAACCACCCAAAACGTTTCCCGGGGTGCTGCGGTAACAAATGCTCCAGCAAGTCCACCGTACGGCCTTCTCCTCCCAAATGCGCCTCCGTATCCATCACCCTCGCCCACCCCCCCAGCTGCCCCGCCAGAAGACGACACATTTCCATGCGGTGCTCAAAAGCTTCCAGCGGTTTTCCCAAAGGGTGGCGAAAGGCCGGCAACAACCATATTTCCTCGGCGCCCAGGGCTGTGCGCGCGAAACTGGCACACAGCGCGTGCCCCATGTGCGGCGGGTTAAAAGAGCCGCCCAGCAAAGCAATGTCCATGCTTCAAGCCTCCTCATACAGCAAAAAACGTTGGCGTACGGACAAAAAAGCCTCCCAGGCGCGTTGCTCTTCGGGCGTCTTTTGCAGCAACGCTTCCCACGTCCGGGCCGTCTGCATGCGCTCTCTCAGCCGGGTGCTGCCCGAAAGCAAGTCAAAAGCCAGAATGTTGTCCACAAACTCATAGGGCTCTGTGCGGAAGGCAAAATGCTCAGGAAAATGTTTTTGCGCCAGCCAGCAACACACCACCCCCGTCTCCCAGGGCAGAAAACAATGCGCCTGCGTCAGGTGCAAAAACACTCCCTCACACAGCCTGCCCGCATGTTTGTCAAAACCCGGGGTGAAATACACAGGGCGAAAGGCCACCCCAGGCAACTTTTGCGCGTTTAACTCCTTCGCCAGCAGCTTCCCCTTCACCCAGGGCGCACCCCATTGCAAAAAGGGTAAGGCTGTGCCCCTGCCCTCCGAGAGGTTGGTGCCTTCGAGTAAGCACATGCCGGGGTATACCAGGGCTGTTTGTGGGTTGGGTATGTTGGGGGAGGGGGGGACGAATACCAGCCCCGTCTCCTCCCACGGCTGCCGCCTCCAACCCTCGCACTCCACCACCTCCAACTCACAACCAATGCCAAAATGCCGGTTAAACAACAAAGCCAATTCCCCCGCCGTCATACCGTGGCGGTTGGGCAGAGGGTAGAGGCCGACGAAGGACTCAAAACCCGGTTGCACCAAATTGCCCTGCACCGCTGTGCCGCCCAAAGGGTTGGGCCTGTCCAACACATAAAACTTCAGCTTCGCCGCTGCCGCAGCCTGCATGGCCAGCGCCATGGTGTAAACATAGGTATAGTAGCGGGCGCCTATGTCCTGAATGTCAAACAGCAGCGCGTCCAGCCCTTCTAGACTCTCCGGGCGGGGTTTCAGCGAGGCCACATTGTCGCCATAAAGGCTGTAAATGGGAAGCTTTGCGCTGGGGCTGTCCTGGATGGGCACCATATAGGCCTCTGCACCTCCCAGGCCATGCTCCGGCGCAAACAGGGCGCAAAGCGAGAGTTGGGGGGTTTCCAACAGCATGTCCGCCAGGTGCCGAAAATGCCTGCTGACGCTGCTTGCATTTACAATGGCCCCCACCCGCATTCCCCTCAACCTCTCAAACCGCTCCTCCTCCAAAACGTCTATGCCCAGCTTCACTTGTGTTGCCAGCTTCATTGTCTCTCCTCTGGACAATTCAACACGCTTGGTGTTTAGGGCGCCATACGCCTTGTTTTGCGAAAAATCCATTCAAAACCTGCACAGCTTCTGGCCTCTTTCGCTGTGCGTTTTTTCTTCTTTCGTTTTTTTTTCCTGGAAACCCAAGTGAGTTTAAGCCCGTCCACCCAAGCCAACCTTCGTTATGCCGACATTCTCCTGGCGCTTGCGCTGCGCTGCCAAACTTCCCTCGGGAAAGAGCGTGCCCTCACGCGTCCCTTCCTGGACACTCTGGAGGAGGCCAGGGAAGCCATGGCCCTCATTGAAGAGGCACGCCACCTGCTTTTGGAGCCACTGCGCCTTCCTTTCGCGGAATTGGGTGACGGCAGAGAATGCGTGGAGCGCGCTTCCAAAGGGGCTGTTTTGGACTCCAATGAGTTGCTGGGCCTCATGCGTGCCTTGTTTGTTTTTGAGCAGACGGCGGAGCTTTTGGAGGAGAGGGAGGAGTTTCTGCCGCGTATGGCCATGCTGGGGCGGCTGATTCCTGTTTTGCCGGCTGTGGCCACGCAACTCGAAAAGTCCATTGAGCCCAACGGGGACATTCGCGACAGCGCCAGTGAGGCGCTTTACGAGTTGCGCAAACGTACGCGCGCCTTGCACCGCTCCATAAAAACCAAACTGGAAACCCTGCTTACCAACCCCAAATTCTCCGCCGCCCTGCGCGAAAACTATTTCAGCATCCGCAACAACCGCTACGTTGTCCCTGTGCAAACCCAGCACCAGGCCGAAGTGCCCGGCATTGTCCACAACTCCAGCCAGACAGGACAAACCTTGTTTGTGGAGCCTCAGGCACTGGTTTCCCTGGGGAATGAGCTTGCCATTGCCCAGGCCGAAGTCGAAAACGAGGAGCGCCGCATTCTCGCGGAGCTTTCTTCCAAACTGGGTGCCCACGCCGACAGGCTTCTGGCCGGGTTTCAAGCTTGTGCGCAGCTGGACGAGGCCCAGGCCGCCGCCCTTCTGGCCGAGGACATGCAAGCCGCTCCACCCCACCTCTGGGAGACTGCCTGCAGTCAGGAGCTCCGGCTTTACCGCCTTCGCCACCCGCTTTTGCTTTTGCAAAAAACAGAAGTCATCGCCAATGACACTTTGCTTGAAGCCCCTGTGCGCGGCCTCGTCATTTCAGGGCCCAATGCGGGCGGGAAAACCGTCACGCTGACGGCTGTAGGCCTGTGCGCGCTGATGGTGAGGGCGGGGCTGCCCATTCCCGCGGACTCCACCTCCCAAATGCCTTTCTACCCCTCGGTGCATGCCCTGGTGGGTGACGCGCAGGACTTGTCTTTGGGGCTTTCCACCTTCAGCGCTCACATCAAAGCCATTTCTCACATTTGCGACAATGCCCAACCCCACAGCCTCGTGCTGATTGACGAAATAGCCGCCGGCACAGCACCTCGCGAAGGGGCAGCGCTGGCCACGGCCATTCTGGAAGCGCTTCTGGAAAAAAACGCGCACATTTTTGTGACGACACACCTCGAGGAGCTGAAGGCGCTGGCGCATGTGGACAAGCGCCTTGGCAATGCGCGTGTGGGCTTTGACGAAACCGGCATGTTGCCCACCTATAAACTGCACCTGGGCAGTGCCGGAAACTCTTCGGCCATTGACATTGCAAGGCGCGTGGGCCTGGCAAAACAACTCTGTGACAGGGCCAGCCTTCTGTCTCAAAATTCAGGCTCCGCCCTAAGCACGGCCCTGGCCGAAGTCGCAGCCGCGAAGGATGCGGCATTTGCAGAGAAACAAGCCGTCTCAAAAGAGCGTGTGGCTGCGCAGAAGCTGCGCGCAGAGTTGGAAACAAAACTCGAAGAGGCCAAAAAACAGCGCACCACAGACGAAGTGAAATTCCGGCAGGAGTTGAAGGCGGAGCTGGAGTTTGCCAAAAAGCACATTGCCAACCTGATGGAAGCTTTGCGCGCAGAGAAAAACGCCAAACGCCTGCAGGCGGCACAAACAGAAGTGTATGAGCGTATTCAGGAGCAGCAACACAGGCTGCATTTGGCGAAGCACCCCACCTCCTCTCCAACCCTGGAGTCCTCCCCCCTCACTGTTGGCTCCATTGCTTTTTTCCCCCCGTGGGGAATACCCGTCGAAATATTAGAAATCAGCGACAAACAGGCCACCATTGCCGCGGGAATGTTGCGCTCCCGCGTGGCACTTTTGGAGTTGCTTCCTGCTTCGGCCACGGCGAAGTCCTCCACCCCCTCCTCCAGCAGGGCTTTTGCTAAGGAGCAGGAAGAGGCCTCTTCTTCCCATACCTGTGACGTGCGCGGCATGCGGCAAGACGAGGCTTTGCGCACCCTGGAGCAATTTCTGGACAAGGCCATACGCGCTGCAACAGAGCGCGTGTGGGTTGTCCATGGGCACGGCACGGGGGCTCTCAAAACAGCCTTGCGAAAATATTTGTCCACTTCGCCTTATGCCAAAAGTTTCAGGGCCGGCGAAGCAGGAGAGGGAGGGGATGGAGCAACGCTGGTGGAGCTTGCGCTTTAAACTTTAAATTTAAACTTTAAAAAGGGGTGGTGAAGTTTAACTCCACTCCAGCATCCGCTGGAGGGGTGCAAAGGCTTTTTGTCGAAGCACCTCGGGAAGCTCCAATTGTGGCGTTTGGTTTTTCATGCACGCATACAGTTTTTCCATGGTATTCAGCCGCATATGTGGGCACTCATTGCAGGAGCAGCCGTTGTTGGGCGGAGGAGAAATGAATTGCTTGTGGGGGGAGGCCTTTCGCATTTGGTGCAGAATGCCCGGCTCTGTGACGACAATAAACTGGCTTTCTGTGCCTTGGGTGACGCGCTCCAGGAGTTGTGCTGTGGAGCCGATAAAGTCGGCATGTGCCAGCACGGCTTCTTCGCATTCGGGGTGGGCGACAACCAGGGCCTTCGGGTTGTCGTGTTTGAGTTGGACCAGTTTTTTTTCGCTGAACATTTCGTGGACAATGCAGCTGCCGGGCCACAAAACCATTTCGCGCCCGGTTTGTTTTATGACATAGCGCCCCAGGTGCAAATCCGGCGCAAAGAGAATGCGGCGGTTGGGGGGAATGCGGCTGACAATTTTCAGCGCGTTTGAGCTTGTGCAGATGACATCGCTTTGGGCTTTCACCGCAGCCGAAGAATTGACATAGGTGACGACAAAACAATCCTCCTGTTGCGCCTTAAAGGCCGCAAAAGCCTCAGGCGGGCATTGGTCTGCCAGAGAGCAGCCTGCATTCAAATCCGGCAACAACACCCGCTTACCGGGGTTTAATATTTTGGCTGTTTCCGCCATAAAATGCACACCGCAAAAAACAATGACATCCGCGGTTGTTTTGGCGGCTTGCTGGGAGAGAGCGAGGCTGTCGCCCACAAAGTCTGCACAGTCTTGAATTTCGCTTTCCTGGTAATAGTGGGCCAGCACAACAGCATTCAATTCGCGTTTTAGCTTTTCAATTTTGCTTTCAAAGTCCATGGGCAGGCCGTTGAAGGTTGCGGTTGAAGGGAGAGGCGCTAGAGTGAATCATCCAAATCCACGCGCAGCTGGTATTCGTCTTGAAAGTTGGATTCGCGTTTTTTGGGGTCCTTCACTTCCAGGAAATAAACACCTGGAGCAGCGGAATAACGCAAAACGGTGGGCGCGTCTTTTTTGGGGAGGGGAGCTGTTTGAACGAGCTCGAGTTTTCCTTCCTCATTCAGGCGGTGGAGCCATAGCCCCAGACTGTTTTTGGGAAGCCCGAAGAGGGTGGCGAGGAGGGGTTTGCGCACGAGAGAGTGACTCAAATCCACACGAAAGAAGTCCACATCCCCTTTGGGGTAAACATGTCCGCGCACATTCTGCCCCAGGCTTAACTCTGTGGCCTGCTCCATGGAGTTGTTGGGCTCCCTTTCGCGGCGTTGTGTATCTTCCTGCAGCTGCATGCGAATTTTATAGGGGACTTTGGGGTTTTCCTGGGTTTTGGTCCACTTGTCCAAAACTTTTTGAGCGACGGACTCCACTTTGAAATAACAGGTACTCTCACATTGCACGTCCAACAGACGCTCTGCTTCATTCATTTTTCCTTCGTTGCTGTACAGCAGGACGCGCTCAGCTTCTTTGGTGGCGGTGTTGGCCGGGACAATGGCCGAAAGCTGCAAGTCCACACCTGGAAGAGCGGAAAGCTCCACATTCACCAGAGAGGCGTAAGTCACATCCACGCGGAAATAGTCCACGTCCTCAGCGGGTGACAAGAAGGCTTCCATTTCTCTGTCATGAAGCAAAGGTGTTGCCTGCCAAGGCATGTCGTTGGGCTCTGCTTCAAAAGACGCGTCATTTTTTTCAAAAGAAAGTTTGAGTTTATAGAGGATGGGCCCAAAGGCGGCGGATTTGGCGGTGGGAGAGGGTTTAAGCACCAGCGTCACAGCCGACAAGTTGGCCGGCAAAGCATAATTACGCACCACCCAACTTCCCTTATGCCCGGGCCGTGTACGCACAAGCGCTTTGCCTTCGTCGTCGCACAGCTGAATTTCAAGTGCAGCCTCAGGCTCTGCTTCAACTTCAACGGCCAGACGCCGGAAAAGCACTTCAGGGGCAGGCTCCGTGGGCTCCAGCTGCAGAGGTGTTTCAAAACGAAACCAGTCCATGTCGTCGGCAGCGCTCAGAGTGCCTTGCTGCAGCGTGTCGAGAGCGGTGGGAATGGCCTCTGAAAGGCGGTTGTTGGGTTCCGTTTCATGCTCGGCAGTGGCGTCAACAAAACGCACCTTCAGTTGATAACTTCCTCCTGAGCCGTCCTTGGCGGACACAAGACGAAACAAACGAGGTTGCTTGAGTCCCAGGTTGGGAATGGATTCTGCACCTCCCAAACCTGCCTGGTTGGTATGCAGAAGGACTTCGCCTTCCGGCGTCATGACTTCCAAAGCCAAATCCACGCCTGGAGAGGGAATGGCCTCTATGTGCGCCCAGCGGTTGGCGACAGCGGGCAGCCAGAACCAATCTTCATCCCGCCCCTGGGTGGCCACAGAAATTTCGGCTTCCAACGCCACGTCATGGAGAATTTTCTGAGCCTGGCTGGCGTTGTTGTTGGGCTCCTCCTCTTTGGCAGCGGAGGAGGAGGCGGGTTGTTTTTTCTCCGTTTTCTGTGGACAGGCCAGACAACACAGCGCGAGGGCAAAAGCGAGAAGAGGTGTAAAAAAAAGGCGGGAGGCAACGGTTTCCATAGCGAAAGGCCGGGGCATTCAGGAGGTTTTGTTGGAGGGTGTTTTTTGATGGACGAGGGTTTTTTCAAAGGCCTTAAAAGCCACGTCAATTTTTTCACCGCGCACGGACTGAACCAGCCCCAAACCAAAAGTGGCGTGGTTAAGCAAGTCACCTTCGGCAAAACTTTCTTTGGGGCTGTAGTTGCGTGCTTTTGTGGTGTCCGCCAAAGCCAGTTGTTGAAGGAGGGAGACAGAGAGGGAGGAGGCGGTTTTTTTGCGGGGAGGCGAGGCGTTGGCCTGCCGGCCGGAGGGGGGGGAGGAGGTTTTTGCGCTTTTGCGGAAGGAATGATCTTTCTGGCAAGTGTTACAGCGCACCCGGGCAATGCGTGTATCCACCATAGCGAGAATGGTATGCGCAAGCTCCATTTGACAACTTGTGCAATAGGCGTCGACTTCTTTGCCTACAGCATGAAAAGGCGGCATAGCATGAAAAGGCGGCATAGGAGGTAGGGAGTCAAACTTGGGTTGGAGACAAAAACTTTGGTTGGAGAATGAAACTTTAGCATGCCAAGCCTGGAAAAAAGTGTTTTTTATGCAGCCCAAAGACGTGCACAACCCCAAAGCCAAACCCATTTGCCATGACTTCTCCTTTCCATTTTCCCGCCTTAGCCAAGCGTCGCGCTTTGGATTTGCCCATTCGCCCAACGCGCGCAGAAATTTCCGCAAGTGCCTTATTGCACAATTTAAAGCAAACCCAGCAATGGGTTTTTCCCGCCCCGCTGCTGGCCGTGGTAAAAGCCAACGCCTATGGACACGGCGCGGTGGATGTGGCGCGTGTATTGGAAGCCGGTGGCGTATGGGGTTTGGCGGTGGCCCTGGTGGAGGAGGGGGTGGAGCTTCGCCACGCAGGCATTCAAACGCGGATTGTGGTGATGGGAGGCGCCTATGCGGACGCCTGGCCACTCATGGTAGAGCACCACCTGACGCCCACTTTGTTTCGCAAGGAGCATGTGCAGCGTTTCGGACAGCTTTTGCGAAGCTTAAAACGCAAGGCGGATGTGCACATTAAAATAGACACGGGCATGGGCCGCAACGGTGTGGTGCTGTCAGAGTTTGAAGCTTTTGTTGCGCAGTTGAAAACCTGGCCTGAGTTGCACGTGGAAGGTTTGTGTACGCACTTGGCTTGCGCGGAACAAGAGGGCGCACCGTTGACGCGTCTGCAGCTGCAACGTTTTGAGGAAGCGTGGAAACGTTTGGAGCAGCTTGGAATAAACCCCGCATGGCGGCACACAGCCAACACAGCGGCGGTGCTTTCCATTCCAGAGGCCAGAGACGGCCGCATATTTAATTTGGTACGCCCCGGCGGAGCGATGTATGGCCTGTTTCCCAAAGCATGGCCGCAGACTTTGCCTTTGCGAAGGGTGCTGTCCTGGAAGACGGGGATTACGCATTTGAAGTGGTTGTCCCCCGGCGATTCTGTCAGTTATGATGCGACGTGGAAGGCGACGCGGGCGACACGTGTTGCGACTTTGCCGGTGGGCTACGCGGATGGTTTTGGGCGCGAGTATTCCAACAAGGGCGAAGTGCTGCTGCATGGGCAGAGGGCAAAAGTCATTGGGCGTGTGGCGATGGATTTTTGTTTGATTGATGTGACGGAGGTGGAGCAGGTGTCTGTTGGGGATGAAGTGGTTTTGCTGGGAGAACAAGGAGCCGAACGTTTGGATGCCAACGACTTGGCTGAACTTTCCAACAGCCTGCACTACGAGGTATTATGCAGCATAGGTGCCCGTGTCCCCCGCATTCTGGTTGAATGAACGTGAGCATAAACCCCTCAGAACGCCGCTTGGAAGGCCTGCAACACTGGCTAAGCCATGGCATGGCTTTTCTCAAGGGCAGAGTGGCGGAGTTGGGGGGGGTGGTGCTTCTGGCTTTTTCGGTGCTTTGGTGGTCCACCCGCCCGCCGTTTCGCTTTCGAAACTTTTTGGCCCAGTGTGAGTTTATAGGTGTGGGCTCCGCTTTTCTGGTGTGTTTGACGGGCGCTTTTTCGGGAATGGTGTTTGCACACCAGAGTGCACGTGCCTTTCAAATGTTTAATGCGGCAAGCATGGTAGGCCCCACCGTGGCCCTCACCATTACACGGGAATTGGCACCCGTGTTTAGCGCGTTGATGGTGACGATGCGGGCTGGCAGCGCCATGTGCACGGAGTTGGGCACCATGCGTGTGACGGAGCAGGTGGATGCGCTTGAAACCATGGCCATTCACCCCATACAATACCTCCTCGTCCCTCGTGTGCTTGCGGGGTTGTGCGTGTTGCCGCTGCTGGTTTCGCTGTTTGACGTTGCAGGGATGGCGGGGGCCTATTTGGTGGCGGTGGTGTTTCAGGGAATTTCTGCAGGCACCTTCTGGTTGCGCACGCAGCATTGGCTGGAGTGGGCAGACATTTCTCAGGGGTTGTTGAAGGGGGCTGTTTTCGGCGTGGTTGTCACCTTGGTTTCCTGCTACAAAGGGTTGAATGCAAGCGGTGGCGCGAAGGGGGTGGGCAAGGCCACGACGGAGGCGATGGTGGCTTGTGCCTTAAGTATTTTCATTCTCGACTATTTATTAGGAGTGGCCCTCTACTGAATGTCCAAACCACCCATCATCCGCGTTGTTGACTTGCACAAGTCCTTCGGAGAGCACCCGGTGCTTTCCGGCATTAACCTGAGCATTCGCGAGGGCAGCACCCTGGTGGTGCTGGGTGGCTCCGGCAGTGGGAAGACGGTTTTCATAAAACATTTAATTGGGCTTTTAAAGCCCGAGAGGGGGCAGGTTTGGGTGGATGGGGAGGATGTGGTACCCCTGGGGGATGAGGGGCTTTCCAGAGTGAGAAAAAAATTCGGCATGGTGTTTCAGGCAGCTGCTTTGTTTGACTCCATGACGGTTTTTGAGAATGTGGCTTTTCCACTCAGAGAGAGCGCTTCAAAAAAAAGCGAAAAGGAAATACGAGAAATTGTGCACTCCCGCCTGGCTTTGTTTGACTTAAGGGGCATTGACGAGAAATTTCCTGCTGACTTGTCCGGCGGCATGCGCAAGCGTGTGGGCCTGGCCAGAGCCATTGTTTTAAACCCCAAAATTGTCCTTTATGATGAGCCGACAACAGGGTTGGACCCCATAACGACAGACTATGTGGATGAGATGATTTTGCAGGCCAAAGCGAGTTTGGGAGTGACTTCTGTCGTCATCAGCCATGATGTGGCTTCTGCATTTAAGGTGGCTGACGAGGTGGCCTTTCTGTCGCAGGGAAAAATTCTCGAATTGGCCCCCCCTGCGGCGCTGAGGAACTCAAAAGCTCCCGAGGTGCAGCGTTTTTTAGACAGCTGGTTTAGGAAGAATGAGTAATGCGGAGAGAGCCGTGAGAAAATGGATGACGCCTTTAAAAGTGGGCTTGTTTGCCCTGGCGGCGCTGGGCATTCTCATTGGCTTTTGGAATTTTATTGAGCAAGGGCGTTTTGGCAAAGGCGAAACCATTGGGGTGCATGCGTATTTTAAGGATGCTTCAGGCCTGGCTCCTCAAACCCGTGTGCAGACGGCAGGCATAGCGGTGGGCGAGGTGACAGAAGTGCGTCTGGAAAATGGCCGCGCCCTTGTCTTTTTGAAGCTGGCCAAAAAAGCTCAGGCCCGAAAGGATGCGGTGCTCCGCAAGCGCAGCGAGTCCATTTTGGGGGATTTTGTTTTGGACTTGCTGCCGGGAAACCCAGGGGCGCCCTTGCTGGAGGAGGGGGATGAAATAATGCGCGTTGTGGACGCAGAGGGCATTGAGCAAATTTTTTCGAGTTTGACAAAAATTACAGACGACATTTCTCAAGTCACCGCTGCGCTTCGCGACAGCCTCGGCGGCGCCCGAGGGGCAAACTCCCTCACGGAAATTGTGGACAACATGGTGAAAATTTCACGCTCCCTGGACAGGATGATGCAGGACACTTCCGGAAGGCTTGAGCATATTTTGTCGAATGTGGATGTCGTCAGCCAGAGCATGCGCAGAATTGCGGTAAGCGAAGAAAGCGGCATTAAGCAGATTGTGCAAAACATTGAGGGCCTCACACATGACATGCGCAGCGTTATGGCCACACTCAACGAGTTGCTGGGCTCCACGCAAGGCCAGGACAGCGCAGGGATTGCCGGGGTGAAAAGCAGCATTCACAAACTTGAAAGCAGCCTGGCCAACATTGAAGAGGTGACGCGCAAAGTGAAAGAAGGGGAAGGAATGGTGGGCAAGCTGCTTGCGGATGAGCGCCTTGGGCAGCGTCTTTCTGAAACCATTGAGGATGTGGCCGACTTCACCCAACGCATGACGGCACTCAGTGTGGAGGTGGATGTGCACAGCGAATACCTCTTCCGGCAGAGGCAGGCCAAAAACACGCTGGGCCTTCGCTTCATTCCCAGGCCTGACAAATATTACCTCCTGGAGCTTGTGGACGACCCCCGGGGCAGCACGAGCGTCTCTTATATACAACAAAACCCGCCCAATGTCGGCTCTCCAGCGACGCAGAAGCAGACGGTTACCAGAGACAAGCTGAAGGTGAGTGCTGAATTTGCCAAGCGCTACTCTCTGCTGACTTTGCGTTTTGGAATTATTGAGTCCTCCGGCGGCGCAGGCATGGATTTTGGAGTCCCCATTAAATTCCCCTACTCCAACAAATGGATTGAGAATGCCCTCTTTCTGCGGATGGATGCTTTCCATTTTTCAGCAGAGAATTTGGAATACCCGCGCCTTCGCGCAAGCCTCCGGTTTTCACCCATAGAGCATGTGTATTTGCACGCGGGAATTGACGACATTCTCAACCGCCCCAACAGGGATTTGACAACCAACAAATATTTGAGTGGCAGGGATTTTTTTGTGGGCGGCGGTGTCTATTTTACAGACGAGGATTTGAAGTCTCTGTTTACGGTTGTCCCCTCCGTGCAACCCTAAACGCTTGTTGTCACCACAAAGCAGAGAAAGTTTTGGTTTGGAAATGTTAAAAAAATTTCTTGTCGCGTTGTCCCTGGGTACCCTGATGGCACTGGGTTTGTGGCTGTCCACCCTGCTTAAAGGCAAAGAGCGTGCCGCCCATGCCCAGGCTTTGCCTTCGGCATACAGTACCCTCTCCTCCTCCCCTTCCCAGACACAAACACAACCTGGTTTGGTGGAACACACGCTGGAGCCTTTGCAATTTCAGCCCGGGAAAATTTGGCCTCCGCCGACTTCCAGAGTGAATTTTGGCTCCGAAGTGTTTTCAAGTCCTTCCACACAAAATGCGACGGCGTTGTTTGATGGAAAATTTCGCGATTTTGGCTGGCAGGTAGGCAAGCCTTCGGCGGATGCAAAACCCAAGACAAGCCCGGCCTGGGCGGCGATTAAACTTGGAAAAAACTACCAGCGCCTGCTTGTGCATTGGACGGCTTCCGGCAACAGCGACTACAATCAGACGGTTTATGGTGCACCTGGCAGCTACGCTGTTTTGCTTTCGAAAGATTCAACCAATGGCGCAGACGGCCATTGGCGCACGGCTGTTGAAGTCCAAAACAACCGTGTGCGTACGCGAAGCCATTTGTTGGAATTGCAGCCGGGGGAGGTTTTTTTGCGCTTTGAAATTCGTGCGGCGGCGAAGGATTGTTACCAATATGGGGTGCAGATAGATGAGCTTTCCATTTTTGACATGGGCCATTGCAAGGTGGACTCTGCTTGTGACACATGGGCTTTTGTAGGCGACAGCATTACCGCCATGAGTTTTGACAATGCAGCCCCGCACCGTCCTGGTTTTGCAGATTTGGTGCATGCAACCGACTCGCGCAGAAACCCGGTGGTGTTGAATGGAGGCATTGGTGGAGAGAATGTGACGCACATAGAAAAGCGCATTGGCAGCATGCTGGAGGACAACCCCGCCATTTATTATTGGGCCATTGGCATTGGCAGCAATGATTCTGCTGGAAACAACGCGAATGTGAAGCCCTTCAGCCAGGCATTGGAGGCGGTGGTGAAAAAAATTCTTTCGAAGGGGCGCATGCCGATTTTGGCGCACATTCCTTATGCTTCGGATGGGCACCACAGCCACATACCTGAATTCAACAAGGTGATTGATGCGCTGACGAAAAAACACCAGCTTCCTGTCGGGCCGGATTTGTATACGCATTTTAAAAACAACCCCAGTCTGTTGGCGGATGGCCTTCACCCAACGGATGAAGGGGTGCTTGCCTTGCAGGACTTATGGGCCAAAGTGGCCTTGAGTTTGTCGCCACCAGCGACGCCATGAATGTTTGCAAGCCAGGAGAATTCTCATGGAGGAAATGTCTCCAGCGAGTTGCGTGGGTTTTGGGACAAGGCTTGTTTTGAGTCTGCTTTGCTAAAGTGCTTGACTCCCTTTGGGCGCTGACATAGTTGGCCTGTCCACGTCCCCGTCGTCTAGAGGCCTAGGACGCTGGCCTTTCAAGCCGGCAACACGGGTTCGAATCCCGTCGGGGACAAGTTGAGGTGGAGTGCATGAAGTCGCCAGAGGCCAAAACCAGCTGCAAAACGGTTTCGGCCTCTTTTTTTGTGCGCACGAATGCGTTTGAAGCACGGGCGGCAGATTGCCGCCCCTACCATTTGCCAATAACAACGTTTGTAAAACCGCGTGTAGGCGAGTTGTTGTTTGCTATAGGCATCAACGGCCGTCTGTCGACCAGTGGGGCGGGTCGTCCGCGGGCCCAGCAATTACACCATATGTAGCTCCCACTGCGCGCAACTGCGCATTGAGACCGTTGCGTGGGGCTGTATTGATTGTAACTGTTGTTCCTCTGGCATCAACGATGTCTATGTCCCCAGCCCAACTCAATGTAATATCAAACGCCTGACGAATGGTGTGCCTGGAGGTGAGAGCTGGCTGGCGAACGATTCCGTATGCTGTCACCATATTCTCTGCAGCATTGCTGCTGGCCGTTCTATCTACCGCTCCAGTGTCGTTTCTATGTACCCAGCAGATTTCTACACCATTGTATGCCGGCACAGTGGATGGATCATGATTTCGGCGCGCAATGTTCCACGAATAGTGCATCAGATATGCACGCTCAGGCGGTCGGTATACCGATGTAGGGTTCGGCACAGTTATCCCAGCCGTCTGCATCGCAGCGAAGAAGTTATTGACGTTTGTGCGGAAGGTAGGGATCAGCTCGTCCAGGTTGTTGATGTCAGGAAAACGGCCATGCCACTTTGTTATCAGCTGTTTTCCCTTCTATTACTATTGTACGGGACGGGACGCCCATAAAGAACACTTTTCCTCCGGAACTCACTCCCGTCACCTTGACAGTGGGCTCGTCAGCCAGTTTCGCTGTTATCGTTATGCCATCGACGGTGCTGCCTGATTCATCCACTATGGTGACTGTAACGCTGTTGTCACCCGCCCAGACGACATAGCGTGAATGACGCAACATCGGCTTCGACGTTGGTGTCCTCTGTCGTTCCCGAGTTACTGGATGTTGAGCCATTGGATTCTGAGCCACTGGGCTCTGAACGACCGCATCCAGAGACAAGCAACACCCCTGTGAACAGCCCTGCAAGGATTATCTTTTTCATGTCTCCCCCAATGAATAGGTTGCTGCCACATGAATCGATTTCAAAGCAGAAAACAAGCAAAATGTCGCTGTTTGGGCCTGCGGTTCAATGCATGCAGTAAGAATAGTATTCGCCGGAGTCAGGGGAGTACACGGCTTTATTTCCACGAACCTCAAGCAGCGAAAAAGAGTCCCCTTCGTATCCTTGTGTCCTGAGGATGATAAGCATGAGCTTATCCGGTTTCAGCTCAAATGCTGCAACCGGCACTGGGACTTGAATTCTTGTGTCGTCATGCAAATTAAAATCAGAAGTATCGTCCGCCATGTGGCTGCGCTCTTTTTCTATGAAGAGGGTTCTTTGGTTGCGGACATAAACTGAGAAACCCAGTTTGTAAGGAGCCTTTTTCTCAAGAAGCACCGTAATATTCCTAAGACGGTAAGCAATCGAGTCTGATTGGGTTGTTCTCATCGATTTCGGAATTTCTGTTGGGGACAGTTCCTTCATTGCAACAGGCACAGCCGTCACACGGCCATGAGGCAGTATCCAAACGATGCCTTGAGGTATGGGAGTTGTGCCCTGGAACAGAGCCATCCTTACGGTGTTTCCCTCACAGCCCAACGGTGCTTCCGATATTCCCACATAAGTCAGCGCAGCTAATCCCCCCTGGAAAACAGCGTTGAACTTTTCTCCAGGGGCCATGCCTTTCAGCTGCTTGTATATTTCATTCGGCTCCTCTCCCTTTCCGCCGATAATGACAGCTGCGGAAGCGTTGGGTTGCCTCGGCGTAAAAGGTTTTGCTGCTTCCTCTTGCCTGCTCAACACTCCCACTCCCATGAGTCCCGGGACTGCTTTGAAGGTAGAAGGAATTTTGGTTTTTGAATGGTCGGCGTCTGGAGCAGAGGGTGGAGGAGGTGTCTGAGTTGTCTGCAAATCCGCAGCGAATACAAAGAGACTGAGAATGAGAGTGGCCTTACCCATGGTTCCATCCATTTAGAGCAATTTTGGTTTAAGCATATACATTTTGGCTCTACGTTCTCTGCATTCCACAACATTTTTATTTCCTCGCAACAACGCTGTGTTTTTCCCCCCAGCCCCCAGGGGCGAGGCGCTGAGCGGCCCCGCTAAGCAGCGAAATAAAAATAACCTGTCACCCAAAAAACATTTCCCCTGAATGTCCGAAGCATGCTATGTCTCTTCCCGCTGCAAGCAGTTGGTGTGGCTGGGTCTAGCAGGCCCATGTATTATTGCTGAAGGATGAACGAAGAGAAGCAGTGCCGGTTGAACCATTACTCTTCGTTCAGCGTTTTCCCGCCTTGGCGACTCGGGCGTGGAACCGCATGGTTCGCCGGCTTTTCGTTCTTCAGCACCGGTCCTGCTAGCGCGTTTGAGTCGCCTTTTGACTCAAACACCAGTCTCCTTGCAGCATGGTTGTTTAACTCCTACCCATTTGGGGGGCATACACATGTTGGAAGAGATGGATGAAAAGAAGAACGAAACCGAAGCCGAAGTGGACACAGAGTCTGAAACGAAGGGCCTTTATCGTTTTCTGGACTGCCTCTTTGTCATCGACAGTCTCGCCTTGTATTTGCTGAAGCGGCTAAACACGCTGAGCACCATCAGCAACCCGGGCCTTATGACCATGCAGAAAAATTTAAATGCCATTTCTGAAAACGTCAAAGAGATGCAGGGGTGCATGCGCGAGCACACCGGTGAGGAGGACATGCCTTGCTACAGCGTGCTTTGGAAGAGAATAAAGAGGAGAATAAAACGGGCGCTGAAAGAAATGCTGGTTTTTAAGTAGGTGGGGGGGGGCGGAGGAACCCCAACACCACCCAAATGTTGGGGTTCGCCTGCGACTGCTCTATACATTCTTTGTCATTCATTGCTATAGTAAGGGTTATGGTAACAGCCACGACACTGCCGCAGGTTCCCATTGGAAAAATCAAAAGTTTTGGCCCTTTTGGTCCAAAATACGAAGTAGGGCAGCTGCTGCACCCATTGGAAGATGGTGATTGGATGGTGGAAGTGACGATGGTGGAGACGGGGGAAAAATCCGAATATCGCTTGACTCGCCTGACGGATGACCCGGAGGCCCTCTAATGTATGCCGTGGCTTTTGACTTGGTGGTGGGCGAGACGGAGAAGCACCACCCCAAGGGTGTAACTCAAGCATACACGGAGATTGGTGCTGTCCTTGCGGAATATGGCTTCCGGCGTGTGCAGGGCAGTCTCTATGTCACCGACCACGAAGACATGGCCAACCTGTTCTTGGCGATTCAGGCGCTACGGGCCCGCACCTGGTTTCCGAAGTCCGTGCGCGATATTCGTGCCTTCCGGATTGAGCAATGGTCGGATTTCACGCCGGTAGTGAAAAAACGTCCGGAGTCTTAGCAGCGGTTTCGGTTTGAGTCACCGTCCTTCGAAAAAAACATTTCCCCTGAATGTCTGAAGCATGCTATGCCTCTTTTCGCTGCAAGCAGTTGGTGTGGCTGGGTCTAGCAAGCCCATGTATTATTGACGAAGGATGAACGAAGAGAAGCAGTGCCGGTTGAACCATTACTCTTCGTTCAGCGTTTTCCCGCCTTGGCGACTCGGGCGTGGAACCGCATGGTTCGCCGGCTTTTCGTTCTTCGTCACCGGTCTTGCTAGCGCGTTTGAGTCGCCTTTTGACTCAAACACCAGTCTCCTTGCAGCATGGTTGTTTCTTTGCTGCATGAGAGGACTGATAATGGAAAACAAAAAAATAACAGACGAGAACAAGGACACGGCGTTGTGCGCCATACGCAAGGCTTTGTATTTGCTGTGTGACGAAGGGTATTCAGACGCTGTTGTCGCCAACAGAAAAATTTCTGAGCTGATGGCCTTGCCGGGCGGCGAGCAATACCTGGAGAACATTGCCATTTTATTGAAAGCAGCCATTGAAATTAAGGAGCGCTTGTATACCACCTGGCGCCTGCTTCTAACCGTCAACCAGCTGAGTGAGTTTATTGCCATACAAAAAGCTGCCCAGGCCAGCCAACCAAAAAAAATAACCCGCTCCTTCGGGGAACTTCCTTTGGACTTGTGGAGCAAAGATGAAAGTTAACAGCGAAATCATGTGGAGAGTGCTGATTGTGGTGGCCGTTTTTTTGTTTTGCCTGTGTTTCGGCGCCCTGGCCCGCTACGTCTTGCCACGGGAGGGCAAACACCGTGCTGCAGTGGCAGCACAGGCTGAGCAAAACAACTGAAATATTTGCCAGGCACCCGCATGAGGCTTCGGGACACCCCCGCCCGCCCGTCCCCCGGTGGGCCACCCTAACCTCAAGCCATACAGCGGGTTGCCTGGCTTTTTTTGGGTTGCAGAAAACCACCTGGCACGGGCGGCGGGTCGCCGCCCCTACATGCGGCAACAACAACGGCCATAAAACCTCACGTAGGGGCGACTACGTCGAGTGCATTCACCTCCATTCAAAACGCTGGCGAAACTGCTCGACGTTTCCAGCGCCTCCACACACCTGTTCAAAAAACCAACGCAACTGCGCGTCGGAACCTGCCGCCCGTGCTGCACCCCTTCCACCTCCCAACATTTTTGTTTCCTCGAAAACATAAACCATGCTATGCCTCTTTTCGCTGCAAGAGTCTTGTGGCTGGGTCTACAAAGCCCATTATTAGTTAAACACGAGCGAAGAGAGGCAGTGCCGGTGAACCTTATCTCTTCGTTCAGCGTCTCCCCGCTTTGGCGACTCAGGCGTGGAACCGCAGGGTTCACCGGTCTCTCGTGTTTAACTATGCCGGTCTCGTTAGCGCGTTTGAGTCGCCTTTTGACTCAAACACCAGTCTCCTTGCAGCGTGTTGTTTCACTCCTACCCATTTGGGGGGCATACACATGCATGAAGAGATGGTTGAAAAGAAGAACGAAACCGAAACCGAAGCCGAAGTGGACACAGCGTCTGAAAGGAAGGGCCTCTATAACTTTCTGGACGGCCTCTTTGTCATCGACAGTCTCGCCTTGTATTTGTTGAAGCGGCTAAACACGCTGGGCACCGTTAGCGACCCGGGCCTTATGGCAATACAGAAAAATTTAAATGCCATTTCTGAAAACGTCCAAGAGCTGCAGGGGTGCATACGCGAGCACACCGGTGAGCAGGACACGCCTTGCTACAGCGTGCTTTGGAAGAGAATAAAGAGGAGAATAAAACGGGCGCTGAAAGAAATGCTGGTTTTTAAGTAGGTGGGAGGGGCGGAAAACCACCCTGCGCGGGCGGCGGGTCCCCGCCCCTACGCGAGG
>Ga0209737_10000648_pt1 | contig 27512 bp, 20 predicted proteins | sample TergutCu122P3_FD_187284 | JGI IMG/M metagenome (GOLD analysis project Ga0209737, IMG submission 187284) | Cubitermes ugandensis P3 segment gut microbial communities from Kakamega Forest, Kenya - Cu122 P3 (SPAdes) (version 2) | ecosystem: Host-associated > Arthropoda: Insects > Digestive system... | reverse complement strand
AACAACAACCCCACAACCCTACAGCCCCCAACAACAACCCCACAACCTTCAAACTGGCAGTTGCTCGTCACACAGTTGCCGAAAACGGCACTAATACACGCCTTAGTCTATTATTCTAGGCAAAAAGCATCGAAAAACTAGACAAAAGCGTGTATTAGTGCCGTTTTCGGCAACTGTGTGTCAAGTAACAACTGGCAGTATAAATGTTATAAAAATCCGCATATTGCTAACACATTACCCCAATTCTGAGCTATAATGGAGCGGCATGGGGGGGGGTTCGTCACACCGACGCAACGTGGCGGATCCCCTTTCTTAGTTGTATCGGCAATCACCAAAACTTAACTCAATCAGATCATAACGAGAAGCAATAACATGCCAAAGTACACGGTAGATGCTCAGGAATATACTTTCTAAGGCCTGCTAATATAAGGAAGCAGCTCATCGAAAATCAGAAAAACCAAAGTTGCAGGATCTCTTTTTGCGGGTGTATCTTCGTTTTGATATGAATCGTAGAGCCTTCTGGAATTCTCCATTGCGGTCTCAAGAAATGGAAGTAAAAAATCAAACATATTATTACTATTCTTCTTATACTTGGTACATTTAGTGTGTTGTTTAAGGTGACGACTTAGTTTTCGGCAATAGTCTTCACGCATTAATGAGGCCGTTAAGTATTCAAAATGAAGCAGAAACCAGAGTTCAATGCATTGGTTCGACCAGAGTGCTGAATACTTGGTATCTTCATTACTCTGGTTTTTACAAAGATCCTGAACCACATTGAAATCGTCTTCATCAAAATCATCTTTATCGTAAACGACCCATACTCTCTGGAACACGATGCTTTCTGTGCTTTGTATCTCCCTGGCAGCTTTGACAGCATCTTCAAATACATCCCTGGTATTTTTACCCACACCTTCTATATAGAATTGTATATAGTCTCTTTTTGTTCTGCCCCTGAGCATTTCACCCGAATTGATATTCTTTGCAAGAGCCCTAAAATAATTCGGTTCCGTTCTAGTGCCCTCTGAAACAATAAGGTGGAATTCAGGATTCGGACGAAAATGCCTATCAGGACGAGGTCTGATCCAACCTTTTTCCTGATCGCTCTTTTTAACAGGCTTGTTTGTCATTGCTTCCCCATTCAAGCATCCGCTTGAAATATGGATCTGCCCCAAAGCGGCCATTCAGATATTGCTTCCCATATGATGCATCGGATCTTATTGACGATCCTTTTTCGTCTTTAATCTCGCTTAGCGAGTATAAAATGCTGCTTTCGGATTCATCCTTAGCTGCAAACCATATCTCATCCCTACGAAACAGCCGATTATTCATAGTACTCAGGTCATGTGATGTAAAGAGTAACTGTCCTCCACCAATATTGATCTTCGGGTTTTTGTAGAACAGTATTATTTGTTCAAGAAGTTTTGGATGAAGATTCGCATCGAGCTCATCAGCTATAAGCATTCTTCCATCCTGTAATGAGAGCACCAGGTCTGATATCAAGTTCAGGATTTTTTGCGTACCAGCAGATTCTTCGCTTTCTGGTAACAGGTATTTTTTTTCCCGTACTTGATGAATCAGGTTCATGGAATACAGTGTTTGCTCCTCTAATTCTTCCGGAAAAAAAACATGCTCCCGAATAACGTGAATATCTTTAATCCCCAAATCCATATGCATTATGATTTTATCGATATCTTTTTCGCGATCTTTGATATCGTACAGCTTTTTTGCACTGTTTCTTCTATCAAGTCGAGGGTACTCTGAGTAGTTTGAATAGTAAACCAAACAAGACTTGAACCATCCAACAGCATCTGATATCGCATCAATTTTGTAGGTATTGTAGAGGAAGGAAAGCAGGGGCATGGAAGATCGTATATTATCGCTGATCGCTCTTACCTTTATTGTCCCACCTACCTTAATACCATCTGCGTTTCTTATGAAAAGCATTGCAGTGTTTTTCCCGGTAAGCTTTCGACGATATAGTGATTCATCGCTAATCTTGATCAGTTCGTTATAGTGTTCCTTAAAACCACTTATGCGCTCAAGGGATACTCTGTAACGATATTCTGCAGTTTCAGTTCTGAAAAACAACTCAAACTTTGTAGGTCTCTTCCTAGATTCTTCATCAAGCTTGAAGGGTACAATGCGTGCTCGTGGTTGTATGGTCAGTGGTTCCAGGTCATTCGATTGCATTTCAATAGGTCGCAGAATAAATCCAACAAGGCTGCTAAGAGCTTCAAGAACCCCTGATTTTCCGCCTCCATTTGGCCCATATATAGCTGCCACAGGCAAGATTTTTTTCTGTGGGCTAAGCTTTGAAGATAAAAGCGACTCATCAAATTCATGGATGTTAGTTGCTTGAAAATCCAGTGTTACTTCATCTCGAAATGATTTGTAGTTCTCAAAAGTGAATTGGCAAATCATACTAGCCTCCTTTAAAATGTCACTAAAGTATAGTCAATACTGTAAATATGGCAAGAGATACGAGAAAAAATCTCGGATATTGTTGTAATACTGTACTCTTTTGTCTTGTAAGCTTTTTCAAGTGAAAAAGATAATTCATCAGAGTGACAGGCTTCATTTAAGAAATCGTGTGGAAATGGTTTAGTAGTAAATCAGGAAAAGCAAGATATTTGAAAGGCTCAGACTTGCTTGTTCGTAAGATGCTGTCCTCTAGAAGATATGACCGATAACGAATCGATCATATCTTCTAGCTTCGAAGCCATATGGTAGTAGAATTATCTTAGCATTTACCAACAACTGAAGAGAAACATGGAGTGAGTAGGATGGGATTTCAACAGTCATATATTAAATTTGAGAGCAAAGAAAAATTGAACGAAGAACTGATGAAGTACTGGAAACGGGATAAAGAGGAGGATGCAGCAGTCGTTATTGGTGTGGTAGTAGCAAAAAGAGGGTTACAGTCATGGGGGATAGAAAAGAATGAGGCGCTATTGGTTTTGTCGGGAGCTAGATATCTTCAGAGAATTATCGTTCTGGAAGAAGAGCTCGGAATCAAAGCAGACAGAGTAATCTTTATTGACAGCTTTTATCCGATAGGGCTTTTGGAAGATGACGGGAAAGATCTGCACAAATTTATTGACGACACATTCACTTTTTACGCATTTCATGAAGAGGATGTAGGTCAACCACTTGTTTGTTACTTATAACACATGCGTATTTACACGACGGAAACTATTGGGGAGTCATGATGCCTGCTCATAATTATGAACATCCGGGCTGGGTTCCAATGGATGAAGTATTTTTGATATTTGAGCGCGAAGACTTTGAAAAAATACATAAGCAAGAGTTTTACGAATATACAGGAAGCTATGATGCGGTCTTGTCAGCTTCAAGGTTGGTTTTATGGCAATGGCCTGGCTCCGACAGAGAAAAAATCATTATTGATGACAAAGGAGCTAGTAAAATAAGCTCATTTGCATATGTGCACTATGCATACAGGGATTCAGAAGGACGTGAATGGGGAAAGACTCGCGAGGACAGCTGGATTTGTCTCAGCGATCCAGATAACAGCAATATTCCTGCGTTTTATCCAGCACCAGACGCAAAAAAATGGTCACCAGGCAGGAACAACGATTGGATAACCATTTGGTTGCCCACCGATCCTCCAGCCAACAAAGCAAATATACTCAAAACTGTTTCTTTAGCGGTTGTGCCGGTTTTGAGTGTAGCTGTACTGGTGTGGGCAATACAAAAACAAAGAAAAGCCAGGAGGAAAGACAATGGTTAGACATGTATCGTCGCGTAGAGTAGAGAAAAACAGTGAGGCAGGAAAAAATCAAGGAAGAGGAGATAGATATGTCTGTCGATAAAAGTGATTACATAGATGCAATAGCTATCGAAGATGATGGAAAGACACTCATCATGATGATAACAGACCATCTTGGTTGGGAGGCGGATTTCGAGTTTGACCACCTCACGATCTTACAAGAGAAGATAAATGCATACTTATGGTTTATTGAAGCAAAGCAGTTTAAGGAAGTTTATCCCGATATCGCGTTTGAAAGCTTTCGAATCGAAATTCGCTTCCTTTACAACATGAGCGAAAACTGCATGAAATTCATCGATGTTATTAATAGGCAGCTATCTTCGGAAAACATAGTGATTGTCTCTGAGTTCGACCCTGATGGTGCTTAAGCATGCTCCGAAGAAGATCGTCATGGATCTAAGTGTTTAAACTCATAGGTTTTTGGCATTCGGACAGAAAGGCTTGTTCTGTCATTTCAGATTACTCGCGAAATGACTTCTCAACTATCAAAGATTTTTGTATGCTCGCACGGTAGAATAACGCTATCAAATTACGGGTGGGCGAGCAGACAGTTAGGGAGCCAGATGGGCACATCTGCGGATAAGGCACTGGCGGCTGAGCGCTTTGTTGATGAGTGGCGCAACAAAGGCCAGGAAGACGAACACACCGAGACCTTCTGGAACCAGTTTCTGCAGGAGGTCATGAGCATCGACCGCGTGCATCATGTCATCGACTACCAAAAGAAGGTAAAGATCGGTCGCAACACCAAGAAGATCGACGGTTACATCCCCACATCAAAAGTGCTCATCGAGCAGAAATCCCATGGCATTGACCTCAGAAAAACAGCAAAACAATCTGATGGCCAGGAGCTGACTCCTTACGAACAGGGTTTGCGTTACGCCACGTACTTGCCTACCAGCGAGGCTCCTGATTTCATCATCACCTCGAACTTCCAGGAGTTTTTGATCTATGACCGTCGATGTGACCCAAACGGAGAGAACCCGATCGAGGTGCTGCTGGAAGAGCTCCCCAGGCAGTCTCAGGTGTTCAACTTCATTGTTGATCCCGTAAACCAGAAGATCTCGCGCCAGCAGCAGGTAAATCTTGACGCAGCCAGACTCATCGGTGAAGTCTACGAAAGGATCAGCGCTCGGTACCATAATCCCGATGCCTCCCGCCACGATCTGGCAGTGTTGATGGTTCGCATCCTTTTCTGCCTCTATGCAGAAGACAGCGGCTTGTTTGAACGCAGCTTGTTTTACAACTACCTCAAGGAGATTCCAGCGGGCGAGGGCGTGTTTCGCGATGCGCTGATAAAGCTCTTCAGGGTGCTCAACACACCTGTTGCTGAGCGTGATGCCTACCTTGGAGAGATGCTTTCGCAATTCCCCTACGTAAACGGAAGCCTGTTTGCCGATGACATCGAAATCCCCATAGTCACCAACGACATCAAGTTTCAACTGCTGCAAAAAGCAGGCGCCGAGTTTAATTGGTCTGAGATATCGCCCGTCATCTTCGGCTCGATATTCGAGAGCATTTTATCGGGAGACGAGCGCCGCGCAGGTGGCATGCACTACACCAGTGTGGAGAACATCCACAAAGTCATCGACCCGCTGTTCCTCGATGATCTGCGACTGGAGTTTCAAAGAGCCGGCAACCACAAGGCAAAACTGCGCGAACTGCAGGATAAAATAGCGGCTTTGAACTTTCTTGACCCGGCATGTGGCTCCGGCAACTTTCTGACGCAAACCTACCTTGAGCTTCGCGCTCTGGAAAACGACATCATCGCGCGCCTCATCGGTGATCAGATGGCAATGGAGTTGGAAGACGAGGGCTTCCCGAGTTTTGTGAAGGTAAACGTCGGGCAGTTCTACGGTATTGAGATCAACGACTTTGCGGTATCGGTGGCCAACACTGCACTGTGGATAGCGGATCACCAGGCCAACCAGCAGACCGCAAAGCTCATCAACCGACCCGTGGTGAACCTGCCGCTGAAAGACTATCGGAATATCGTTTGCTCTAATGCTTTGCGCATTGACTGGAATGATGTGCTGCCAGCAGAGAAATGCATTTATGTAATGGGGAATCCGCCGTTTTATGGTCATCAGTGGCGTAACTCTGAACAACAAGAAGACATGAAGACAGCGTTTTTTGATTTGCCTCAGCATGGCAAGTTGGATTACGTATGTGCATGGTATGCGAAGACTTCACATTACTTTTCCAGCAGTGCCCAGGCTGCTTTTGTTTCAACAAATTCGATTTGTCAAGGAGAGTCTGTCTCAATACTCTGGAAGTACCTCTTTGGCAAAGGCATACAAATAAGCTTTGCCCATCGTTCATTTATCTGGAACTCTGAAGCAACCGACATGGCTCATGTTCACGTAGTTGTCATTGGATTCTCGCACACAAGCAATAAAAGTGTTGCTTCAAAAACAATCTACACATCTACAGGTAAGATACACGCCAGAAACATCAATGGCTATCTTGTTGATGCGCCAAATGCTTTTATTGAAAACCGAAACAAGCCAATAAACCTCAATGCTCCAGAAATGACAAAGGGCAGCCAGCCAACTGATGGAGGGTTTCTTGTTCTCACTCCAGATGAAAGATCAGAGCTTGTTACAAAATATCCAACGCTCGACAAGGTTATTCGTCCTTACCTTGGTGGACGAGAGTTTATCAACAACCAAGAAAGATACTGCTTGTGGTTTGTTAACGAAGACATTTCACAGTATGCGTTTCCTGAGATAAGAGAGCGCTTAAATAACGTGCGAGAAACACGACTAAAAAGCCCCACTGCTTCGGTCAGAAAAGATGCCGAGAAACCTTGGCTTTTTACTCAGATTCGCCAACCTTTAACTGCATATCTTGCTGTTCCAGAGGTTTCAAGTGAGCGTCGGAGGTTTATTCCAGTGGGTTATGTGGACTCGACAATTATCGCAAGTAATCAACTTAGGTTTATCCCAACAGATAGCTTGTTCATGTTCGGTTTATTGGTTTCTACTTTCCATATGGCATGGGTTCGAGTAATAGCTGGTCGATTAGAGATGCGTTACCGTTATTCTCCAGCCATATACAACAGTTTCGTTTTTCCTGACGCTACTCGTCAACAGATCACTGCGATTGAAGAGTGTGCCCAGAGAATTCTCGATATTCGCAAGCGTTACCCAAACAATTCTCTTGCTGATATGTATGATCCTGACAACGAGTTTTGCTTTCCCGACCTGATTACTGCTCACAAGAATCTCGATCGCGTTGTTGAGCAAACTTACGGTGTCAACTTCAAAGGTGATGAAGAAAGAATCGTCACTCACTTGTTTGATCTATATGCCCAAGTATATCGAGTTTAACATGTTCAAAGGAAAAACCATGAAGTCAGAAAAGATGCGGCTGGTATGGCTTCTGCAAAGAGCTAGCATCGGTAATTCGCAAAGGCATCACAGTATTTCTTCAAGAGCTCAGCATTCAGATAGAAAAGGAAAACTGCTGGCGATTCAATTGCATCCGAGTTTAAATATTTAAGGAGTATAAATGAAAGAGTTTCTCTTCGTAACTGCGAATAAACATGAGCGTACTGCTTTTTTGGAGAAATTCGTTCTTGTTGATAAAGAGTATATTCTTGGGAAAGAATACTACATTGGGCGATTCGGTAGCTACAGTGTTGCGTACATCCATATTGAAGAACAAGGCGTAACTGCTCCTGCATCGACTCCATTAGTTGGTGAGCTAGTTAGAAAACTACGCCCTGTAGCAGTTGTAATGGTTGGTATAGCTTTTGGGGCAGATAGTACCAAGCAAAAAATTGGTGATGTGCTTATCTCCAGTATCATTCTTCCACATGATTCCAGAAAAGAGCTGGAAAATCATACTGAGTATAAAGATATTCCAAAGGAACCCGGATATCAACTGTTGAATGCTTTTAGGGACTGCTACAACTGGTCGCATTACCTTGAAAATGACGAGTTTTCGGTAATACATATGGGTGCGGTATTGACTGGATCTCCATTAATAAATAGTTATGAATACAGAACGAAACTGCTTAATGATTTTGCGGATTACAAACCAATTGGTGGTGAGATGGAGGCTCAGGGCATCTATTCTTCTTGCCGTCTTCATGGAGTAGCTGAATGGATAATCGTAAAAGGCATTTGTGATTGGGCATATAACAAAGGTACTGCAAGCAAGGATAAAGACCAAAAAATGGCTACAAAAGCTGCTGTGGCCTACTGTTTCGATGTGTTTTCTCGTGTTGGAGTATTTGCTGATCTTTTGTCCGAAAACAATGGAAAAATGACAGGAAAGAATAACGAAAGTATTCCAGTAAAAGAAAGCAATGAGTTGTCTAATAGCGATCCAAAGAAGATAAAAAGTGTATCTTTTGATTATTCAACCATAACAAACATGGCGACCTTGCGAAAGCTGCTACGAGACCATACAGCACAATACGAGGCTGAGATTATGCCTGCCGTAAGGCGCATGGCATCTCGAAACAACGGAGAGCTTCGTAAGCTGTGCCAAGAACTCATTACGGCTGATCGCACAAATGAGGCGCTATTTGATGCTGCCATTCGAGCGCTTGCTGATGGTAATCAGAATGAGTTACTTCACGTTTTTGAGTATCTTTATTCAGCTGATCGAGCAATGTTTGATTACTACTTTTTCGAGAAGAATCTACTCACAAATGAAAAATTGCGCACTCAACTTATGCATGAATTTGACTTATCAAGAATTGAAACCGATCCACTACAAGTGGTTGAAGAAAAAGTTTGGGACGTATTCCTGTCCTGTTCATTAAAAGACAAGATCAAAGCTGCGAGTTTAAAAAGCAAGCTGGAAGAGCATGGCATTCGAGTATGGTTTGAGCCAGATCAAACTCTAGTCGGCGACTCGATACCAAAAGCTTTTGAATATGGCATTGAAAACTCACGTCACATCATTGTCTGTCTTTCTCCAGATTATGTTCAGTCTGAATGGGCTTCCCTGGCGCGTTATACATCCTTGATCTTAGATCCTAACAACAGTAAACGTACTATTATTCCTATTGTATTCAGAAAATGCAGTTTGCCAGTTTTACTCAGACATCTGAAAAGCATTGACTACTTGGAACCAAATGATTCGGTAATCAAAGAAATCGTCAGGGTGATTAAGACGGGTTGTACAAATTACAACAATAGTTTTAAAACTACAAAGAACACTTCTTTGCCCCAACAAGATTATGTCACGGTGTATCATTTCAATAAAAAGAATAACGATGCTGTCAATCGGCTATCGGTTCTGCTGAGAACACTTCGACCAAAGAGTCTCTATTATCCTAATGGGCTGTTTACTTGTTTCTTTTTTGATGCTCTGACGAATTGGTCGTACCATTACAACGATGACCTATTCAAAGAGGGCCGGCGCGAAGGCAACAAAGATTTCATCGATTTGATGAATAATATTTACGATGGTAAAGCAGAGTTACCCGCATACCTGCGTATGCATTTGAAGGATGCTCTAGAACAGTCTGACCTGCATAGTATTGAGGATTTCCTCAATACTACTTGTGAAGGTGCCGATATTTCATTCATTGATGAAATAATGAGCAAACATGAATACATTGATCCAAACAAAACGCTTGCAGAGAAGATAGTTAAATATATTAAAGAGATTTGCGAGTCTTACAAGTTCTCAGATTTCATAAAGCTTGATTCTCCAAACGAAATTCCATATGCAGACCACGAGTATCCTCCTTGGGCTGAATTTGCTGAAAACACAGGTAGAGCAGGGTTTGAAGAGGTAAGTCGTTTTTGGTATGACGTGCGGGCCACGGCTCTTTGTGGGAGATTTGATGAAATCAACTGTCTCATCGAGTTCTGTAATACCAACATGGGTGGCGCACCATTCCAATGGTATGCTATATCTGGTGTGGGCGGAAGCGGCAAGTCCCGCATCGCAAATGAATTGTCTGAATGGATAAAAAAAACGAAACCGGAACAATGGAATGTGTTCTGGGTAAATGTCTATGACACAAACAGTAAAAAGATGAAAGAAGCTATCGAGGCCGTTGAATCCGACAGAAGCATACTTATCGTCCTTGACTCAAACAAGCATTATCTCAAGGGGTTGCGTAGCCTAATAATGGAGCTGTATCAAAGGAGCATAGAGAAAAAAAAGAAAGTACGTTTGCTTTTAGTAGAACGTTATCAAGTTGAAAGGAATGAACTGGGCTGGGGAAGGGATATCATAGCTTCCCAGTTTGTGCCAAAAGTATTCAGCAGCCCTGACTATATTGACAGCGATGGCTTGATGTTTTTAGGCATGCTTGACGATACGATACTTCTCGAAATAATCAGTAGCTATGCAAAAGGAACCGAACAAAAGAGTCTTAACAGGACAGAGACGCAGAGAATATTACTTGGGCTTGATATCGCCCTGAAACTTCCACTGTATGTGGAATACATCGCAGATGCCATGTTGCGCCAAAACAAGGAAGCGCTTTGGGACAAACGGGCAGTAATGGAGTATGCGGCTAACTATGATCTGGACTATATTCAAGAAGGCTGCTCAAGACTTATTGGGCTGAAAGGCAATGAGCAGGATGCGCTCTATATGATATGTAAAGACCTTCTATTAATGACATCATTACTTCCAATGGTCAGTTGGGATGATTTCATAATTGTGTTCCCTAGGGCCAATAGAAAGCTTGAAAGATACACTGAAGCACAGGAGCTTAATGACCCTCGTGAATTATTGTCTGAATGTTTGGGTTACACAATTGATGAAAACATTATCTCTATCTGGCCTGACATGGTTTGCGAGGACTACGCTGTAAGATATTTTACTAACAAAAAATATCGTAAAGATGAAAAGATGAACGCGATAAAAAACGCAGCAGCAATTGACTTCGACGGCTTATGGGACAGAGCAGATCGAATCAGAAACGATTATTACCATAAGTTAGAAGCAGAGAATAGTCTCCACTATTTCCAACATGAAAATTTAATTGACGCATACAAAGGAAATCCTTTTATTTCGTTTTGCGGATTTAAATGGGATAGGATTGACAAACCTAACAGCTGCAATCAGCTTCCTGCATTAATAATAACTAGAGAGATAGCCTTTAAGTCTGCCTACATGGAATCTGGGCATAGCTTTAACTGGGAGAAAAGTCTGCTTCGGGAACGTTTGAACGGTTCGTTCTACATTGAGCTATCAAAGAAGCTTGAGTTGGAGTATCCAGATTACAAGATCGCAGAAACACAGACCCAAAACGGGGCCGGCACAGGTCAGCAGCAGCATGTATATGAAAACACCCAAGTGGCAGATAGAGTTTTTATTCTTAGTGAAGATGAGGCTCGGTCATACTTTGGTTTACCTGAAAACTGGATAATTTATCACAGCGTACAGAGTAAAAAACTAATCGCAGTAAGTGAAGGGAATCCTAAATATCCCTGCCGCTGGTGGTTGCGTTCAAGCGGTGTGGGATACGGAGTGTCACGAGATGGTACAATAGGAAACGTAAATGATTACCCAGATGATGAAGAATTTGGAGTAAGGCCAGTATTGTGGTTGTCTACAAGGGAGAGCGGTGATGAGTGTGAGTGCCAATAAAGAAACTATGTTTAGAGCAGAAGCTCTACGTGATTGCGCTATAAGAGTCTTAGACGAGAGCAATAAGGATCCTTTAATGATTTCAAGGAAAAGCGAAATCCTTCAGATCATTGATCTTGTAACTAAATCAGTTAATGCCGATGCGGAGGAGAGCAGCCGCTTGCTGAGTCAAGCAGTAGAACTTGCAAAACCCTTTGCTGATAAATGCATGTGCGTTGATGACCTATTAACCGAAGCCTACGGATTTATGATGTTCACAAAGGCAAAGATATTTTAATGATGCTTGTGGTTGAGCTTGTGCGTTGGATCACTTATTGATAATAGAGTGAAAACGGAATTCATACAATTCACTCTGTGATCCAAAAGCGACTCAATGTAATATTACTGACATCATGGAAATAACAAGCGAAGAATAAACTTCTGTTATTGTTTATTGAATGGGGCAGAATGATACAACTACTAGACGAATACCATCATTATAAAAAAGAACTAATCTCATCGGACGATCGGGCGGCTGTTTATGAACGTTACATAATAGATCTATTAATCGAGAGCACATTACCCGATTCGCAACGTGAAAGCAGTATAGCTTATGAATTGAAGCATCATCACAGCGTGGCACAATTTGCAAGAATTCTGGCAAAAAAGAGGGGATTGCAAGAGGATGTCTGTGTAGTCGGCGCTTTACTACATGACATTCATGTTATTGTTGATGGATCATATAAAGATCACGCACGCAAAAGTGCAAAAATTGCCATTGAAATTCTTGAAGAATTCGGGTCATTTTCTGAAGAGGAAAAACGGAGAATAATCAAGATCATTCGTCATCATAGTGACAAGGATGTTTGGTCTAATGACCCATATGAAGAACTCGGGAAAGATGCTGACATTTTGGATTCGTTTTTGTATCCAAATGCTTTTGGCTTTTATTTAAAGTACAAAAAGCTTTCAGTGTTGCAGCACTACATAAAAAGAGCAAGGCTTATTTGGGAGGAAATGAGCATTCCCATTCCAATAGCCTACTCTGTACTAGATAATTACAATGAAACTTGGCTTGATCATACCGAGCGACTCAACTCTCAAGAAGCAGTAACGCAATTAGCGTTCTTGTTTTTTCTATCTAGCAATTATGGAAATTTCAATATTCTTGTACCATCTTTTTGCATTCTGAATGATGGTGAAACACACGACTTTTTCTTTAACAATGAGAGCTTTTCGACATTTTCGAAGACATACTTAGATGTGTTTTCTTCTCAATATACATTGTCAGAGTTTCGGATCCCAGTGACTCTCACTTTAAATGCGCAGTATTTGGAAATAGCAGAATCTGCGCTAAAAAACTCAAATGGCCGATTGCTACTAATATGGCCTGCAATCAATTCATACGAACTATTAGATATACAAGCTGATATAGCGCGTATTTCACAACTTGGCATTAAAACAGTTTAGGAGGTCAGTACAATGGAAAGACGCTACAATTCAGACGAGTGGTATGTTTGGGAACAAAATGCTTCGCCAATGCTACTCATCATGACTTTGAATCCAAGTTTCGGCAATCTCCGAGATTACTTGGGTTCATGTTTGTTTAATACACTTGTTGTCTTTGAAACAGATAACGGAGGGCACTATCAAGCTAAGTGGATTTTCCGTTTAGATGAGGGACGTGTTCTTGGACAAAAGATGGTCGACATGCTTCTTTGTCCGTCATATTTGGTTGCATTCAACTCTGGCGTCGAAGTGAGCGAAGAACGATTGTTAAAAAAAGCAAATGAAATACAGAAGAACTTTAAACAGTATGCCGTAGAGGACATTCCTGCAATCTTCGAAGAATTTTGTAAAATGTATTATGATTACTATCGACTGGGTGCATTTACTGAGCCTACTCAATGGCACACAGAGTATATTCTGACAAGTTATCTCAACAAGCATTATAAGGGCGAACTAACACCGACAGATGCACTTAAACTCCTACTTGTAACTGAGCGCGATTCATTCACGGTCGATATTCTGCGCGATTTGAGAGATTGTGCTGAAGCGTTTGATACAGTTGTAGTAAACAACCCTGACATTCGCGCACTTATTGAGAATTCCATCAACGAAGATGGTGCGGTTCCGCGCATTGCAGCCACAATTATGGAAAATCAGATTGCAAATGGCGTTAATATGTTGCTGGAGAAGCTTTCGTCTCACTCAGAACAGTTCTACTGGAAAAACAATAACTACTACTCGACCCATTACATTACTCCCCTCGATGTGCTGTCAGAATTGCTCGATATTTACCGTTCTGAAGCCGGGAAAGTTTTCATATATTACGATAAACTAATTAGTACAATTGTTGAGCAAAAGAAAAAACAACTTGAAGCAAAGGCAGAGGTCTTTGCCTTGCTACCTACGTATTATCAAAATATTGTAAGTATCGCAAATAATATCGGTACAACATTGATCGACCAAAGAAAAAAGAATGTCATGACTTGTAATTCTGCTTTTGATGCGTTGCTCTCCGTCGTTGCAGAATCAACTAATGTGACTATAGAAGATCTGCATTTATTAATCCCACAAGAGTTAAAATACTTCATCCAAGAACCAACTATATATATTGAGCGTTTTGAGAAACGAAAGAAATTATTTATATGTTTACAATCTGATTTTCCATTGGCAGATGAACTTATCGAGCCTGTCGATATCTCAACACCTGAAAGTGTGCTTTCTTGGAGAGTAACTTTAACGACAGAGCCGTTTATAGCCGAAGGCTTTGTTGCTGAACAATCTTTGGATAAATTGAATTTGAGAATGAATCTATATGAAGTAGATCCCAATACACTAGAAACACTGCAAGGTGTAACTGCTTATCATAACCCCGCAGAAACTATTGTTGAAGGTATCGTACATGTGATGAAGAATCCAAAAACAGAGACACTGAATAACGGGGAAATCTTAGTAGCTCCATCCACAACGCCTGACTACATTAATGCAATAAATAAGAGCATAGCAATCATAACAGACTGGGGTGGTCAAACATCCCACGCAGCTATTGTATCTCGAGAGTTAAAAAAACCTTGCGTGATCGGAACGAGCTTTGCTTCACAGCTTCTCAAAACTGGACAGCGTGTCAGAATTGATTTCAAACAAGGAACAATTGAAATAATCGAATAAATAAGGGAAAATATATGATAATTAACCCAGAACCATCGTTTGGATCCCTTGGCGGTAAAGGCTATCAACTTACTCAGTTGAAGAAGATTTGTGCCGTTCCAGATTTCTTTGTTATCTGTTTCACTGCAAACGATGAAATAGAGGATGTTGTAGTGCAAGAGCAGATTTTGAAGCATTTTGATAACTTCGGTTATAGTTTAGTTGCAGTCCGAAGTTCGGCAACACTTGAAGACTCCGACAAAGCCAGTTTTGCAGGAATGTTTGAGACAGAGTTAAACGTAACACGAAAAACACTATTTTCTGCTATAGCCACTGTACTTAACTCTGCAAATAGCTTGCGCGTCGATGAGTATTGTCGAATTAATCAAATAGATTGCTCTCTAATTCGTATGCGTGTTGTCGTTCAGAAAATGATTAATAGTAGAGTGGCTGGAGTGTGTTTCACGCGGGAGAGTCGCTTATCAAATAGTATGCTGATTGAAGCTTGTTACGGACTAGGAGAATCACTTGTAAGCGGCATTGTAACTCCTGATACATACAGGGTTGACCGTGTTTCATTCGACATGATATCGCAGAATATTGGCTTTCAAAAAGTAATGTTTGACAATACTACTACTCACAGTCCCATTCCTGTACCATTTCATCGACGAAACGCAAAGAAACTGACCGATGTTGAAATCAGTGAAGTCTCTCGATTGTGTATTATGATTGAGCAGTCTCTTGGGTACTATTCGGCAGACATTGAGTGGGCTTACGAAAATGAAAGCTTAAAAATACTACAAGTTCGCCCTTTTATAGGCGTGTAATAAAAATTGGGAGGGGCATTACGAATGGCTATATCCGCAGCAAGAAAAAGCTTGTATCAAAAAATTGCCAAAGAAATTGGAAAAACTCCGCTGATCGAAATAAACGACCCTCGTTTTAACACACATGATGCAAATCGTATATTTGCCAAATTGGAATATATGAATCCGACTGGAAGCCACTATGACCGTTATTGGCTCCGACTTTTGCAAACACGAGAAGAGAAAGGAGTTATTTCGCCAAGCCAATCATTTCCTTTGCTTGAAACAACTACTGGTAATTCTGGGGCTTCGTTTGCTTGGGCGTGCCAGAAACTAGGTTATAAATGTGAAGTCGTAATTCCTGAGGATATGCCAAAATCAAGAGTGCAACAAATCAAGTCTTATGGCGCAGAAATAATTTTCTCACCAGAAAAGCAGTATGTCCGTGGTCTTATAGATCATTTTAGAGGGCTTTTACTACATAGAAGAAAAGAGTATATTATTACAAACCATGCATGTGACGAAACGGATGGGGTTGGGGCTATTGTCGAGCTTGGCGAGGAGATCATTGAGGATTTAAAGTCTTTTCACAGTGTCTGTAAACTTGATTTTTTTATATCTGCTTTAGGAAATGGTTTAACTACGCGCTTTGTTAGTAAAGCACTTTTAATCAAAAATCCAGAAATGAAAATAATTGGTGTAGAACCCTATGAAAGCCCAACTGTTTATAAATCGCGATTTCCCGATGAATTCGAACATAAGTTTAAGGGTAAAGACATAAATGCCCTACATGAGCTTCTTGGTACTGGCCCCGGTGAAACTGACTTTCATTTTCCAAATATGCGCGCCGTAGTAAACCAAATTGAGAAGATTTATTTGGTGAAACCAGAAGAATGGAAAATGAGAGAACGACAACTTGCAAATTTCATAGATCAAAAAGTTGGCCATACTTCGTCCGCTTGCCTTGAGGCTGCCATTCGCCACTCAACACATGTTTATAATAAGAATTTCTTAGTTATATTTTATGATCCGTCATGGAAATACACGGATAATTATGGACAAGAAAAATAGGGGTGGGACTAATATGAAGCGCGAAGAAATTGAAAAGCTTAATTTTTTTCAATTGTGCGCGCAGGAACAACTTATTGATGCAAGCAAGGCTCCGGTTCATAGCATATATGTTAATAAGCCCGATGAAATCCCTAATGCTGCACAGGCTGCATATGGGCCATTTCCACCAGAAACTGTAAAAAAATGGTATGTTGAATATTTGAGAAATAAATTTAAATTTTTTAAAAACATTGAAAACGGCGCATCACATGAAAACTTGTTGTGTGATTTCAATAAGTCAGTCTTAGAAACGAAAGAACAATGGGAACTCATATTTCAATTGTGGAAAGTTCAAGAGCCAATTGAAAAAAAAGTCTACACTTTAAGAATACATCAGATTAAAAAAGAAAGAGTAATTGATACATATTATAATAGTTTTACAGAATTCAACGAATGGACAGAAACATTTGAAAACAATTTATCAAGTGAATTTAAAGATATGGGAAGTCATTTCAGTTTTGCATGGGGCTTACAAAAAGCATCGTTTGAAAAAGTTAGCGAGGCAATATCATTCATTATCGATACGGTTGCAGATAATACTTCGTTGTCAGAAAAAAAACTGTTGCAAGCATTTACGGAGAGTATAAAAGTTATATTCAATTGTGAATTATGCGATTACTTAGTTGTTGATGATAATATAGTAAGATTATATGCAACATCACACAAACAAATGGAGAGTTTTGGGCTTGTGCTTGGTGATAGTGAGCATTATAAATACGGCGAAGGGATCACAGGTGCCGTTCTCTTAGGAGACCCGTCCGATAAGTTCTTTCATGTTGGAACCAATTGTCTTGCACAGGACGATCGTCAATCTCCCTGGCACACAAACGCATATGAGACGTTTTATGAACAAGCTTTTCAGAACTTTTGGGTGTTCCCAATATACAAAGCAAATCGCATGGTTGGCGCGTTTAGGGTTATTGATAAAACCGGCCAAACAGATGAAGAAAAGTTTTGGTCTTATGATGAACGAATTCAGCTTTTATATATTGCACGGTGGTTTCAAAAATTCTTAAATCTGGTGCAAAAGTTTTCACAAGAAAACTTTGCAATGGCAGAGTCTTGTATAGTTCCAGATAAACACCAACTAACTACAGCACTAAAAAAGCATGTTTCTAGTTGGCTTAATTCAAAAGTGATTGAATTAGTTGTAGAACATCTAACATATGTTGTGCATAGAAGAATGGAAAAACGTCGAGTTGGCTGTTGCATCATTATTTGCAAAAGTGACAACCTTAAAAATCTATTCTCCCATATGCCCGGTTATATAATCTTTAACAACTCGTCGGATCACTTGAAAAAACTGAATGGAAGTAATGTGTTGGAAAATGTGGCAAAGAGTTATAAAGTCATATTACCAACATCTGGAGCTTTCATTTTTGACGAAGAATTGCAGTTTTGTGGTGTTCGAGAATTTAAAAACCCAGTGCGCATTGAAGATGACGAAAAAAATGAGCTTAATCGTATTACTATTGAATGTCCAAGTTCGGTTGTTTTTCTCATAGAAAGAGAAAGAGATTCAATTCTAGCTCTTCATAATGGAAAACTAAAGTTCGAATACTATCTTTCAGAATATACAGGAGAGTGGAAGTGTCGGTCTTTTTTCGAACTGCTTGATATAATCGAAAGAGCTTTGAGAATACAAGAACAAAAAGAAAGTCCAGTGAAACCAGTTATTGAAAAAGTATACCGTGCAATATGGTGGCTCTCTTACCGAAAAATAGGTACGATGATTGTGATAGTAGAAAATGAAACAAAAAAGAATGAATGCATGGAAAAAGGAATAGAATTTCATTCTATCGAAAAGCACATTAATGAATTATTACCCCATACTTTTTTTGATTTAGCAATGCTTGATGGCGCTATACTGATGGATAGAAATGGACAAGTTTATTATGGTGGTGTGCAGTTTAATCACGAAGCTGTTTTATCAGAAGCAACCCGAAAAAAGCTCGAAGGTAAAGGAACGCGCCATCATCAGGCAGCAATAATTGCTCATAAGCTCAGTGACACTATTGTGTTCACTGTTTCAGAGAATCGTGGAATAGGGGCTTTTTTTGGCTCTGAAGCATTGTTTATTGACAGGTGAGGAAAGCTTATCATGCACACATATTCGATTAAGAGCTCTGCAAATATAAGAAAACAGATAGGTCAAACACTATTCTTCATCAGCGTTGTTCTTTGCCCAATAATAAACATGCTGATTTCGCTTTTACCAGAATCAATTGTTAGTCCCATCAACGATTACTTTTCTCAGTGGTCTGACTTGGGTATTGGCTTGGTTATCGGGGGGATTACGGCGTTAACACTTTACAGGCTATTAAGCTGGCTGTTTGATAAATATCTTTGGAAGCTAGGTTTAGTAAAGAAATATACTAAAATGGTAGATTTTTCTGGAAAATGGGAGGGTTCACTTAGATCATCATTCAGTCCTGAGTTAGAAATGAAAGTTGTCGCTACAATAAAACAGACATGGAGTGAAATTAGTGTTCATTGCGTTTTTACGAATCTTATTACAAACGAAAGAACTACTTCAAGCAGTGAATCTGCACATATCGTTCCAGAATATGACAACATGATGTCATTACTGTCGTTTACGTACAGAAATAAATCAATTAACCATAAGTTGGTAGTTCGCGAACATCGTGGTACCAACGATTTATATTTATCTGGATATGATGAAAACAAAAAAAAGCACATGGAACTAAGAGGTGATTACTACAACAATCGAGGAACAACTCCAAATCTTGGCTCTATTGATCTCCTTCGTAAGTGTTAATGTTTTAAAATGAAATAGACTTATTTAAAAGTGCATTTAGTTTATGTTGTAAGCTCACTATTTATAATACAACCGTACTGTAAGTGAAAAGCTCGTCATGCAACCAAGTTGGCTCTACAATTACAGAATGAAACAAAAGGGCATCATCGAGACAGTTGAATTGACGCTGAGGCGGCACAACATGCTACCACTGGGTAACTGTGCACCGATTGTGTTGATGCTCAGTGGGGGCTCAGATTCGGTAGCAGTGCTGTATGTCATGCTGCAACTTTTTCCAAAGAATCGGTATACGGTTTTACACATCAACCATCAGCTTAGGAGAGAGGATGCAGACGAGGATGAGTGCTTCGTAGTTAGGCTTGCCGAGGAGCTTGGGGTGCCCTGTGAGGTACGCCGTGTTGATGTTGCTGCATTGGCAGCAGCTGGCAACAATAACATCGAGCAGGCGGGGCGTATGGCACGCTATCTAGCAGCTAATGAATTGCTAGACGGGCTCTGCAACGAAGTTGGTGTTGATCCTGCACATGGGCGCATCGTTACGGGGCATACACTCAATGACCGTGTGGAAACCTTTTTCATGCGGGTTATCAAAGGTGCGGGGATGGGAGCGCTTTCCTCGATTCCGTACTGCAATGGGAGGGTGATTCGTCCGCTTTTAGATTGTGAGCGGCAGCAGTTGAAAGATTGGTTGGTGGAGTTTGCTGGAGGTGGTACCGCTGGGCGTGAAAGCAGCTCTGTCCCACTTTGGCGAGAAGATGCTACCAATTACGACACCAACTTGCTGAGGGCATTTATGCGTCATGAGCTTATTCCGGTAGCTCAGACTAAAAACCCTGATCTGCTTCAAACTGTCGCAAACTGTCTCGATAACCTCGCTTCTGATGATCGGCTGTTAGAGAGTATGACAGATGAGCTGGAGCGGCAACTTGCCAACTACCCCGATAATTCAAAGAGCAATGAGCCGCTTGCAACAATCAGCTTCGCGCTCTTCGATGAAGATCAGGCGCTTATTCGGCGGCTTATCCGTCGGGTGTGCAACAAGCTGCTTCCGCCAGACAAGCGTATTACCTCGGAGCATATTGTCAACATCGCTGAACAGGGAAACCGTGTCGGATTCGTTACGGTTATTCCTGGCGCTGTAACCGTGGCAAACGAATACGGTACACTGTGCTTTCGTCGTGAAGGCACCTCGTTGGAGAACGCTAAACATGCAAGCGCCTCATGGAGCGCCACACTTGAGGAAGGCTGTCCGGCTATTCTCCCAAGTGGGGAGACCATCGAGTTGCGGCGTGTTGCACCAGAGAGCTTCAGCGACGACCCGGTGGCCTTTGCAAAGACAAACGCAAGCAGCTGGCGAGTGTTCATCGACGAGGACAGGCTCCTCCAGATGGGCAGCGACCTAACGCTTCGCAGGGTGCAACTCGGTGACAGGTTTTGCCCACTCGGCATGGGCGGGCAGCACCGGTTGGTTTCGGATGTATTGATCGATCGGAAGGTTCCAAGGCGTTTGCGTTCGGATATATGTAAGGTGTGTGTCAGCAATGTTGAGGAAATGAGCAGGCAAGGTGGTTCACAATGCGAAATTGTATGGTTAATTGGCATTCAGCTGGATGAACGCTTCAAGGTGAGCGAAACAACAAGGTCGATGTTGAGTATAATCGTAGGTTGTGAATAAAAGCTACTACGAGCGACAAGGATGACCTGCGACTATAACGACCAGCGACTATAACGACCAGCGGCAATGACGACCAACAACAAGGACGAAAGGCTTGGCCCATGCATAAGGACGTAACAAGGATTCTGTTCACAGAAGAAGAGATTGCTGCAATTGTCAAAGATATGGGGGCGCAGATCAGTAAGGACTATGCATGCAAGAGTTTGCTGTTGGTCTCTGTGCTGAAGGGAGCCTTTGTCTTCATGTCGGATCTTGCGCGAACCATAGACTGCGATGTCGAAGTCGATTTCATGGAAGTCTCAAGCTATGGGGCAGAGGCCAAGAGCTCTGGTGTTGTTCGTATCATCAAAGACCTGGAGACAAGCATTGAGGGGCGCCACGTGCTGATCGTGGAGGACATCCTCGACAGCGGCCTCACCCTGAAGTACATCTCCAAGAATCTGAAGTCCAGGGGGCCGCTTTCTGTTGAAGTAGCAACACTGCTGTTAAAGCAAGGCAAGCAGCAGGCCGACATTGAATGCAAGTACATCGGCTGTGTCTGCCCAGACGAGTTTGTCGTTGGGTACGGGCTTGACTATGCTGAGAAGTACCGCAATTTACCCTACATCGGTGTTCTCGATCCCAGGGTGTATTCGTAGACATGTTTCTGAGAGGTGTAATCGTTGAGTACGTTGAATAAGAAGAAAAATACAAGATCCTGGTTTTTTTATGTGATGCTCATAGTCCTCCTTGTTGCGCTGTTGTCAACGCAGCTTTTTGGTGGGCTTTTAAGAGGCGAGGAGAAGGAAGCGCTTACTACCAGTGAGTTTGTCAAGCTGGTAAAGAACGAGCAGGTTGTTGAGGTAAAGTTCCTGGTGGCAAGCTCAAAGCTTGAAGGCACCTATCTCAAGGATAAAAAAGACAGTGTGGAAGATGCGGTGCCCTTTACTGCTACGTACATAGGCGTTGATTCGCTGAATGAGTTAATGGCCGAGCATCCCAATACGAAATATACGCTGGACGCAACGGACAACAGCGGCTGGGTCTCGGTGCTCTCCATAGTGATTCCGATGCTGCTCATTGGAGTTTTAGTCTGGTTCATGTTCACACAGATCAACAGCTCGAATAACAAGCAGATGCAGTTTGGCAAATCCAAGGCCAAAAAGGCCCACGAGGAGCGGCCAACTACCAAGTTTAAAGACGTAGCCGGTATCGACGAGGCTGTTGAGGAGCTGCATGAGATTAAAGACTTCCTCACCAACCCTCAGCGTTACATGGATCTGGGAGCAAAGATTCCGCGCGGCGTGTTGCTGGTTGGCCCTCCGGGCACCGGTAAAACCCTGCTTGCGCGTGCAGTTGCGGGCGAGGCAGGCGTGCCGTTCTTTTCCATCTCGGGCTCGGACTTTGTTGAGATGTTTGTGGGTGTTGGCGCGTCGCGCGTGCGCGATCTCTTCGAACAGGCCAAGCAGGCCGCTCCGGCCATCATCTTCATCGACGAGATCGATGCCGTTGGCCGTCAGCGTGGTGCCGGTCTTGGAGGCGGGCACGATGAACGCGAGCAGACGCTCAACCAGCTGCTTGTGGAGATGGACGGCTTTGCGGATCACCAGAGCGTTATCCTCATCGCAGCGACAAACCGCGTGGACATTCTCGACCCCGCGCTGCTGCGTCCGGGGCGCTTCGACCGTCAGATTGTGGTGATGCGGCCAGACCTCAAAGGCCGTGAGCAGATACTGCGGGTGCATGCAGAGGGCAAACCACTGGCACACAGCGTAAACCTCGGGGAGCTGGCGCGCATGACGCCGGGCTTTACGGGCGCTGATCTGGCAAACCTCATGAACGAGGCCGCGCTGCTCACCGCACGTAAAAACAAAAAGCTCATCACCATGAAGGAGCTTGGGGAGGCCATGGAGCGCGAAATCGCAGGCCCCGAGCGTAAAAGCCGCATCATGACGGAGAAGGAAAAGCGCACGATTGCCTATCACGAGGCAGGCCATGCACTCGTTGGTCATGTGCTCGATAACGCCGACCCGGTGCACAAGATATCCATCATCAGTCGCGGACAAGCACTGGGCTACACGCTCTCGTTGCCGTCCGAGGATCGGTTCTTATCAACTCGCAATGAAATGTACGATGATCTGGCGGTCTTTCTGGGCGGTCGCGTTGCGGAGGAAATCTTCTGCGACGACATAACCACCGGCGCGTCAAACGACCTTGAGCGCGCAACCAAGATGGCCAGGCAGATGGTCACACGCTACGGCATGACCGAGGCTTTGGGCACACAGGTGTACGGCGAGGCAACTCACGAGGTCTTCCTCGGGCGGGATTACAGCGCAACTCCGGATTACAGTGAGGCCACGGCGCAAAGGATCGACGAAGAGGTTGCGCGCATCATGACGAAGGCCTACGAAGTTGCCTACAAGACCCTCGAAACACGCAGGGAGCAGATCGAGCTCATGGTGGAAGTGCTTATCGATCGTGAAACTGTTGAAGGAGAGGCGCTTAAGGCTCTGCTCGAGTGCAAGTGGGATGAATACGTAGCTAATGAAGATGAGTATCTGGCCAAGAAGGCCGAAGACGAGCGCAAGCAGATCGAGGAAGACGAGCGTCATGCTGCTGAGGAGAAGGCGCGCATAGCCGCGATGGCTCCTCCGGGCAGTCAGCCGCTGCCAGCTGTTAATGCTGCTGCTGTAGCGGGGCAGGCTCCAGGGCTTGAGGATGTTTTCCAGGGCAAGATGGGCTTGCAGGAGCTTGTTCAGGCACGTCTTGGGTTGGAGAAGAAGCCGGAAGAGGGGCAAGGGGAGAAGACTGGTGCTGAGCCCGGCGACAAGCCCGGCGACAAACAGGACGACAAGAAAGAGTAACCGTTGATAGACCAGGAGAAAATCCAACAGGGTGTGCGCTTGATACTCGAAGGAGTAGGGGAGGATCCCTATCGCGAGGGTCTCAAAGACACGCCCGCACGAGTTGCGCGCATGTATGAGGAAGTGCTGCAAGGCATTGACGAGGATCCCAGCGAGCTGTTTACCAGGAGTTTTTGTGAGAACCACAACGAAATGGTGCTCGTGAAGGATATTCCGTTCTACTCGATCTGTGAGCACCATATGGTTCCGTTTTTTGGCATGGCTCATGTGGGTTATATCCCCGGCACCGACGGGCTGATCTGTGGGATATCCAAGCTGGCGCGACTGGTTGATCTGTTCGCACGGCGCCTTCAGGTGCAGGAGCGCCTTACAACACAGGTTGCCGACACGCTGGTCAGGGAGCTTAATCCCGAAGGCGTGATCGTTGTTATCGAGGCTGAGCATCTTTGCATGTCGATGCGCGGCGTGAAAAAACCCGGATCAAAGACTACAACGTCTGCTGTCCGGGGAATCTTCAGGAGAGATCAGAAAACCCGCGAAGAGGCGCTGTCGCTGATTTTTGGCTGACCCGTAAGGGTTTGGCTGCAATACTTTCCTATAAATGCGTTAGAATGGCTCGCTGGGGTGCGGGGCTTGCTTTCCGAGTCCTGCTGGGGCTTGTTAGGGGTTTGTTATGTGGCAATGCGCAGGGTTTAATCTCGATACATCCAGGCCTCTCGTCATGGGTATCGTTAACGTTACCCCCGATTCGTTTTCCGACGGGGGGCAGTTTGACTCTCCGGAGAGCGCCTGCGCGCATGCGCGACTGCTCGTCAAGCAGGGGGCGGCAATAATCGATGTTGGGGGAGAATCAACCAGGCCCGGATCCAACGAGATATCAGAAGCGGTTGAGCTGGCGCGGGTATTGCCGGTGGTTTCCCGGCTTGCCAGCGAGGGTCTCATCGTGTCGATCGACACACGGCACGCATCGGTTGCCAGAGCCTGTATCGAGGCAGGCGCTGCAATAATCAATGACGTGTCAGGTTTTCGCAATCAGGACATGGTTGATGTGGCTGCAAGCTGTGAGGCCGGGCTCATTGTGGTGCATATGCAGGGTGAACCTAAGAGTATGCAGGATAATCCCAGTTACAGCAATGTTGTGGAAGAGGTGGCCTGCTATCTGATAGAGCAGGCTCACAAGCTCAGGCTGGCGGGGGTAAAGCGCAATCGTATCTGTATAGACCCAGGCCCTGGATTTGGCAAGAGCTACGAGCATAATCTCGAGCTGTTGAAAAGCACGCCAATGCTGGCAAAGCTGGGCTATCCTCTGGTGGCTGCCTGGTCACGTAAATCCTTCATCGGGCAGCTCACCGGCATTGAACAGGCATCAGAGCGCGTTCTTGGCTCAGTTGCCATAACGGTGCATGCCTCGTCTTTGGGTGCTCATATCCTTCGTGTGCATGATGTTTCTGCCACCGTCAGGGCGCTCATGACATACGAAGTGCTCAAAAGGCTTGAGGCTCCCGAAAAACACAAGGACAACACTGATGTCTTCCACGGAATAAACTGTCAAACCACCATTGCATCACTGAGAAGGATGCGAGAAGTCCTAGTAGAAAGCGGGCAGTACGATTTTTCACTCTCGCTTCGAGCATTGAAAGACGTTCAGGATTTTCGAGGGGCAGACGGGACAGTGTATTTCAGGGGAGCAGACGATCCAGCAGGTTTCAGGCGAGCAGATGGGCTGACAGAAATCAGGCGAGCAGATGGGCTGACAGAAACCAGGCGAGCAGATGAACCAGCAAAGCTCAGGCGAGCAGGCAAAACAGCAAAGCCCAGGCGAGCAAACGCAGCAACAAACTCCAGGGAACCAGGCGAGCTGACGAATGCCAGGCGAGCAGGCGAGCTGACGAATGCCAGGGGAGCAGACGAGCTGACAATTGCCAGGGGAGCAGACGAGCTGACAACACTTACACCCGATAAGCCCCGTCGCGTTTTTATCGGGCTTGGCTCTAATCTGGGCGATTCTGTCGTTACTCTCAAGGCAGCAATTGTTAAGATAGCCGCTCTTCCAAAGGTCACTTTGTTGCATACCAGCAGTTTTTATGAGTCAGAGCCAGCCTACTATACCGACCAGCATGTTTTTATCAATGCGGTTATCGAAGTCTTAACCACACTCAGCCCCTTTGAGTTACTCTGGGCTCTTCAGGCAATTGAAACAGAGTTTGGCAGAGCCCGCACGGTAGTTAACGGCCCCCGGAGCCTGGATCTCGACATCATCGACTATGAAGGTGTTGTGAGCAATGATCCCGAGCTCCTGTTGCCACATCCGTTGGCTCTTGAGCGAGACTTTGTTGTTACGCCGCTTGAGGAAATTGCCCCAAACCACGTGTTTGCAGAGGGATCAGTTCTCACACGTGTGGGAATCGAACAGGGTAACATCACCTGGAAGTGCGGAGGCTACACAGGCCCTGGGTTTTTTGTTTCACACAAGGTGAAACAAATCCCTCAAAGCGAACAACAAGATTCTTCGCTTTCGCTCAGAATGACAGACGAGGGCAGGGGAGGCAGTGCAACCGCTGGCAATTCCAGCATGACAAACGAGGGCAGGGGAGGCAGTGCAACCGCTGGCAATTCCAGCAGGACAAACATAGGCTGGGGAGGAAGTGCAACCGCTGGCAATTCCAGTAGAACAGAGGAGAGCTGGGGAGGCGGAACAGCCCCTGGCAATTCCAGCTTGACAGAAGGCATCCAGCGATCATCAACAGGAAAACTCTCCATATGCGCTACACCAATTGGCAATTTGGGCGATATCACAAAACGGGTCATCGATACGCTTGCAGCCGCAGACATGGTGCTTGCAGAGGACACGCGCGTTGCACGCAGGCTGTTCAGCCATCTCAACATTCGCCCCAAGGTGGGCCGCTGCGACGAGAATACGATACGCCAGCACATTTCTTCGATTATCGAGAGCATCAGGCAGGGGAGCAAGGTGGCGCTCATCTCCGATTCCGGAATGCCCGGCATCTCCGACCCGGGCGCTGTTCTCATAGAGGCTGTGCAAAAAGCCGGATGTCACGTGGAGGTGCTACCGGGTGCGAGTGCGCTGCTCACAGCAGTGGTTGCCAGCGGTTTGTCCACGAGGTCATTCTACTTTGGGGGCTTTCTTCCGCGAAAGAAAACTCAGATTACCGAAGCGCTCACAAAGCTGGCTGGGTTGGATGCAACCCTGGTGTTCTTCGAGTCTCCCCACAGGATTGCCGATTCGATTGCTGTGATAGCAGAACTCTTCCCAGAGCGCGAGGCAGTGATTGCCAGAGAGCTCACCAAGCGTTATGAAGAAGTTCTGCGTGCTCCTGCCGCTGAGCTGGCTGAGTTGGTTGCCAGGCGCGAACGCAGTGGTAATCCACTGAAAGGGGAGATCGTCCTGCTCATCGGGCCACCTCCGAAGACTGAAGAAAAGAGAACTCACAAAGACCGCTACGCCGACAAGGCTCCGCAAAAACTAGCAATACCAAGAAAATAGCACTAATCCACGCTTTAGTCTAGTAAAATGCCCATGAAACGGGTGTATTACTAGACAAAAGCGTGGATTAGTGCTATTTTTCTGCCACTGAGTGACAGACTTTAAGGTTTCTGGTCACTAGATGCCCCAGTTTTGTCATCCTGAGGGCTTTGCCCGAAGGATCTTGCCGCGAGCGGCACTTTTATGACAAGATTCTTCGCCTTTGGCTCAGATTGACATTGGTTGTGCCTTGTAGCTTGCAAGGAGTTTCTGTTCACCCCTACCCCCGTGCGAGGAACGCGTAGCGCACCCACCCCGTGCGAGGAA
>Ga0209737_10000647_pt1 | contig 27580 bp, 28 predicted proteins | sample TergutCu122P3_FD_187284 | JGI IMG/M metagenome (GOLD analysis project Ga0209737, IMG submission 187284) | Cubitermes ugandensis P3 segment gut microbial communities from Kakamega Forest, Kenya - Cu122 P3 (SPAdes) (version 2) | ecosystem: Host-associated > Arthropoda: Insects > Digestive system... | reverse complement strand
AAACGAGGCGGAAAACGTTATGAATATGGCGATTGGCAACCAAATTGCCGATTATCTGACAAAACCGGTAAATCCGAGCCAAATTTTGCTTACTTTAAAGAAAATTTTGCACAAACGCGAAATTCTCAACGAGCAGACAACTTCCTCATACTCAATGGAATTTTCGCAAATCGGAATGCAAATTTCCGAATCATTTACAGATGAGCAGTGGTTTGAAATCTACCGCCGTCTTGTCTTTTGGGACATTCGATTGAATGAAGCGCAAAACGAGATGTACAACTTGCTTTTATCACAAAAAGAGGAAGCAAACAGAGTTTTTGCAAAATATATTTCAAAAAATTATCTAAAATGGTTTGAAAACCCTGAGACTCGCCCGATGATTTCGCCCGATGTCTTCAAAAAACGTATTTTTCCGCTTTTGGACAATGGCGACAAGGTTTTTTTGGTGGTTATTGATAATTTTAGATACGACCAATGGCGCGTGGTGCAAGAAACGTTGTCGCAATATTTTAATTTTGATAATGAAGAACTCTATTACAGCATTTTGCCCACCACAACGCAATACGCCAGAAACGCCCTTTTTTCCGGCTTAATGCCGCAGCAAATCAAGGAAATGTTCCCAAAATTTTGGGTTGATGAAGAGGAAGAAGATGGAAAAAATCTTTACGAGGAGCAACTTGTCGGTACGCTTTTGGAGCGTTACCGCAGAAAAATACCTTTTTCGTATCATAAAATAAATCAATCGCAAGAGGGCGAAAAGTTGGTTGAAAAACTACATTCGTTGAAAGATAATCAGTTGAATATCTGTGTGTTAAACTTCATTGATATGCTTTCGCATTCCCGCACGGAATCAAAAATGATGCGCGAACTTGCGCACACCGAGTCAGCATATCGGGCGTTGGCATTATCGTGGTTTCAACACTCTTCGGCTCTGACTTTGTTTAAAGAGTTGGCGCAGAACGGCTTTAAAGTTGTCGTTACCACCGACCACGGCTCAATAAAAGTTGATAGACCAATAAAAGTTGTCGGCGACAAAAACACGAGTGTAAATCTGCGTTACAAAGTAGGCAAATCGCTGAATTACAACAAAAAAGAGGTTTTTGAAATTTTGCAGCCAAGCAAAGCACATTTGCCAAGCCCAAATGTGAGTTCGTCATATATTTTTGCGATTAATTCGGATTTTTTAGCTTACCCAACCAATTTTAATTATTACGTTTCATATTATAAAGACACATTTCAGCACGGCGGCATTTCGTTAGAAGAAATGATTGTGCCGTTGGCGATAATGAGTCCGAAATAAAAAAATAAATTTATGACAATAGAACAAAAACAACAGGAAATAATCGATGAATTCGCCATTTTTGACGATTGGCTCGACAAATATCAGTATATCGTAGATTTGGGCAATATGCTTGAAGAATTGCCCGAAGAGTTTGTAACCGACCAAAATTTGATTGAGGGTTGCCAAAGTAAAGTTTGGCTTGTTGCCGATTATAGTGATGGAAAGGTCTATTTTCGCGCAAAAAGTGATGCAATTATTGTAAAAGGCATTGTAAGTTTGCTTATTTCTGTACTTTCGGAACGTACACCTGACGAAATTCTCGAAAGCAATCTGCATTTTATCGATGAAATCGGACTAACTGAACATCTTTCTCCCACCCGCTCAAACGGACTTGCTTCAATGGTAAAACAAATGCGGTTATATGCTTTGGCGTTTAAAACAAAATACAATTAATTTTAAAAATAAAAAAATGCAACTAAGTCCTGAAAGGACGTAATATTCATAACCCTGTGCAAGTGTAGCGTAAGCGGAACGCCGCTCAGGGACAAAAGAAAATATTATGAAAGACAAAAAAGACAAAGGTATAAAACGGTGGCGTTTTACCTATAAGTTTTTGATAATCAACGAAAAAACGTTGGAGGAGGTTTTTAATTTAAAACTTTCGCGCTTAACTGCGGTTACCTATTTTTGCGCCACTTTGGTGGTGGTTTTCGCGTTGATGTCAGTGTTTATAATCTACACGCCTGTGAAGTATTTTTTGCCCGGTTTTTCGGACATTTCGGTGCGCAGCAACCTCACGCGCGAGGTTATAAAAATCGATTCGCTTGCAAATCATATTCGCTTACAAGATTTGCAGATACAGACGATGAAAAACATTATTTCGGGCTCTGTTCCTATCGATTCTATTCCTGAGCAACAGGAAATTACGCCTGAAAAATGGGAAGAACTTGCGAGCAAAAAATCTAAATTTGAACAGAAATTTATTGAGGAATATGAAAGCGGTGCAAACTATTATCCCTCTATCGCACTCGAAAAAACGGCAGCGAAACCAAAACTTTTTTCCACACCGGTTTTGAGCGGTGAAATACTCAAAAGTTTCAACGAAACCCAAAGCGGAATAGAAATTGCCGTAAAAACGGGGCAGCGCGTTTCGGCAGTCGGCGCAGGCACGATTGTGTTTTCCTCTTTCACTTTGGACAACGGCTATCTTGTTGCCATTCAGCACGATAACGGCTATGTTTCGATTTACAAAAACCTTTCGCAACTACTAAAAAATATCGGTGAAAGCGTTGCCACTGGCGAAGTTATTGCGGTGGTTGGTTCGGCAAAAAACGCAAAAACGCTCCCGCTTATTTTTGAACTTTGGTATAATGGCAAAGCAATTAACCCAGAGGAAATAGTAATATTTTAAATTTTTATCTGCTGTCATTTCGACTGAAAGGAGAAATCTGCTTTCTAAACGAGATTTCTCCCGTTGGTTGAAATGACGAAAACTTAACAAAAAATAAATTATTATGAATAGAATTATTTTTATTGCAACACTGTTTTTTATTGCCATTTCCGCAAGTTCTCAAAACGGCGGAGAATTAACCTTTGAGGTGAAAATTATAGACGAAGTGCGTGCTGTTATGTACCTAAACCCCAATGATATTAATTCCGATACCACCATTATGGTTGTTCCATTTGAAAATGGCGGGTTTAAATTGATTTTTCCTGAAAAAATGGACGAAAATTTACTCTATCCAATAGCACATATAACCATTAAAGGAATACACATTAGCAATAAAAAAGCAAAAACTAATACGGTAGAAGGTATTTTTGCTTACAAAAATAATGAACCAATTGGCTCTTTCAAATTTTTAGCAGAAACGTCAGATTCTTTTATCTACACCTATTTTCAATATGTTGATAATGATGTATCAATGAAAGGTATAGGTATTACTGGTACGTTTGTATATGATTTGGACTTGAAAAAAGGATGGAATATTGTATATATAATAAGCAGCAATAGTCATTTTGGAAAAACTGACACTTTTACAACTCAAAAACCTGATGCAAATTTTATATGGCATTATGGTTGTTATAATCTTTTTGACTAAAAAATTGTGTAAAACGAAATATGAAAAAACAACTTGCAATACTTGGCTCAACCGGCTCTATCGGTACGCAAACGCTTGACGTGGTCGCGCAAAACCCCGATTTGTTCGAGATTTACGCGCTTACGGCAGGCAATAACGTTGATTTACTGATTGCTCAGGCAAAGAAATTTCTGCCCGAAATTGTTGTTATCGGCAACGAAAATCATTATCAAAAACTGAAAAACGAGTTGAAAAATTTGCCGATAAAAGTTTTTGCGGGCAACGAAAGTATTGCGCAAGTAGTTGAATTTGAGTCAATTGATACGGTAGTAACGGCAATGGTCGGCTATTCGGGGCTGTTGCCTACGATTAATGCGGTAAAAGCGGGTAAAAAAATTGCTTTGGCAAACAAGGAAACGCTTGTGGTGGCGGGCGAATTAATCACAAAAATTGCTTCGGAAAACCGCGCTGCTATTCTGCCTGTCGATTCCGAACACAGCGCAATTTTTCAGTGCCTTTTGGGCGAAAATATAAATTCTGTTGAAAAAATTATCTTAACCGCTTCGGGCGGTGCGTTTCGTGGCAAAAAAGCCACTGATTTACAGAAAGTTACAGCAAAAGCCGCTTTGCAACACCCAACTTGGAATATGGGCACAAAAATCACAATCGACTCGGCAACACTGATGAATAAGGGCTTTGAAGTGATTGAGGCGAAGTGGCTTTTTGGCTTAAAACCCGAACAAATCGAGGTTTTGGTGCATCGCCAATCAATAATTCACTCAATGGTGCAGTTTTATGACGGCAGCATTAAGGCGCAACTCGGCATTCCAGATATGCACCACCCGATTCAATACGCACTGACTTTTCCAAATCGTTTAAACGCTGATATTCAGCGAGTTGATTTCTCAAAATTCAACAATTTAACCTTTGAAAAGCCCGATTTTGAAACATTCAAAAATCTTTCGTTAGCATATTTTGCAATGGAAAAAGGCGGAAATATGCCCTGCGTTCTCAACGCTGCAAACGAGGTTGTTGTTGCCGCATTTTTGCAAGACAAAATCGGCTTTTTGCAAATGAGCGACATCATCGAAAAAATGCTGCACACTATTCCTTTTATTCAAAAACCTGATTATGAGGATTTTGTGAGTTGCGATAAAGAAACGAGAATAAAAGTTGAAGAAATGATTTAATTTTTTTGTATGAAAAATAGCATTTATATAATATTAGTATTGTTTTGCGCCTTTTCTTGTATAAATAACAATACAAAAAAGAAAAAAAATGATATTCCTAAATATGTTATTAACGAATTGAACGTTATTAACAACTCTCATTTAAAACAAATTAAAACAATAATTTCTAATACGGATTGTTTTGAAATGCACAAACAGAAAAGAAATGTGATTGTTTTGATTTACAAATCATCTGAAAAACTTGTAGTTGCATTAAGCCCTGATATTGCGTATGACGAAAATGATTTAAAACGGGAATATGGCGGATTTTATGAAAAAATAGACGATGTTTCATTTCTATTTGTAATTAGTAAAACAGATTATATTCCCTCTGAAATGTATAAATTAACAGGGAAAACAATAAATGTTAGAAAATATATTGGCTTACCAAATGAAATATCTGATGCAGTTTGGTATCTAAAAAATGAAAATAATAAATTAGAATTTGTTACAATAAGTTGTTGGTGATATAAAATTATATAAATTTTTTTATTACTTTTGCAACCCGAAATTTTAAAAACAAAAAGCATTATGAAACCAATTCAAATGGTTGATTTACACAGCCAATACCTCAAAATTAAGCCCGAAATTGATAAGGGTATTTTTGATGTTATTGAGTCGTGTTCGTTTGTGAAAGGGCAAAAAGTTAAAGAGTTTCAGCAAAATTTGGCAAAATATCTCAACGTAAAGCACGTTATCGCTGTTGGTAACGGCACTGATGCACTGCAAATTGCGCTGATGTCGCTCGGTTTAAAGGCGGGCGATGAGGTAATTACGCCGACTTTTACCTTTATCGCTACCGCCGAAGTGGTGGCGTTGCTCGGACTAAAACCTGTGTTAGTTGATATAGATATTGACACCTTTTGCATTGATATTCAAGCACTTGAAAAGGCAATCACGCCAAAAACCAAAGCCATTGTGCCTGTTCATCTTTTTGGGCAAAATGCAAATATGGAAGCAATTTTGGAACTTGCCAAAAAACATAATCTTTTTGTGATAGAAGATGCCTGTCAGTCGATGGGTTCGCAGTATATTTTTGAAAATGGCGAGAAAAGACATTCGGGTTGTATGGGAACAATTGGTTGCACTTCGTTTTTTCCGTCAAAAAATCTTGGTTGTTATGGAGACGGTGGTGCGATTTTTACAGATGATGACAATTTGGCAGAAAAAATGACGATGATTGCAAATCACGGAATGAAAGTGCGTTATTATCACGATATTGTTGGTATAAATTCTCGTTTGGACACGATGCAAGCGGCGATTTTGGACGAAAAATTGAAATATTTGGACGATTATATCTCTGCACGACAAAAAGCAGCCGAGTTTTACAACAACGCTTTTAAAGATTGCAAAAAAGTTATTACGCCTAAAACTGCCGATTTCACCACACACGCATTTCATCAATACACGTTGAAATTGGTTGATGTTGATAGAGAAAAGTTGATAGAGAAGTTAAACGCAAAAAATATTCCTGCAATGGTTTATTACCCTGTTCCGCTGCATCAGCAAGCGGCGTATAGGGACGAAAGGTACAAAGACGGCGATTTTCCGATTGCCGAAAAGTTGGCAAAAAGCGTTATTTCGCTGCCGATGCACACCGAACTTGACAATGAGCAGTTAAATTATATTGCAGAAAACTTTTTATCAATGATTAATGATTAAAGTTTAATGATTAAAATTGTTAATTATTAATTAAATACGTCTTCGTAGCTCAGTTGGTAGAGCAACTGACTCTTAATCAGTGGGTCCAGGGTTCGAGTCCCTGCGAGGACACAAAAAAATGCCGATAAAATCGGCGTTTTTTGCGGTTCATTTTTTTATTGTAATTTTTTTTAGTTATGCAAAAAAAGTGTTTTTTATTGGTTTTTGTTTTTCAATTTAGTTTTTGCGGCGTTAGTTTTTCGCAACAAAAACCTCTTGATGTGTCTGAATACGAGTTTATTAAGATAGAAAAAAATAGAATTGAAATTCCGAGCGACTCCGCTTGTTTAAATAATTTTTTCGCTAAAATTGATGCCTTTCGCCAAACAGGCAAGGGCAATATAAATGTGCTGCATATTGGCGGTTCGCACGTTCAGGCAGGGACTTTTTCCCATCAAATGCGCAAAAATTTTGACTTTCTAAACGGCGGAAATCTGACTTCTCGCGGCATAATTTTTCCATTCAGAGCGGCAAAAACTAACAACCCATCGTCATATTCGGTCAATTTCAAAGGCGAATGGACATCGGAAAGGAACGTCAAACGTGATTATTCCGCCTCGCTCGGCGTTACGGGAATTGCGGTGATAACCACCGACAGCATCGCCGAAATTTCGGTTAATCTCAACCCGCGAAATAGCGAAAAGCGTTGGTTTATTGATACACTCGTGCTGATTGGTTACGCTGAAAATGAGAAAATTATACCGATTTTAAGACAAAACGATACAACACTTATTTGGGGAAGGCAGGACATCGAAAATCAGACATACACATACATTTTGCCTGAAAGAACCGATACTTTTACAATATTTTTTCTACAAACCGAAAACTCTGCCGACAAGTTTGTTTTAAAGGGTTTTATTCCAAAAACAAACTCGCAGGGCATTGTGTATAATGAGATTGGCGTGAATGGTGCGGCGGTGCCGTCTTATCTGAGATGTGAAAATTGGGAAAAAGAACTCGCTCTTATCAAGCCCGATTTGGTAATTTTCGGTATCGGAATTAACGATGCTGTTGATGTAAATTTTAGCAGCGAAAAATTTATCGCCAACTACAACGCTTTGATTGCAAAAATTCGCAATGTTTCGCCCGATTGCGCCTTTGTTTTTATCACAAACAACGATTCCTACCGCAGAGTTAGGGTTGGTAGAGGCAGATATAGTTATCAAGTTAATCAAAATGGGCTTGTTGCGCAGCGGGCATTTTACGAAATTGCGCGGCAAAATTGCGGCGGCGTGTGGGACAAATTTGAGATTATGGGCGGCTTGCGTTCAAAGACAAAATGGCAACACGCAGGACTTAGCCAAAAAGACAAAATTCATTTTACCCCAAAGGGGTATATGCTTTTGGGCGATATGCTTTTTAATGCATTGGTAGAGTATTATGAAAACAAAAAATCCTCGTTTTAAACGAGGATTTTTTGTTTATAAATTAAAATTGTTCCAAAACCTGTATGCGTTTTTTTATTGGCGGGTGCGTTGCAAAAAGAGAGGCAAATGCTGCTTTGTGCGGTGCGTGCTCAATAAAAAGTTGTGCGACATCGTCAGGAGCTTTGTTGCTAAGTTCTGATTTTGAAGAAATCTTACGCAAAGCCGAAGCCAATGCCAATGGTTTTTTTGTCATTTCGGCTGCTGCCGCATCGGCTAAATATTCACGCTTTCTACTTATGGCAAAACGCATCAAAATAGAAAGCAGATAGCCAATGATTGCAATTAACATAATTATCAGCATCATCAACAAGGCGCCACCTTTTCTGTCGCCTCCCCCTCTACCTCCACGTAGAAATGCAGCACGAAAACCAAATTGTGCTATCATAGAAAATATGCCTACAAAAACAATGGAAATAATCAGCAACCGAACATCGCGGTTACGAATATGCGAAAGTTCGTGCGCAATAACGCCTTCCAATTCTTCATCGTTCAACTTGTCGATAATGCCTCGCGTGAGGGTTACGGTGTAGGTTTTGTCGCTTAACCCGCTTGCAAAAGCGTTCAATGCGGGGTCTTCGATAACATTTACCTTTGGCATCTGCATACCGATGGACATACACAAATTTTCCACCAAATTATAAACCCGCATATTATCTTTTCGTGCAAGAGGTTTCGACTGCGTGGCATTTTGTATTATTGACGTATTGATAAAATATGCAATAAAAAACCATATCAACACACCGCCGAGTACAAAAGGCGCGGTTTCTATAAATTGTTGATTAACAATCTGAATAGAAGGACGTTCGTAGCCAAAATAAACAAATGACAATATTCCCGCATAAGTTAAACCGATAGCTAACACCGGAAATAATATAACGAGTATCAGCGACCGAATATTATTTCGCCGCTGTTGAGTTGATAAGCCCGTGTATTTCATCAGTCAAATTTTACTTGTGGAACTTTTTCAACTTCGGCTCTATCGCTGCCCAAATCAAACATCATCTCTTTTTTGAAGCCAAACATACCTGCAAACACATTTGAAGGGAATGTTTGTACTGCATTGTTGAGTTCTTTTGTTGCAGAATTGAAGAAGCGGCGCACAGAAGAGAGTTTGTTTTCGATGTCGCCCATTTCGTTTTGCAACTGCAAGAAATTTTGATTTGCTTTTAAATCGGGATACGCTTCGAGCGTAACTTTTAAGCCCGCCAACGCAGAACTTAACTGATTTTCCGCAGCAATTTTGCCGTCAATAGTGGTTGCGCTTGCAGCAGTATTACGCAAGTTAATCACGTTTTCAAGCGTTGATTTTTCGTGCTTGGCGTAGCCTTTCACGGTTTCCACGAGTTGCGGAATTAAATCATAACGCTGCTTTAATTGCACGTCAATGTCGGCAAAAGCATTTTCGCGGTTGTTACGCAGTTTTACCAATCGATTGTAAATCGAAATAGCCCAAATAACCAAAATGGCTACGACTACTAAAATAATAATTACTGATGTACTCATAATTTTTTAAAAAAATGGATTAATAATTAATTTGCAAAGATACAAAAAAAATAGGAGTTAGGATTTTTTTAATATATTTTGTTATTTGAAAAATAATTTTTATCTTTGCGTTTGGATTTTAAAATTATTATAATATAATAAAGTATGAAAAAACTATTTTATTTATCAATTATTTTTTTGTTTGCAAATAGTATTTTTGCACAAGAAAAACCGAATTTATCACAAAGATTGGTTTCGGTAATTGGCGTGGGCGATATTATGCTCGGCACAAATTTTCCGTCAGCAGACCGACTTCCGCCAAACGACGGCAAAAATGTTTTGAGAGACGTGAAAGATGTTCTGTGCAGCGCAGACGTTACTTTCGGTAATCTTGAAGGGGTTTTTCTCGATTCGGGAGGAGGACAAAAAAGTTGCGCTGGCAACAACTGCTATTTTTTCAGAATGCCCGAGAGGTACGTCAATTATTTGGTTGATGCGTGCTTCAATGTGGTAAGTTTGGCAAACAATCACATCGGCGATTTTGGCGTACAGGGTAGGGAGAGTACGCAAAAAGTGCTGAGAAAAGCAGGAATACATTTTGCAGGACTTGAAGACATCTGTGAAACAACAACTTTTGAAGTTGATGGCATTAAATACGGCTTTTGCGCCTTCGCACCAAACAGAGGCACGGTGCGCAATACCGATATTCCAAAAGCAAAACGGATTGTCAGCGAATTGAAAAAAAAGTGTGATATTGTGATTGTCTCGTTTCACGGCGGCGCAGAGGGCAAAGCGTATAACCGCGTAACTAAAAAAACAGAGATGTTTCTCGGTGAAAATCGCGGGAATGTATATGAATTTGCCCACGCGGTAATTGACGCGGGTGCGGACATCGTATTCGGACACGGACCGCACGTTGTGCGCGCAATTGAGTTATACAAAGGTAGATTTATTGCTTATTCTCTTGGAAATTTTGCTACTGCAGGCGGAATTAATGTTACAGGAATTAGCGGTTACGCGCCGATTATTAAGGTTTTCACTGATGAAAAGGGTGCTTTTGTAAAAGGGCAGATTTATTCTTTTATTCAACAATTTAGAACAGGTCCTTTGAAAGATGATAAAAATTTGGTTATAAAAGAGATAAAACGTCTAACCGAACTTGATTTTCCAAATACAGGATTAAGAATTTTGGACGATGGAATGATAGAAAAACGCTGATTTTTTTAATCAGCGTTTTTTTTATTAATTCCGTAAATTATTAAATTTATCTTGAAAGAGGTTTTTTTGCCGCAAAATTAATTCTTTTAGATTTAATTTTGTTGTGTTCAATAGAGTTTAATTTGATAACTCTTTTAGGGGCAAAATCTGGTCTCCAAGATTCAATAAAAGTATTTACCAAATTTATTGGACTTCCAATAGATAATATTTCTCCATCTTCCTGCGGATATATAATAGGCACAAGAGATAAATTCCAATTCATAACTGCTAAAAATCCATCATCATAAGATGACCAATCTATAGTAAAATTGTTTCCTTGAATATATGCATCATAATACCACAAACCATCTGGATTTACATAATAGAGCCAAGAACCACCAATATATTCTGCTTCTGGAATATTCTCGCCTTCAATAACACGATTAAACTTATTTACATCACACCAACCTTTTTCAAAAGAAAAAGATTCCGTTGTTGAAGAAAAAGGTCCATTTACAGAAAAATATTCGCCCAAAACTATAAAATAGCCTCTTGCTTGACCATTTTCCATTCGCCAAGATTTTGCGACAAGACACGGGATAATCATAAGCGGACCCGAGCCAACAAATCCTTGTCCCGAAGAGTAATTTACACCTCTGCCACACAGATACCATTTCCATACAATCAAAGAATCAAGCAAGCCATATTCATTTTCTACTATCGCAACAGGATTACGTTCATCAACTGTGTACAAAATAGAGTGAATGCCATACTCATTCAATACATCATAATAGGACAAAACATCTACGATACAAGTAGCAGTTATATTGCCTGCTTGTGCTGTAATAACAACATTTCCCTGAGTAATAGCGGTTACAATACCAATATTATCAACACTTGCAACAGCAGGGTCACTACTTGTCCAAGTAACACTTGGATTGGTTGCATTAACAGGCAAAACATTTGCTACTAATCTGAAAGTCTCACCCTCTGCGAGCAAAAGCGTTGCTCTATTTAGTACAATGTTTTCTACTTCTACTACATCCGTTACAACGGAAACTTCGCAGGCAGCCATTTTTTCACCTGCCTGCGCAATAATAGTAGCATCACCAACCGCAATAGCGGTTACTTTGCCATTTTCAACTATTACAACACCGGTGTTACTGCTTGTCCAAGTAACCGATTTGTTTGTTGCATTTTCAGGCAAAATAGTTGCTGTTAAAGTGTATTCTCCATCTACTAAAAGCGAAAGAGTTGCCCTGTCAAGCGTAATGCTCGACACCTTTACCTCTATATCTGTTGGTTTACAAGAGGTAATTAATACTGCTGCCACTATGGCAACACTGATAAAATTACGAAAACTTTTCATTATTATTTTTAATTTAAAATTAGAGTGCAAATTTACATCTTTTTTTATTTTTTACAAATATTTTTAAAACAAATTTCCTTGGTTTGCCTCTCTAATTCTGCCCAAATGCTCGTATGCAATCGGCATAACTTCGCGACCGCGCGGGGTGCGTTTCAAAAAACCCTCTTTTATCAGAAACGGTTCATAAACCTCTTCGATAGTGCCTGTATCTTCGCCGAGAGCCGTTGCAATGGTGGTTAAGCCCACAGGACCGCCGCGAAATTTGTCTATTATCGTGAGCAGAATTTTGTTGTCAATTTCGTCCAAGCCGTATTTGTCAATGTTCAACGCTTCGAGCGAATATTTTGAGATTTCGAGGTCAATTTTGCCGTTGCCGCGCACTTGGGCAAAGTCACGCACGCGCCGCAAAAGCGCGTTGGCAATACGCGGCGTTCCGCGCGAGCGCAAGGCAATTTCGGTTGCTGCCTCAATGGTAATTTCCGTTCCTAAAATCTTTGCCGAACGCAAAATTATTCCCCGCAAAACGCTATCGTCATAATACTCAAAATGGCAATTTATTCCAAATCTTGCCCGCAAAGGCGAGGTTAAAAGTCCGCTGCGCGTGGTTGCGCCGATAAGCGTAAATGGCTCTAAATCAATCTGTATTGAACGCGCACTCGGTCCTTTGTCAATCATTATATCAATGCGGAAGTCCTCCATCGCCGAATATAAATATTCTTCCACAATGGGACTTAACCGATGAATTTCGTCAATAAAAAGCACATCATTTCTTTCCAAACCTGTGAGCAGCCCCGCCAAATCGCCCGGCTTGTCTAAAACCGGTCCCGAAGTGATTTTGAAGCCCACGCCGAGTTCGTTTGCAATGATGTTTGAAAGGGTGGTTTTGCCCAAACCCGGCGGTCCGTGCAACAAAACGTGGTCAAGCGATTCGTTGCGCATTTTTGCCGCCGTAACAAAAATTGAAAGATTTTCCACGATTTTGTCCTGTCCGTTGAAATCGGCAAAAATCAGCGGTCGCAACGCACGCTCGGCATCTCGTTCCTTTTCCTCAATCTGTTTTCTGATGTCAAAGTCCATATTCGATTTTTTTTGCAAAATTACAAAAAAATTATGAATTTAGACGTATCACGTTTTAGTATAATAAAAAATGCAATACGTTTTTTAAGCGTACTGCATTTGAAAAAAGTTTCTAAAAACGTGTTACGTTTATCGTTACTTTACCTCAAACTTTATGCCTTGTTTGCCTGCCAAGCGCAAAAGATATGTGCCTTGCGGTAATGCGCCGATATTTATTGAATTTTCGATACCTGTGGCAAAATTCACTGATATCAATTTGCCGTTCATATCAAAGATTTCAAGTTTGTCGCCTGCTTTGAGGGTTTCATTTTCTATATTGAGTGTGGCGTTGGGCGAAATAGGGTTGGGGAAAATTTTGGTTATAATATCTTTTCTAATGGTTCTGATATTATTTGTACCTTCGCAAGGTAAATCTTCATCATCTATTATTGTACCAAAGTTACGCCACACATTAGCATTTTGATAATCGTCTAAAGCACAAGTAGGAACAATAAGAGTTAAGGTACTTAACTCTACGTTTGAACTTACCATCTCATTATAAAAAACATTTGAGTTTATATTTTGAGGGTATCTGTTCAGATTTGTTACTGTTTCTAAATTATTGCAAGCAACAAAAGCACCATTTCCTATTGAGGTAACCGAATTAGGAATAGTTACATCTGTATATCAACTACAGCCATAAAAAGCATAATCTCCTATTGAAATAACCGAATTAGGAATAGTGATTGTTATAAAACCGCAACCAGCAAAAAGCCAATAGGGAATATTTGTTACATTATCTCCTATGTTTAAAGTTTGCAGTTGATTGCTCGACATAAAAACTAAGCAAATAACATCATCAACAAGAACTTCCGTTGTTGTGCAATTTGTTGCATTAAAATTTACTGTTTTTAAATGCTGCAATTAGCAAAAGCAAAACCGCTTATAGAAGTAACCGATTCAGGAATGGTTATTTCTGTTATGCCAGTTAAACCACCAAATGCGCCTCTTGTGATAGTAATAATTCCGTTTTCCATTACCAACGTCTTGATAATTGCTCTTTGAGAATGCCAAGGGTATTCATATTGATAATTCGTCATTGCCCCTGTACCACTAATGGTTAGGGTAAGATTACTACCGCTACCTGTCAATTCCCAAGTGAGATTTGCTCCACAGATACCGCTATCAACAACTTGCGCTTTCGCGCCAACGCTCAAGCCAAAAAAGGCGAGCAAAATACAAATTTTTCTAAATTTTTGCATAATAATTAATTTTTTAAAAAGTTATAAATTATAAAAATAAAAAACGGCGTGAAACTTAACTGCTTCCCGCTATTAGTGGTGTTTACCGAAACCAAGTCAATTAGAAATAAGTCAAGCCCACACCAACGTGGACATTATGACTTATTCTTAATTTGACTATTATTAAATCGGTAAACTTTCTAATAGCAAGAATAACTTAAATGTTAAGTTTTATACAAAACTGGTTGTAAAAGTACAAAATATTTTTTTAATAACAAAATCAAAAATAATTTTCAATTTTCAATTTTCAATTCTCAATTAATTCGTACCTTTGCGCTATGAATGCTAAAACGGAAATAAAATACCTCTCTATTGTTGGTGAAAAGCGGGCGGCGGTGCTGAAAAAGGAATTGAATATCAGCAGCGTAGGCGATTTGTTGCGATATTTTCCGTTTCGCCACTCAGAACTTTTTTACACGATAGATAGCGTGAGAGGTTTCGATTTTGGCAATCTTGACGCAAAAATGCCGCTTGTGCAGTTGCAGGGCAAAATTCATTCCGTGCAGTCGCAATACGAGCGGACAACTGCCATTTTTCAAGACCACACAGGCAGCGTTCAATTGGTATGGTTTAATATGCAAAACGATAGTTGGTTGCGCCAAATCAATCCGAATGTTACGCAGGTGCTTTTCGGTGAAATCGGGGTTTTTAATCAAAAATTGCAGATTGTAAGTCCATTTTTCAGGGAAGTTTCTAAATATAAATTGCATAAGATTAAATCGAAATTTCAAGCAATTTATCACTCAAATTCACAACTGAACAAATATTTTTTGCAGAAAAATTTTCAATATGAATTTAGCAAAATTGTTGCAGAGGCGAGTTATACGCTACTGCCAAATATGACGGAAAGTTTGCCCGAGTATGTGATTGAGGAAAATGATTTGTTGAGTTTGCGCAAAACATTGGGCAATATTCATTTTCCGCAGAGCGAAATGTTGCTAAAACAGGCAATTCATCGTATAAAATTTGAGGAAATTTTTTATAATCAGATAAATATTTTGCGCCACAGGGCAAACAGAAAAGAGAAAAACAACGGCTTTATTTTTGCAAAAGGCGATAATTTTTTAAAGAAATTTTATCAAAAATATTTGCCGTTTAAACTCACAAATGCGCAAATTCGGGTTTTGCAGGAAATTCGTAACGATTTCGTTTCGGGCAAGCAGATGAACCGACTTTTGCAGGGCGATGTGGGTAGCGGAAAGACAATTGTTGCGCTCATTTCGGCACTTATGGCGATTGACAATAATTTTCAAACGTGCATTATGGCACCGACCGAAGTGCTTGCCCGTCAGCATTTTCATTCGATTTCCAAACTTACGCAAAATCTCGGAATTAACGTCAAACTGCTTATCGGTGCGACTAAGAAAAAAGAGCGGGACGAAATTCATAACTCTCTGCAAGACGGCACTTTGCACGTTTTAATCGGCACGCACGCTTTGATTGAAGACGTTGTGATGTTTCAAAATATCGGCTTTGCGGTGATTGACGAGCAGCATCGTTTTGGTGTGGCGCAGCGGGCAAAACTTTACGCAAAAAACATTCAGCCGCCGCACATTTTGGCGATGAGCGCAACGCCAATTCCGCGCACGCTAGCAATGACTTTGTACGGCGATTTGGACATCTCGATAATTGACGAACTGCCACCAAACCGAAAACCGATTGAAACACGTCATTTTTATGACAATAAACGCTTGGAACTCAACAAGATAATTGTTTCAGAAATAGAAAAAGGACATCAAATTTATGTGGTCTATCCGTTAATTCAAGAGTCGGAAAAACTTGACTTAAAAAATCTCGAAGAAGGCTATAATGCGATGTGCGAAATTTTTCCGCAATACAAAATTTCTTACTTGCACGGAAAGATGAAGTCCGATGAAAAGGGCGAAATTATGGCAAAATTCAAAAGCGGCGAAACGCAAATTTTGCTTTCTACCACCGTTATCGAAGTCGGCGTTGATGTGCCGAATGCTTCGGTTATGGTGATTGAGAGTGCGCAACGTTTCGGCTTGTCGCAACTGCATCAACTGCGCGGACGTGTTGGGCGTGGCGCGGAACAAAGTTACTGCATTCTGATGTCAAAAGTGGAACTTGCCGCCAAAACCGCCTCGCGTCTCGACATTATGACGCAAACAAATGATGGCTTCAAAATTGCCGAAGCAGATTTGAATTTACGCGGTCCCGGTATGCTCGAAGGCACAATGCAAAGCGGCTCACCGATTGATTTTCAACTGACAAATATTGCCAACCCTCAAGACCAAAAACTTTTGCAGGAAGTGCGTGATTTTGTAAATAAAATTCTCGATGAAGACGTAAAATTAGAGCAACCAAAAAATGAAATCATTATCAACAAATTAAAAGAACTTGATAAAATTTCGTTTGATTGGGGAAAAATAAGTTAAAACTTCTTAACATAATGTCCATTATTCATTTTTTTACTACCTTTGTCATTTAAATATTAAAAACAAAACACTTATGAAACGAAATCTTACTCTCGTACTTTTGGCTTTGCCAATGATGCTGATGACACTTTCAGCACAAACTGTCTTAACCTACGCCACGCACGGAATGCAAGAAGGCGATGTCTTGACACTTACCAAACTAACCGACTTCAACGTTGGTAATGGCGGTGCAAATCAAGTTTGGGATTTCTCGAACGCCCAAGAAAACGGCATTGAAACGATTGACTACAACATCAATCCAAATGCAAGTCCAAGCGCAAAAAAATCCTTTGCGTGCCTGATGAACAAAAAAACAACCGTGTTTCACACAATTTCTAACACAGAAAAATTGTACTACGGTTTGAGTTCCAACAACGCAAGAGTTGATTTTGAAACTCCGATTAAAGAAATGATGTTTCCTTTCCAATACCAATCGCAAATATTGGGCGAAATGAAAGGCACTTACACCACTCTATCATCGGGAAGAACAGAAAAAATCGATGGTAATTACTCTGTAACCGCTGACGGCTGGGGTACGCTTATTTTGCCGAATGGTGTTACATTAAAAAATGTATTGCGCGTGGTTTATTTTAAGGATTATTCACAAACAATGTGGAACATAGATTATCAAATTGAGGTAAAACATTACCTTTTTTACGCAGCCGAATCACGCTATCCTGTGTTGCAGGTTAAAGACGTGAAAACCACTTGCGATTGTGTTTGCAAATTTAGCGAACTGACGGCTTGCTACAACCCAAATGTTGTTGCAAACAAAAAACCGCAGCCGCAAATTGTGCCTGAAATACTCGAATTTAACTACACTCTCTATCCAAATCCTGTGAAAACGGAATTGCAAGTTGAGTATTATATTTCGGCAAATGCAAAAATAAAAATGAGCATCCTTGACCTCACGGGCAAAAAACTCAAAACCATTGTAAATACAAAACAAGATTTGGGTTCACATTCTGTTGCTACCAATGTTCAGAATTTTACCAACGGTATCTATGTGTTGGAAATTCAGGTAAATGATAAAGTTTATACCGAAACATTTATAAAGCAATAAAATTTAAAAAATAAACATACAAAAAAATTGACATAATCATATATTTATTATGTCAATTTTTTTTACCACTACCCTACCCTTTTTTGATGTTTTTTAACAAATAATAATTTTTAAAATTTCTTTTCAAAAACTTTTCATTTGTTAAAAATAAATAAATAAAATATTGAAAAATTTGATATTTAAAGTTTTTTTTGTACTTTTGCACGCTTAAAACCTTAATTGATAATAAATTAGAAAATTATGTTTGAAAAAACATTGGTAATCATAAAACCCAGCAGTATTCAAAGAGAAATTGCAGGCGAAGTTATCAGCCGCTTCGAGAAAAAAGGGTTGCGTTTGGCAGGAATAAAAATGATGCAACTAACGAATGAAATTCTTGATGTTCATTATGCACATTTGGCAGACAAACCATTTTTTAATAGAATAAAAACGGCGATGATGCAGTGTCCTGTTATCGTTATGGCTCTCGAAGGGCTTGAAGCAGTGGCGGTTGTGCGTGCAATAATGGGTGTTACAAACGGCAGAAACGCGGCAGCAGGCACAATTCGCGGCGATTACTCTATCTCTTTTCAAGAGAATATTGTTCACGCTTCCGACTCTGTAGAAAACGCAAAAGTTGAGTTGGAAAGATTTTTCAAACCCGAAGAAATATTTGATTATCAGAAAATTAACCTAAATTTTATTTACGCATCAGACGAATTATAATAATGAAGTACTTTTTTTTATCTCTAACAGCAATTTTATTTGCAAGTGTCTCTTTGTGGGCAAATCCTTCTGACAAAGATGTCAAATTTAGTAGTCCCGATACTACCAAAATTCTTAACTTTGACGATGACTTTTTCGCCGACAAAGACGAAGATTTTGAAGATGATTTTGACTTGCTGAATGCACCAGCAAGCGATTTATATAATTTTTCGTGGTCTTCTGAACGGTTAAATCCCTACCGAGTTCCTATCGACAGCGTTCCCGATACCGAAATTGACTTGTCTGGTTTTGTTTTTCCAACACAAAGCACACGCATAACTTCGTCTTTTGGACCAAGACGCGGTCGTTTTCACTACGGCACAGACATTGGACTTAATATCGGCGACACGATTGTTTCTGTGTTTGACGGCACAATCAGAATTGTGGATTATGAGGCGCGCGGCTACGGACATTATGTTGTTATTCGCCATCTCAATGGCTTGGAGTCGGTTTATGCGCACTTTTCAAGAGTGTTAGTTGATGTAAATCAAGAAGTTAAGGCGGGCGATCCAATCGGTCTCGGCGGCAACACAGGGCGTTCAACAGGTCCTCATTTACACTTTGAATTACGCTTTTTGGGCAACGCTTTCAACTCTACAAAACTTATTAATTATGCCACAAAAAACCTCTATGCAAATACTTATCGTGTCAATAAAGTAGAGACATTTAGCCACAAAAAAGAGATTGAGCAACTCAAAGCGGCACGTTATCACAAAGTTAAAAAAGGCGAAACACTTTCACACATCGCGAGGCGTTACGGCACATCGGTGGCGCAACTTTGTAAACTGAATAAAATCAAACCAACTACCACATTACAAATCGGTAGAACAATCAGATACAGATAATGCAGACATTACAAAAAAAACTTGCAATCTTCTATTATGCCGCCTACATTTTGGCGGCATTATTTGCTGTTATCGGCTATTTTTTTAACAAAAAGGGCTTGATTGTTACAAACAATACCTTTATTGATATTTTTAAATCAATAATAATTGTTTATATGCTGATAATCATTCCATTAGCGTTAAAATTTTTCTCCACCAAAGTAAAAAAAATCGCACAAATAGAAGATGAAAATGAAAAATTTACAAAATACTTGCTTCTTGCAAGAATTCGAATTGTTTTGTTTTCAATTATTGTTTGGAGTGGAATAATTGCTTTTTATATTATAAATGTTCAAGATTATATCTACATCGCAGGAATCGGTGCGATTGTGTTGATTTTCTGTATTCCAACAAAAGCAAAAATTGAAACAGACCTTTTTATTAATAAAGAATTATGAAAACAAAATACGCAATTATTATTTGGCTTGTAGGGGTTATAATAGAATTTATTGTATTAATTTTCAAAATACAACATTATCCTTTTGGTACTTTAATTAGTTTAATATTATATTTTGGAATGTTATTACAATTTATAGGCATTATTATTTTTGTATATAAACTTTTCAAAAACCCCAAAATAAAAGAGTTCTTAAATTATTAATTGAAATGATAATCGCAGTAGATTTTGACGGAACGATTGTGGAAGACGCTTACCCGATGGTTGGCAAGCCGATTCCGTTTGCTATTGATGTGCTTCGCAAACTTGCCAATGAGGAACATCATCAACTTGTGCTTTGGACGGTGCGTGAAGGCAAATATCTCGAAGACGCCATTGAATATTGTCGTGAGCGCGGTGTAGAGTTTTTTGCTCATAACAAACTTCACCCAACGGAAGATAGAGTAAATTCCTCTCGAAAAATTGCTGTCGATATGTTTATTGATGATAGAAATATTGGCGGTTTACCCGACTGGGGGTTGATTTACGATATGATTAAAAAAGGCAAAACGTGGGAAGATGCTTTGGAAATTCAAAGAGAGTTGCCGCCAAAGAAAAGGGGCTTTTTTGAAAAAATGTTTGGTTGAATTTTCACAGAATTACAGAATTTGCATAATTAACATAAAAAATTAATATGCAAATTCTGCAAATTCTGTAATTCTGTAAAAAAATGGCGAAAAATAATTTTTATGCGGTTTGGAAAGGACGAAAAATCGGTGTTTTCAACTCTTGGGACGAGTGCAAAGAGCAAATTTTCGGTTTTGAAGGTGCGCAATACAAGGGCTTTCAAACGAAAATTGAGGCGGAAAACGCTTTGAAAAAATCTTATTGGCAATCTATCGAAAAAAAGCCACTAAAACTTGACAAAAACATCGAAATACCAAGCATTGCCGTTGATGCGGCTTGTAGCGGAAACCCCGGTGCTATGGAATATCGCGGCGTTGATACCGAAACAGGACAACAAATTTTTCGCAGCAAAATTTATAAAAACGGCACAAACAACGTCGGCGAATTTTTAGCTATCGTGCATTGCTTAGCACTTTTGAAACACCAAAACAGCGATTTGCCAATTTATTCCGATAGCGTTAATGCACAAACTTGGGTAAAAAACTGCAAGTGCAAAACCAAACTTGAAAAAAACGAGCAAAACGAAGAACTTTTTGACCTCATCGCAAGGGCTGAAAATTGGCTAAAAGAAAATTTTTATACAAACAAAATTCTCAAATGGAACACCGAAAATTGGGGCGAAATACCCGCAGATTTCGGACGGAAATAGGTGCTGAGGCACACATAACACAGATTTTTAATTTATAAAAATGTTACATCAAGAATTATCAAATAAAATAATAAAAGCGTTTTACAAAGTTTATAATGAATTAGGCTTTGGCTTTTTGGAAAATGTGTATCAAAACGCACTTTATTTAGAATTAAAAAATCAAAATCTCGTTGTTGAAGCACAAAAAGCAATAGAAGTTTTTTATCAAAATACGCGAGTTGGACTTTATAAAGCCGATTTAATCGTAGAAAATACAATAATTATAGAATTAAAAGCCGTTGAATATTCGCTCGAAGAACACGAATTGCAATTAATAAATTATTTAAAAGCCACAAATATAGAGATTGGTTTATTGTTAAATTTTGGAAAAGAACCAGAAATACGCAGAAAAATTTTCACAAATGATAGAAAAAAGAAATCTGTGTAAATCTGTTTTTTTTATAAAAAATATGTGCAAATTCGTGTCATCTGTGTGCCTTAACACTTTGTATCAAAAAATAAAAAACAAAATAATTATGTTAAAATCATTAGGAAATAAAACGGAATACAAAACCGACTACGCACCCGAAGTGCTGGAAGTATTTGACAATCAACACATTGACAACGATTATTGGGTGCAGTTGAACTGCCCCGAATTTACCTCGCTTTGTCCGATAACGGCACAGCCCGATTTTGCGGAAATCGTCATCAGTTACATTCCCGACAAAAAAATGGTGGAAAGCAAATCGCTGAAACTTTACCTTTTCAGTTTTCGCAATCACGGCGCATTCCACGAGGATTGTATAAATATAATAATGAAGGACTTAATTGCACTGATGCAGCCAAGATACATCGAAGTTACGGGTTATTTTACTGCAAGAGGCGGCATCTCAATTTTTCCTTATTGCAATTTTGGCAAAAAAGATACAAAATACGAAAAAATTGCTGAAAAACGACTGCAAAAAATAGCATTAAATCGCTAACTTTAACTTTAATTCTGATTTTTAACATTTTGATTTTTATAACTGTTTGATTTTCAGAGAATTAGCGTTGTTAAAAAAATACAAAAAACATTTAAAAAAGCATATGAAATCAAAAAAAAGTATTACCTTTGTAACTTAAATTATCTTAATTTTTTAACATCAAAATTTTATCAAAATGAAAAAGTTAGTATTATTCTTTGCTGCTGCAATGTTTGCAGTATCATTCGCGGCTTGCGGAAGCACAACAAAAACTGAAGAGGCAGAAACTACTGAACCTGAAATTGAAGTTTTTGAAGTAACTCCTGATGGAGAAGTTGAAGAAGTGATTCTTGAAGAAGAAACACCTGAAGCTGAATAATTAGATTTATCTAATTAAAAAAGAAAGACCTCTTTTGAGTGTCTTTTTTTATGTCAAAATGTCAGAAATATTTTTGTGGCATTTTTTTTGTTAATTCAACGCAAAGTTCGCAAAGAAAAATCGCAAAGAACGTAATTTTTTATTACTTTTACGACCACTGCGCAAACTTTGCACTTTTTACGTTAAAAGAAATTAATAACTAAAAAATAAATTTATGTCAAAATCAAAAAACAAAGGAAAAATCGGGGTTACAAGTGATAATATTTTCCCCGTAATTAAAAAATTTCTCTATTCTGACCACGAAATTTTTCTGCGTGAAATGGTGTCAAACGCCGTTGATGCGGCGCAAAAACTGAAAATCGTTGCACAAAGCGGCGAATTTAAAGACGAAGTCGGCGACCTAAAAGTTGAGATAAAACTCGATGAAAAGTCGAAAACTCTCACCATTTCCGACAACGGAATCGGTATGACCGCCGATGAAATTGAGCGTTATATCAACCAAATCGCTTTTTCGGGCGCAACCGACTTTTTGGACAAGTACAAAGACAACCCGAACGCAATTATCGGACATTTTGGCTTGGGTTTTTATTCGGCGTTTATGGTGTCGAAAAAAGTTGAGATTTTTACAAAGTCCTACAAAGACGAACCCGCACAGCACTGGTCTTGCGATGGCTCGCCAGAATTTACCCTCGAAGATTGCGACAAAACCGAGCGCGGAACTGAAATCGTGCTGCATATTGACGATGAAAACGGCGAATTTCTACAAAATCAGCGTATAGCAACTTTGTTGCACAAGTATTGCCAATTTTTGCCAATTCCAATAATTTTTGGTAAGAAAAAAGAGTGGAAAGACGGAAAAGAAGTTGATACTCAGCAAGATAACATCATAAACAACACCGCTCCCGCTTGGACAAAAAAGCCCGCAGACCTCAAAGATGAGGACTATAAGGCGTTTTATCAAGAACTTTACCCATACTCAGAAGAGCCGTTGTTTAACATTCATTTGAACGTTGATTTTCCGTTTAATCTAACGGGAATTTTGTATTTTCCACGAATTAAAAACAACATCGAAATTCAGAAAAACAAGATACAACTTTATTGTAATCAAGTTTTTGTAACCGATTCGGTTGAGGGAATTGTGCCCGATTTTCTCACGCTTTTGCACGGCGTTTTGGACTCGCCCGATATTCCGCTAAACGTTTCACGTTCATATTTGCAAAGCGACCAAAATGTAAAGAAAATTTCATCGCATATCACAAAAAAAGTTGCTGACAGATTGCAGGAAATTTTCAAAACCGACCGACCGCAGTTTGAGGAAAAATGGGACGCACTCAGAATTTTTATCGTCTATGGAATGCTCACAGACGAAAAATTTTATGAGCGCGCCACCGACTTTGCGCTGTTCAAAAATACTGACGGCAAAAATTTCACTTTCGCCGAATACAAAGAATTAATCAAGGGCGAGCAGACCGATAAAAACGGCACTTTGGTATATCTTTATGCAAATTCTGCCACCGACCAGCACGTTTATATTGAGGCGGCAAAGGCGAAAGGTTACGATGTGCTTTTGATGGACGGGCAACTTGACAATCATTGGGTTTCGCAACTTGAACAGAAACTTGAAAAGGTGCATTTTGTGCGTGTCGATAGCGATGTGCCGGAAAAGTTAATTCAGAAAAAAGATGCAGAAAAGCCCCTTTTAAACGCAGAGGAACAAAATGCGATGACAACAATTTTTTCCTCTCAACTGCCAAAAATTGATAAAACCGAATTTTTGGTTGCGGTAGAAGATTTTGGCGAAAACGCAAACCCTGTTATCGTTACGCAAAATGAATTTATGCGCCGAATGAAAGAGATGTCATCGCAGGGCGGCAACCCGATGATGTCGTTTTACGGCGAAATGCCCGACTCGTACAATTTGGTTTTGAACATTGCCAACCCGCTTGTAAAAAATATTTTGGCGGAACAGCAAAACGCACTTTCTGCGCAAATCTCACCGATTTCATCAGAAACAGCAACGCTCGAAAGCAAGCGCAAAGAACTTGCCGACAAACACACCAAACTAAAAGACGAAGAAATACCTGTTGCCGAAAAAGAGGAAAAGACCGCTATCGACAAGCAGGTTACCGACCTCAACAACAAAAAGCGTGAAATCTACGCCAACTTTGCAACTTCAAAAATGCAAATCAAGCAAATGATTGACCTCGCACTTTTGGCAAGCAATCTTTTAAAAGGAAAGGACTTAGCGGAATTTATAAAGAGAAGTTTTGAAGGGTTGAAGTAAAACCCAAACGTAACAAAAAAAGGGCAGACCACTACTCTACCCTTTTTTTGTTTTAGTTCCACGTGGAACTATTTTTTCTTTTGTATTAAAAATTTTGTTATTGATTTATGTTCATTATAAACCATATGTAACCGCAATTTCTCTTTTTCATAATCAACCCATTCGTCTTTACTATAAGTTTTTGATTTATCTGGCAGTCCAATTTTTTGTTCTATATCATCTTTTTTGTCCGTATATTTTAAGCCATATGGTATTTCCCCTTTATAATTTTCTTTAATAAAAATAGTTGTTAATTTATTATCTATATCAAATCTAAAATCTATTCCATCTCCCCCATAAGAAATATAAAAACAATCATCATATATTGATATAGTTGAATCGTTTCCAAGTAATTCAAAAATATCATCAAATTCAAATAAAAAATCGTAATCAAACAATTTTATTAAATTATCTGCTTTTATTTGTTCCGAATTATTTTCATAGATTTTATAACAAGGGTAATTTATAGAATCAGATTTTGAAAGCGATTCAAAAATACCATCAACATTATTTTCCCAAGTTTTTGTTTTTTTGTTTATTCTATTTGTCCAATATTCTTTAACTTTTTGAATTTCTTGCGAGGTTATTGTATAATCTTCATCAGGGCTCCATTCCCAAACCAACCTATTAAAAATATGATACCAACCCTTTAATTTATTACAATCTTTATAAATATATTTTATCGGCAACCAATCATTATTGTTATCTGGTTCTAAAATTTTTGTTAGAATTATATGAATTATTACCGCTTTTTCTGGAACTTCAATAGATTCCAAAAGTTTTTTAGTTGCAGGCATTCCGATTTTAATAAGTTTTTGTACAGAAGCATCTTTATAATTAACAATAAAAAAATGCCAAGAGTGGTCGCAAGTTATAGATTTCCACGACAAACTATCAATAAGTTTATCAATTTCCGAATTTTTTTGAGAAAAACAAAAAATCGGTATTAAAATAATTGTTATTTGTATTAAAAATCTTTTCATATTGTTTTTTTGCAAAATTACAAAAATTTTTTGAATGAACATTTTTTGGGAATTGTTCCACGTGGAACAATTATCTACCCAACAGCACTAACAACACATTAATATCGTGTGGTGAAATGCCCGAAATTCTTGATGCCTCGCCAATGGTTTTGGGCTGGTGCTTGGTAAGTTTTTGGCGCGCCTCTGTGGAAAGCGACTGAATATCGGAATAATCAAACCCGCCCTTTATTTGCACATAATCGAGACGAGTAACTTTGTCGGCAATAAGTTTTTCGCGGTCAATGTAGCCCTTATATTTGATTAAGATTTCTATTTCCTCAATAATTTCCTCTTTGCGCTCGGTTTCTATTTTTTTAATATCTGCGTTGAAATCGGGTAAAATCTCTGCCAAGTCAGCAATTTCAATATTGGGGCGAAGAATTAAATCATACAATTTCATCTTTTGAGAAATTGGCGAAGAGTTTTTGCTTTCCAAAAAAGCATTAACCTGTTCGGGCAAAACAGACAGGTTTTTCACAAAATCAATAGTGTTTTCTATTTGGCTTAACTTTGTGTCCAAAAGATTTTTGCGCTCGGTTGTTGCCAAGCCAATTTCAAACGCCTTTTGAGTTAATCGCAAATCGGCATTGTCCTGCCGCAACAAAATTCGATATTCCGCCCGCGAAGTGAACATACGATACGGCTCATCAACACCTTTTGTTATCAGGTCGTCAATCAAAACACCGATATACGCCTCGTTGCGCATCAGCGAAAATCCTTTGTTGCCCGCACATTTGAGGGCAGCGTTAATTCCTGCCACTATGCCCTGCCCTGCCGCTTCCTCGTAACCTGTTGTTCCATTGATTTGCCCTGCAAAAAAGAGGTTTTTTATGCGCTTGGTTTCAAGCGTGTTTGTTAGTTGCGTTGGGTCAAAATAGTCATATTCGATAGCATAACCGGGGCGATAAATCTGCACATTTTCCAAACCGCTAATTGTTTTCAGCGCATTAATCTGCACATCAATCGGCAGCGAAGACGAAAAACCGTTGATATAATATTCCTGCGTTTTTTCACCTTCGGGTTCAAGGAAAAGTTGGTGCGAGGTTTTTTCTGCAAAAGTTATTATTTTTGTTTCAATACTTGGGCAATAACGAGGTCCGATGCTTTGAATTTGTCCGTTATACAACGGCGAGTCATCTATTGAATTTCTCAAAATTTCGTGCGTGCGCTCATTGGTGTGCGTGATAAAACAGGGGCGTTGCAATAATTTATGAGATTGCGGGTCAAGCCCGCAATGACGAGAACGTGTTCCACGTGGAACATACGAAAATTTATGAAAATCATCATCGCCGCACTGCTCTACCATTTTTGAAAAATCAACCGAATTTCCGTTAATTCTAGCAGGCGTTCCTGTTTTCATTCGCTGCGTTTCAAAACCAAGCAATTTCAACTGCTCTGTAAGTCCATAAGATGACGGCTCGGAAATTCTGCCACCCGCAATTTGTACCTTGCCAATATGAATTTTTCCATTCAAAAAAGTGCCTGCGGTGAGAATTACACTTTTCGCTTTAAACTCCAAACCCAAGTCAGTTTTTACACCAACAACCTCATTATTTTTTATAATCAACTCTTTTACATTATCTTGCCAGATTTCCAAATTTTTCGTCTCGTCAAGGATTTCGCGCCAACGCTCAATAAATTTCGCCCTATCCGACTGCGCTCTCGGCGACCACATCGCAGGACCTTTTGAGCGGTTGAGCATACGAAATTGTATCGCAGTGTCGTCTGTTACAATACCCATAAAACCACCGAGCGCATCTATTTCCCGCACAATCTGCCCTTTGGCAATGCCACCAACGGCAGGGTTACAACTCATTTGAGCGATTTTATTCATATCCATCGTTATCAGCAAAACAGACGAGCCAATATTTGCTGCAGCACACGCCGCCTCACAGCCCGCGTGCCCCGCACCGATTAATATTACATCGTAGGAAAATTTCATTCGTTAAATT
>Ga0209737_10000646_pt1 | contig 27640 bp, 23 predicted proteins | sample TergutCu122P3_FD_187284 | JGI IMG/M metagenome (GOLD analysis project Ga0209737, IMG submission 187284) | Cubitermes ugandensis P3 segment gut microbial communities from Kakamega Forest, Kenya - Cu122 P3 (SPAdes) (version 2) | ecosystem: Host-associated > Arthropoda: Insects > Digestive system... | reverse complement strand
GACGCATCGGGAGATTGGAGAGCACCGCGCGCTTAAACTCATCAAAGTCTGGGTATTGGAGCATCGGGTTGGTGAGCCGCTCATATCCAAGCGTGGAGGATTGCTTTGCGCTGATACCCTGACCACACAGAGATCCCTGTCCGTGTGCGGGGTAGACTTCCAGATAATCCGGTAGCGGACCAAGCGTATTGAACAGGCTGTTGTAAAGATTCTCCACTTGCTCGTCCAAAATGTCCTCGCCGGGTAGATCAGGTCTTCCCGTGTCCCCCACAAAGAGCAGATCGCCGGTCAATATCGCCGTAGGCTCAGGCGAGCGCGCGAGGTCGGACAGCAGCAGGGAAATGGAGTTGGGCGTGTGCCCGGGAGTATGAAGCACCCGGATGACCGGATTGCCGAACGTAAACTCGTCGCCTTCCTTGAGCTTTTTCGCCTCATACGTCACCGGCGCGCTTTCGTGTATATAGATGTCCGCGCCTGTTTGCGCACGCAGCTGCTGTGCGCCACTGATATGATCGGCGTGAACGTGGGTATCGAAGATATGGGTGATGCGCATGCCATGCTCATCAGCGATGCGCAGATACACATCGGTGTCGCGACGTGGATCGACTACCGCCATAAGGCCTGTCTTGGGACAGCCGATCGCGTAGGAAAAACAGCCAAGACCGGGGGTTACAATTTGCTCAAAAATCATCCTTGACCTCCATGTATGTGAATTGTCAGCTTTTCATCGAGTGCAGAAAGCTTGCCCTACCTGTTCTCCTCATTATATAGAAGGGGTTCGAGCACGACAGATTCTTGCTTTGCGGAATCATGAAAAATCCTTGCTCGTAGCGATGTTGGGTGGGTGGGTTGCGCGCACTCGTCCTCGACTGACTGGGTGGGTGACGTTCTCTCGTCCACGACCGACCGGGTGGGCTGTGTGCACTCGTCCGCTGCCATCGGGGTGGTCATCCCCGTAGAACCGTGAAGAATTCGGTAATCCTCTTTGTAGTGCAACGTGCCCGTTTCCAGTAAGTGTACAATGAGCTTACGTTACTCTGACAGAAGGAGGCCTGATGGTTAAGTATGTTTGCAACGTATGTGGCTGGGAATACGACGGCGACACTCCGTTCGAGGAGCTGCCCGAGGATTTCACGTGTCCGCTTTGCGGTGCCCCGAAATCTGACTTTCTGAAGATTGAGAAATAATGAACGAGCATAATCCCGGACCTTTCGAACTCAAGCCGGGAATCTATGCGGTCGGTGCCTTTGATTGTGACCTCTCGGTATTCGATGAGGTCCATACGCCTTACGGCACCACCTACAATGCGTATCTCGTGGTCGATGATGAGATCACGCTTATCGACTTTGTGCGGTATACGCATGTCGAGGATCTGCTTGAGAACATCAAGGCGGTCATTGGAGACCGCGAGCTCGACCACATCATCGTCAACCATGGCGAGCCTGATCACAGCGGCGCTCTGCCCGAGGTTGTCAAAGCCTATCCGAACGCGAAGCTGTACGGAACCGCGCAGGCACAGAAATCCCTTGGGGCCTACTATCCGGATGCGGTGTACGAGTTCAACGTAGTGACCGGCGGCGATACGCTGACCACCGGTCAGAAAACGTTCGAGTTCATCCCCATGCCTATGCTCCATTGGCCTGACAGTATGACGACGCACTTGGCGTGCGATGGCGTCCTTTTCTCCAACGATGCGTTGGGTCAGCACATCGGAAGTGGCGAGAGGCTTGATGTCGATGTGCCACTTGAGGTGCTCTTGGGCTGTGCGCAGAATTACTACGCGAACATCGTTATGCCATTTGGAATGCAGGTCGCCAAATACCTTGAGCAGGTCTGCAAGCTTTCTTTCGATGTGGTCTGCCCATCACACGGAGTGGTGCTGACGCGCTTCATCCCGGAGATGGTCGACGCATATTCTCGTTGGGCAAGTGGAAAACCCAACGAGCGCCAAGTTACCATCGTGTACGATTCGATGTGGGGCTCAACGGCTGAGGTCGCAGAGAAGCTCCGTGTGGAGTATACGGAGAGCGGACATTTCGTTACCCTCTTCGATTTGGCAGAGGATCATTTCTCGGTCGCGATCGCTCAACTGCTTGAATCGAAATACATCCTTATCGGTTCTTCAACGCGCTATAACCAGATGCTTCCCTCGATTGCAGGGTTTGTGACGTATCTGGTCAGCCTTAAACCAAAGAATCGCATCGGGCAGGCGTTCGGTGCTTACGGGTGGAGCGGGGAATCGATTGCGCACATCCACGAAGCGCTTGAGGGTGCGGGATTTGAGATGCTTGAGCCGATTAAGGTCAACTGGCGCCTACCGGAGTAGTGACAATGTCGCGTTATACCGAAAAGATTAAGCAGTACACCTTAGCTGAGGAGATCACCAGTAGCGTTCTGCACGGCATTGGAGTCGTGCTGGGTGTGGTGGGTATGCCCATTCTGCTGATCTTCGCGGTCTTTTCAAACGTGGACTTGGGTTACAAGATCGCCGCCTCGATTATCTACTGCCTTGCGATGATCATCCTTTATCTGAGTTCGACACTTTATCACGGGCTTACCAACGAGCGTGCGAAACGCATCTTCAAAGTCATCGACCATGCAAGCATCTATCTGCTCATCGCCGGAACGTACACCCCGTTCTGTCTGATTACGTTGCGTGACAGCGGCGGTCTGACCCTCTTGGCGGTGCTGTGGAGCCTGACGCTAATCGGCATGGCGACCGAAGCCTTCTGGGTCTTTCGCCCCAAATGGGTAAGTGTCGTTATCTACCTGCTGATGGGATGGAGTGCAGTGTGGGTATTCCCCGACATTGTCCGTGTGTTGACCCCGACCGCTCTTTGGCTGTTAGTGGCAGGAGGTCTCGCCTATTCTGTAGGCACGATTTTCTATGTGATTAAAAAGGTTCCGTATCTCCACTCAATCTTTCACGCGTGGGTTTTGTTGGGAACGTTCCTCCACTTTTTTGTGATTCTTCTCTACGTGATTGTCTAGCGCCTATTCGTACGGCGACCGCCTCCGTGCGCCTTGAACGAGTATATGGGGTTCAGGCGTTTTGTGATTGTTGCCGTGGGTTCTATGAAACGTTCAATATCGTATCCGTCTTTGTACGCCATCGGGGCTTCATCCAATGTCTCGGGATGCACCGAAGTCGAATAGATGCCGTCCATACGTCTTCGAAACTCATCTAACGACAAACTCCTGCGTGCCTGCGTGCGCGAGAGCACCCTGCCCGCCCCATGTGGTGCGCTATAGTTCCAGTCTGCGTTGCCCTTTCCCACACACAATAATGAGCCGTCTGCCATGTTGAGCGGAACGATGAACTCCTCGTTGAGATTTGCTCTGACCGCACCTTTTCGAAGCGTCATCGTCTCATAATCGATGTAATTGTGGATAGTTTCGATACTTTTTTCCTTCTCTAGATCGAGATACTCAAGGATATCGGCCGTGATCGCCTCTCTGTTCAGTTCTGCAAAACGTTGCATCATCGCCATGTCGTGAAGGTAGGCATCTTTCAGAGCTCCTGTTAGATATTTCAAGTCTGCAGGCACGGTGTCGGTGCATGTTTTTTGAGCCAACCTCTGATAGTGTTCCGCTGTTTGAAGACCGAAGTTTCGAGAACCTGAATGAACCACCAGCCATACGGCATCGTCAGAATCCTTCGCCATTTCAATGAAGTGATTCCCGCCTCCAAGCGTACCAATAGAGCGATAAATCTTGTCATAATCAAGCTTCTTGCTCTTTGCGTACTCAAGATCCTCAAGCACTATGCCCTCCGCAAACCTGTGGTATCCGGTGTCGGTAGATCTGATACTGAATCCCGAGGGAATCCGCTTGCGCACGAAACGATCGAGGGCGACAAGGTCGAGATTATCTGCGCAGTCACCCGAACCCAATCGTGTGACCAGAACACCACAGCCGATATCGACCCCCACCAGATTGGGACAGACGGTTTCATTGACCCTCATCGTGGTACCTATCACACAGCCTGCACCCGCATGCACATCAGGCATGATTCTGATGTCAGCATCTATCGCGAGCCTTGTGTCGAGCAACTCCTTAATCTGACCGATGGCGGTCTCTTCAGTAGTATCGCTATATATGATTGCGGAGCCGTACGCTCCCTCTAATCGTTGCATCCCCTTTTCGTCCTAACTATTCAGGAGCCTGGCTATGATGCTGCGCATAGCTATCGAGCAGATTGTTAATCATCGTCTGATATTTTACGCCGTTTTCCAATCGATACCTTGGTTGTGTCATCTCATTATGGCACAAATAAGAACAGTTGTTCGTTTTACTAGATTGAGCCTAGCGGAGCCTCAACCGATACTCTTTTGCCATTCGACGTAAAGACAACCGTTCCATGTGCATCAGTCCGATAGGTTCTGACACTTGATAACGCCTTCAGTACCGAATCGGCGGGATAGCCAAACGCTTTTTCCCCTACCGAGATAACAGCAAATGAGGGGCTGAGTGTTTCTATCAGATCCGCATCGGTTGCGGCGGCACTTCCGTGGTTGCCAACCTTTAGCACATCTACCTCGTTTCTTGAGCCATATGCCGCATTGTGGGTGAGCACACGAGAGGTATCTCCGGTAAAGAGGAAAGTGGTCCCTCCAAAGGTGACTTCAATTATTGCAGATAAACCTTCATAGTCATAGTTAAAGAAATCATCATGATTATGACCCGCATTGGCATCCGCGGGCATAGGCGCAAGAACATCTACCGCCAGATTATCAGCCTTTACAATCTTCTGCCCAGTCTGTGCAGGATGTATGAGCATGTCTTCAGCTTCGACGGCTTGCAAGAAGCGCTCAAACGCATCCGTTGGCTCTAAAAGTATCGGTGCCCAAACCTCTCCGACATGAAGCGCTTCGAGAACCACTGGAATTCCCCCGACATGCTCCTCACCTGTGTTTGAGGCGACCAGATAATCAATTGATGAGTAGCCGAGCTCCTCGATATAGGAGACCACCGCTGATCCTGCTCTGTGTGAGCCGGCATCGATTAGTAACGTCTGATTATTGGGGAGTTCGATAAACGCGCTGTCCCCATGCCCCACATCGATGTAGTGAACGGTAAGTGTTCCAGAAAGCGGTATGAATTCTACGGGTTTGGGCGGCGTCAATGTGATGCTCTCAACGACTGCCTGAAGTGTCGCGAAAAGCTCGGGATCCGCAGTACTTGGCACATGCGAATAAACCGAATAATACAGCTCACCGTCGAGCCCATCAGTAAGAAAGCCTTTGGACGGAACTCCCCCGATATCCACTTCCAAACCAATGCTGACAACAAGGGTGCCCTCGTTTTCATAGCGTATCGGCTTAGTAGTGAACTCGGCGACAAGCCCCTCCCTTCGATACTCTAAATTATTGGACAGGAAACGCTCAGATGCTGTAATCTCTGCTCGTGAGTTCAGGCTAACGGGGAAAACCTCACTGCTTGCAAAAATGAGCAAGTTGCTTTTGGGTTCAGAGATAATAAACCCACCAGGAACACCAAGCCAGTCTTCTATCTCCCATGACGAGGGGTATTCAATCGTAAGGCTGTCTTGTGTGTGGGACTGATCGAGAAGAAGAGGTGGCACCTCGGTCTCAGGAAATCTTGGTCGCGGGGTTTCTTGCGCTGCAAAGATACGCGATTCGAAGCCTGAGTCAAAAAATGACCGCGCCGTCCAGACTGTTCCGCACATTCCGCATACACAAAGAAGGATTGCGGCAACTATCCCTATCGTCACAAGGACAAGAAGAGTCTTATCTTTTGATTCGGGCGAATCATAATGAAGCGTGTCAATGAAAGCCCTCTCCTGCGAAGACTCGGTTGTCTCCTGATTCTGGTCCATGAGATTAGTTCCCTCCCAGCCTGAAGCGTTGAAATAGAGTCACAGCTTCATTATAGATGATGAGAAAGATGCTGGGTTTACGGTGCCGCTTTCGAAATAATCCCGATAGCATTGGTTTTTTCAATCCACTGGCTGGGCATAAGGTAAAAACTGTTTGCGCCCGAGTTGTTTTTAAAGATCTCGAACTCGAGACGGCTAAAATTGTCATTGCAAAGTATCTTCCACAAACCGAGATACTCAATCGTGATATAAGCGCGCATCCAGTTTCCAATTCGTATTCGAGCCGCAGTTGAATTTCGATATCCTGCCATATCAGTGAGCGAAACATAATCGTCATCGCCGTGTTTCACGACGGTAATCGGAATACCTTCGACTTTGATGATTTCGTTCTTTCTGCCCATGGCAGCCTCCTAATGCTTCGGCTGTCCTCCATCTGGAGTTAGGGCACCGCTGCCAACCACGCTCGCTTGATTTGCAGTTCTTCGATAATTCCAGTATACCAGAACTTATGTTCGTATACGCACACATGTTCTCACGACGCATAGCCCACTGACCCACTCCCGAGACATTCATTAACCGCATCTCGCCTGATAATTATCCGGAGGGGCAGATCGGAATAGTGGTGAAGGTGAGGGATGTGCAAAGCCCGAGGGGCTAGCGCCAATCATTGGTGTTTTTGGTGCCTCTCTCTCTTGTAGTCTCCAAGACTTGACGAGCCAATCATCACGATGGCAGATTGATGCGATCACCATCCTCGACTGCCCAGCCTCTCGCAATTGCCAATGTGAGCCCAACGCGAATACACTTCTGCATTGCCTCTGTACACCGCGAAAACCCAAAGATGCGAGATACTTCGCGCTTCAAGTCCTCCTTGGAAAGGCCTATTTGCTGATCGAGAATGTACTTGATTGATGATGCAATTTCTTCTGGTGGTATTTGCTCAAGGTTTCTTCGTGTCTTTTGATCTGAGGACGGGACCCGAAAACCTTCGTATTTTGCAGGGTCTTCATCGGCTCTCCAATAGAAAACCCTGTCGGGTTCCACTGTACTTCTTAGCCCCATGGATGAAACAATCGCATCAAATCTGCTATTGATTCTTGCGCCTGCTCGAGTAATACCCCATGCGTCAAGCACCCTTCTGCGTAGAGCGTCAGAACAAATCGGTGCCTCTCCGCTCACTGTAGCTCTAATTTGCTCCTTGATAATCTCTGTGCTTACATAACCGCAGAAATACTCTGGATTTCTCATGCGCGCTTCAACCATCGGCAAATCTGTTATTTGGTAGCTAGGAATCGCATCCGATAGGGTGTCGGGCTCTATTCTCTCAAAGTCCGGCTGCTGTGTTGCGGAAACCTTGGTTGACTCTAGCTCTTTTGTGGACACACTTTCCTTCAGAGCACAATCGATGTTCGCAGCAATTCTCTCCAGTTCCTTTTTTGGATTATCCCACCAGTCCAGCACCCATATTCTACTAATCTGCCAACCAAGTCCACGTAGAACTGCTTCTTGTGTACAGTTCCGATCAAGTGCGGTTCCTCCGCTTCGATAGTTCTCGCTATCACATAAGATGCCGAGAATGTATGTATCTGGATTATCCGGATGGACAACTCCAATATCAACTTGGTATCCAGAGCATCCAATGCTTCTCTTAACAGAGTATCCGAGCCCCCGAATAGCTTCAGCAATAGACTCTATAAGGCTCTGGGAAGCCATCTCCGCGCCTGCAAAATACGGCAAAGCGGATGTCCCCCTTTCGGCAAATTCCAGAAAAGCCTTTAGCCCTGCAACACCTTCCGCGCGCGTGCGATTAAGATCGATTTGCTCTGGTCTCAATGCTGAGAATATTATCATCTCGTGTTTTGCACGTGATACGGCGACGTTCAGTCTTCGCCAACCACCCTCTCGATTGAGAGGTCCGAAGTTGAGTGAAACCTTCCCCTCTTTATTCGGACCGTATCCTACAGAAAAGAGAATAACGTCACGTTCATCACCCTGAACATTCTCAAGATTCTTGACGAAAAGTGGCTCTTCGGGACAGTTCGCGATTTCATCTAGATCCGGACGTTTCCGCAGCTCCTCTTCAAGCATATCTTCTATCAGATTTTGTTGAACCGAACTGAACGTGACAACTCCAATGCTTCTCTTGCTTAGGATTGGATCGGACAGTCGTCTGATTATTTCGGCGATGATTGCTCCGGCTTCAGCTCGGTTTTGCTTAGTCCTCCCTCTGTCATAATACCCCCCTACGGGAACAAGCCTGACTTGACTTATCATGTCATTGGGAGACGGGAAAGTGTAGAGCTTGTTTTCGTAGTATTTCCTGTTGGAGAATGCGATGAGGCTTTCGTGCCTCGAGCGATAATGCCATAACAAATGCTCTTGGGGCATTGAGAGTGCAAGGCAGTCATCGAGGATGCTTTCGAGATCCTCCTTCTCACAATTATCATCGTCAACTGTTTGGGCGGTAAAGAAGCTTGTCGGGGGTAGTTGTTTTGGATCACCCACCACTATAAGCTCGCTGCCGCGCGCAATGGCACCAATGGCTTCGCTTGTCGGCAACTGCGACGCCTCATCAAAAACAACAACATCAAAAGGTGGATAGTTTGGGCTCAGGTACTGCGCGACAGAAATCGGACTCATGAGCATACACGGACACAGCTTTCGTAGCAACGAAGGTATGCTTTCAAACAATTTGCGTACAGACATCATTCGTCCACCACTTTTGATGGCACGCTGCAATATGCCAATTTCGGAAGAACCAGATACTCCGGCGCTTAATACAGGGATTTTTGCTGATAGTCTGGCGGCAAGCTCTTGCTTGGTAAGAGCCTGATACTGTTCATTCAATTCCTTCAACCTCTCAATCTTTTGGGAGAAAAGATTGCCGCGAAAGGTATTGAGACTGGGAGTAGTATCAATGATATGATTCACACACGCTTTGGAGAGGCTTTGGACAAACGCCCCGACGACATTCGTCGCATCAACCACTCCTTGCTCCAGAGAGTCGGTCACTGTCTGTAACCCCTCGGTATCCAGCTGGGCCTTAATATGTAGATACCCACAATAGTCGCGAAGACCGTCGATGCTTTCTTGCCATCTCAGACTCTTTTCCAGCATGAGCGCAATCCAGTTTGACTCTTGATGCCACTGCTCAAATGGGTTGTTGAACTGCTCGGACAATGCCGTTTCCTGAGCTTCAAGACTGCGAAATACCTCACTATAATTCCTCCATGTAGCCTGATTCTCTTTGATAAAACTCTCAGCGTTTTGATCAAGATGCTTGCTCAAGTCTTGCATAAGCTTTCCGGCAATTGTTTCGCTTTCTGTAGTGCTCTTAATTGCTTCCCGCAACTGAACAGCACTCTCAGTGACCCTATCAAGCAAGGACCAGTCACCCTTGCCATCATCGAATAGGAGTCCAAAGAGGCTGGTCATAAACGATGCCGATTCCCTGACATCGGCGTCCGCCTTCTGGTATTCGCAGATCAGTTTCAATAATTCCGGTGTTTCCTCCTTGTTGAACAGTTTTTTGTCGGTAGCGAAAAACTTGACCTCTTTCGATACCCTCAACATTCCCAGTGCCTTAGGCAAAAACCAACTCGATACTGCATGGTTCCACTGCAGCAGTGCGGATTCTGCATCAAACTCAAGAATCTTCCTGGAGTACGATACAAGGAGTTGTTCTCTTGATGAATCCCTTGTTCGACCCGCCGCACCTACATCAGAAATCTTCCTCTGGTAGGCAGCAAGGTCTTGGCATAGTAGCACAGATGGGGGAATCCTTTGCATGTCCACCAGCAACGCGCAGAGATTATTGAGGGCTTTGAGTTTGCCATAGGTATTAATATCTCCCACATCAACTGTTGCCTTTACCTGTGGTAAAAACCCTTTCAGATTCAGAAGCTCAGATCGGTATTTGCTTAAGCTGTTGCTCAGGTCGCTCCTCACACTTTGGGTGTAGCTGGCTTGCTTGTATTCCCTTAGAGGATGATTACGAACACCTCCGCATGACAAGTCGATTGCGGCGACCATTTCGCATAACTCTTTCCAGCGAGAATAGTCTTGCGAGGTAAGCGTAGCAACTTGCTCGCGCGTGAAGGAAATGCTGCTCGGATAATCACTGTATTCCTCAGCCAATGCAATCGCCTCATACAGCGAGAGGCCGAAGGCACGTTGTTTATGTAGTTCGCATACCACTTCATTTAACTCTTTCCTCAAGAGCTGAATGGCATCCGCTTCTTCACTATAGCTGGATGGCGGCTTTATTCTTCCGATATTGAGTGCTCTATCCAATTGACTGAGGACATCCTTTTTGCGGGCTTTATTAGAATGAAGTTCCAGACAAAAATCTCCTAGCCCTATCGTATTGAGCCGTTTGTAGACAACATCAAGAGCAACCATTTTCTCAGCAACAAACAATACCGACTTGCCTTGGAATAACGCATTAGAAGATATGACCGATAACGAATCGGTCGAAGCCTCCCTTATGTAAGTCGTGGGTTAGGCGATAATCGGTTTGTCTTACAAACTGGTAACTCGCTTACCACATACATCAAGGGAGGCTTCTATGCATTATTCTACCAGCATCGGCATCGATACCCATGCAAAATCCAACCAGGTTTGCGCTTTTGTCAGGAAGACGGGCGAGATCGTGCAGGCAAGATTGTCCGCTGACCCGGAAGAACTCATCACTTGGATCAGAAGAGGCGAATTCCCCTTACCGCTGCGTTGCTGCTACGAAAGCGGTCCTCTCGGTTTCGGTCTGGCACGGACACTCAATGATGCGGGCATCGAGTGTATCGTGGCAGCTACATCCAAGTTGCCGTATCGACAGGATCGCCAAAAAAACGATAGGGCCGATGCCGTGTGGCTTGCACGCATGCTCGACTCGTATGCGGTAAGGCGTGTGCATATCCCCTCTGTGGAGGAGGAATCCCTACAACACCTCTCACGTCTACGTGGTGAGGTGGCGGGTGACCTTCGTCGTGCCAAACAGCGCGTCTCATCGTTTCTGCTCCTGACCAAGACATCGTATACGTTGACGAAGAAGCGCTGGACCAAGGCGTTTGTCAGATGGTCGACAGATTACGAGTTCGAATGCGAGACCGACACATTCACCTTCCGCATGAAGATAGCTGCCGTACTCAGATTGCAAGAGCGTCTCGGACAGGTCGAAGACGAGATCGCCCGCCAGATCGGACTGCACCCTTATCTTGCGGAGAGGATGGCACGCTTCATGTGCATACACGGCATCGGTAGGGTCACTGCGTTCGCTTTGGTGTGCGAAGTCTATGACTTCGAACGTTTCAAAAACGGGGCATCATTCGCCTCCTATGTGGGGTTGGTACCTTCGGAAAACTCCAGCGGACAGAAGATATCGAGAGGAAAGATAACCAAGACAGGCAATGCGCACCTGAGACGACTGCTGATCGAGGTGGCATCGTGTTATTCCAGACCTGCCAAACAGGTGAAGTCAGAGAATGCGTCCGTACCCGAACCGATCAGGGCAAAAGCTGAGAAATGCAAGTATCGTCTACTTAAGCGCAGACGTGCCTTAAGCGAGCGCAATCTAAAGCCCAACAAGGTAAAGGTCGCTATCGCACGCGAGCTGTGCGAGTGGATTTATCACATCGCGGTGATGCCTGACTGAATCGTTGTTACCTGCGAAGCGATTCGCAGATGACATAGACCCGATTCCGATACGTTTGCGTATACAGGTGGCGCCGGGACGACCCACGACATTGCTATGCACAGCCTTTACCGGTCACGTGCGATTTTAGAATCAAGACATCATTGATCGAGAAGTGGAACCGTCCAGCCGAAGGCATCCTAATGTGGTATCGACCCACGGATATGAGACTGTTCAAGTGCTTGACGTTGGAAACACGTCGGTATACGGAAACATCGGGAGAGGGGAAGAGCCAGCCGTTTGCGCAAACGGCTGGCTTTTCGTATCGAAAAATCCTCAGATTGACAGGTTATCGGTCATATGAGCAATGATATTGGTTATCGTTTGCGACTTCCCCGTCCCGGGAGGACCGTGTAAAACAAAACTGTGCCCCTGCCCTGCAGCATGAACTGCAGCAAGCTGTGAGGAGTCTGCAGCAACCGGAACGGCAAGATCAGATGGTGATACTGAGCCATCCAACATCTCAGGTGATAGAAACGATGTATCGGTTTCCCATTCCATTTGCCCAGCGATCAAACTCCTTACTATCTTATTTCTCTCAAGTTCTCCGGATCGGTTGCGAATATCATTCCACATAATGAACTGCGCAAATGAAAACACTCCCACCATCGCAATCTCTTCGACCTCCCAGCGTGGTTTGTTCATTATCATTTGGCGAACAATGCTGAATATTCGAGCTACATCAACCCCCGACTCATCTTCGGGCAGCGGATCGAGACCCTCTACGCTCAATCCATGGTTCATACGCAAGTACTCTAGCAACGTAACGTTGAAAAGTTGTTCCTCATCCCGCAAGCGTATGACGTAGCCACGTTCAGCAGATTTTCGGACAATTTCAATAGGGACCATAATCAGGGGAGCATATCGAACTTTCTCGCTGAGATCAGTCTCGAACCACCGCAAAAAACCTATGGCGAGATAAAGAGTATTCGCGCCATTTTCTTCTAAACTGATTCGGGCGGATCGGTACAGTTTTTGGATTGAGTGTGCCAGAGAGGCCTCGTCCATAAAAGTGCGAATCCGATGATTCTTGAACTCCGATGTGATAATCGCATCCCAAATAGACTCCTCGTTCATGCCCTCGTATATTTTATTGTCTCGAGCTGAATTCATGAAATCCCTAGGGCACGAGAGAATTTGGAATTCCTGCCCGTCAGCCAATGCATCTTCGAGTTCCGCTAGAGAGTTTACGAACAACTGGATTGATTGTTGTGTCACCCGGTAATTAAGGAGCGAATTACGAAGCGTTAAATCAAGTAGTTTTCGTTCCCATATTTCTTTCTTCGATAGCTTAATGGAATCCACATGAACCAGCTTGTCGTGTATCTCCATTTCTCCTGGCGCATCGGTGATAGTTGCCCTCTTCCTAGGTTCTCCTACATCAAAGCAAAAAGTCCCGTCATCCCTTCGCAGGGGCAGGGGTCGAATACCGCTACCACGCGACCTTTTAATATCCACAAGATAAATAAAGTTTTCGGGCATAAAGAGGTGCTTTTCTGCTTCATATACAGCGTGCTCGAAGCTCGCGCTTTTGTCCGCAGTGAACGCTGTAGTCTCAACTACGCAAATCTCATTGATTCCGTCAGCGATTCTTTTGGTCAGAGATGATACGTCATCTTGAACACATTCTGGGAAGGACCTCTCCTCAAGCCAGCACCCTACAAACGCATGCCCTCTAATCAACACAATCATGGGGTGCAACCCCGCTGCCTCAAGACAGCTTGCATAAAGCAGCGCAAGATCCAGGCAGGTACCCAATTTCTGTTCCCTGATGGTGCCGCCGAGACGGACTTTCTGCCCATATTCCTCGAAACTAGCCGGTGGCATGCAGTATGATATCTGTTCACCTTGAAGGGCACCATAAATAGCTGCCATTTGCATTCTCACATTGTTCGGATTCTCAGTTTGATAGCCGGTGAATGCCGAAGTGCCCGACCAGTCCTCCAGTATCTTTCCCGCTTTTTTGATTATCTCCATTACATAGGGGTAGTTGGGAGTGATAAAAGCTGCGATGAACTCAGGGAATGTGTTTGCGCCGGTCCATTCATCGTAACTAAGAAATGATAGGTTGAGCGTATCTTGCGCCAGTACTTCGTCTTCATGTGAAACGGAAATTGTTATCGACCCATCAACACGTTCCGTTAACTCGAACAGGCGAGAGGCTGATAGACGTATATCAATGCCTGTCAGTTGATGTGTCTGCTCTGGAGGAATCGACTGAATCTTTGAGCTCCACTCATCTGCGATATCGGGATCGGTCTTTATGGCAACGAGAAGATCTGTGAGCTCACTATCGGTGTTATTTGAAACAAGAAGCTCCCGTATGATGGGGACATGGTTTTGCTGCATAGCAAAACTAACTTGGTCGCTGAATACTCCACCTAGCTGGATTTTTGTGGACATGTCGAGCCTCCGATTATGTAGTCAATCAATACCCTTGAATCATACCGTGTCCAGCTAGTGTGGACAAATGCGAATCTTGCAGGAGACGAACACCTTGTCGACAGCACTTCCAGCTGAACAGTCTATGCAATAAACAAGCTTTCTTCCTGAATGATTTGTATCGGTAAACCATCGTCTTGATATCTCATTGCTTTCATCACTTTCGTACCATATTGACCATATGCATAAGCTTTGCTCCCAAGCCCTCCAACTACTACGTAATCGCACCTCTTGGTTACGTTTTCTATACACTCTCCCCCGAGCTCCTCTATGTGCTCTTTGATGTCTTTCTTCGTGCCTCTTACAAAATCTCCCGATAAGCAAAACTTCTTTCCTTGAAATTCTAGACTCTTGTTGCTGTCCGTTTCTGTGGGGTGGATGATTGAATCGACAAGCTCGAAGAATCTTGATTCTTCGAGCTTGTCGATTGCACCATCTATAAGAGCTTCCTCAAGAAAAGCGTAAAGCCGAGGAAAAGCTTTCGAGCCCAGCAAATCCCGGTGGTCGTCCATCCAGTGCTTTAGATTTCTTGCTTCTTTTGTATAAAGAACCCGATCTGCTCCGATTCCTTTTAAAACACCCAATAATTCTTGTGTGGCAGTGGTTGAACTTCCATCGACAGAGGTCGAGAAGGGGCGTGCGAGATTCAGTATTGTTTCTCTTTCGTCACATGTTAGCACTCCGTCGGCTATTGCATGTTGCACAACTGGAATCGCTTCATTAAAAAGCGGGAGTTTTCGATATTCGGCTTGCTCCTCTATCCATCTTGCATATGCGGATAATTCCTCAGAGCGCACGATTCCATCGAGCAATACTCCAATAGTAATGCCGTAGAGGTCTGTCATTGCCTTTTCATATGCTCTCGTGTCCCTTGAAAAAGTGATTTGGCCTGAGTCAAAAAGCTTACCGCTATACTCCAGCACTCCGTGAGTTTCCTCAAGCGCAAAAAATAGATTCTTGCATGCTTCGGCATCTTCCAAAGAATCGTGATGCCTAAAAGATGGCAGTGACAAAGAGCGACATACCGCTGATAGGGTATAGTCATCAAAATCCGGATAATAATGCCGTGTCAGATGCAGCGTGCAGTCATAAAAAACCTGACTGATTCCCACATCATAGAAAGCAAGTGTTTTAGCAAGTACGTTCAAATCGAAAAGCGTATTGTGGCCGATAACAAGCGACTCCGCAAACAGATCTGCTAGCTCGCTTTCCCAGAGATCCACAAATGTGGATTCCCCGGCAATCATACTGGGATGGACTCCGTTGATGTCTACATTTCTAGAATCGAAACCACATTCTGGATTCACAAGGTAATTATTCTTGTGCTCGATTCTTCCTTGCCTGTCAGTTCGCACCACACCAATAGAGCAAATCTTGTCATTGCGCACGTTGGGTGTTTCCACATCAAAGAATGTAATTGCTTTCATCGGCAGACTCCTTTGCCTCCGTTTGCCTTATGCATTCATACTACCGCGATTGCGTCAAATTGTTCTATAGCCCCGCCTTGTACTTAAGTCCCTGAGCTAACCGAAACGCTAGTTACCACTCTACTTTGTGCAAAGCGTCAATAAGCAATGCCTTCATGTGCTGGCTCTGCAACTGAGCATTTTAACCGCATGGAATCCCATGCGGTTAAATTCTGGATTATGCATTTGTTCTCAGATTTGCAGACTTCTCAGTACTAGTCAAATGTAACTGTTGAGCCCAACCTGACTTTGAACTGCATCGAATTCGGTGCAAACAAGAAGCGGATTCCAAAGCACCCTGAAGGAGCCGCTTTCGCCCCTTTCAATTTGATATATACGCACACCTGTTCTCACGACGCATAGCCCACTGACCCACCCCCGCCCTATGCTATATCTGTAGACAGATAATGAGAGGAGCGATCATGTACGAGCGAGGACGAGTGTACCTGTCATGCCACTTGGCAGGGTTTGCGCATTGGGATGGTATTGAGGCATTCAACGAGCTAGCGGTAGGAGTACGCCTGTCGCTGAGAGCAGAGCCCGATAACCCGTATGATCCAGAGGCGGTTGCCATGTATTATGCGGATCGCAAAATCGGCTATCTGCCCAGAAAACATGCGGGGAGATTCTTCCAGCTTCTGTACTACGGGCACGTAAATCTATTCGAGGCGTTCGTTAACCGTATTTCGCCTGATAATTATCCGGAGGGACAAATCGGTATTGTGGTGAAGGTTCGGGATGCGCGGTAGCGAGCGGGCGGAGGCTGAAGATGGAATGCTGTATCGGAATCTTTGCGCTCTGCTGCGTGCTCACCGCAGCGAGTGGGTTCTCCAAGGGGATAGCCCGCTCACACTCCGGTTCGCGCACACGCGCGCAAGACCAACAAAACAGCGAAGCAGTACACGATATCGCACTGCTGGAGGAGCTGCACTCTTAAATTGGATGACTGACCTAGCATCGGAGTACGAGTCAAGGAGGAACCATGAAGATTCACGCTGTTTCTATGGATCGAGCCAAGCTACTGCACGAGATGGTGGAGGCGCGCAGCACGTTTCTCGATGTCTGGATGAAGTGGGCTATCACCAACCATCGAGATGCGAACCGATTGCATGCGCGAAGATTGGCGGCAGAAGGTCTCATTGAGCTTATGGTCGCGCGCATTGACTATGAGAATCACTTCGCGCTCGAGTTTCTCATGCGCGGATATGCGCTAATACAGCAACAGCAAGCGATCGACCCAGAGAAACTGACCCAGGAGGTCGAGCAAGACCTCGATGAGGAATGGAGGAGAATCGAGTATCTGCTTGGTGGTATCGAGAAGGCAGATCACTGGAGGGAAAACAATCGATATCTGAGCAATAAAGATGAGGAGCGCTTGATCTCGCTATTTCGCAGTGTCGTATCCTGCGTTCATCCTCACCTGATGAGTCATGACGAATTAGATTCCTGCGTATTTTTTGCCAAGGCACTGTTCTCCTTTGAGAACGGTGATGTTGATGAGATGGAAAAGCTTGCGGCCCATTTCGCCGATAACCCGCCGAAACTGCTGCCCCCTGAGACTGATCAGGAAATTAAATACCACATTCTCGTGCTGCGTGCCGCGACAGATGAATTCTTAGAGCGGGAGAAAAAAGACCGCACCAACTATCCATTTACCTCGCAAGCGCTACTGGATGATCCCGATGAACTAGATACCTTCATCTCGGTTATGATTATGCTCCATGAAGACAAGGCTCGACAAAACTGGATCTACCTCAACCAGATGGAGCAACTCGTCCAAATGAGCAATGAATTCCTTGAGGTGCCTGTCACTGCGTAAGCTGATTCTCCGTGAGGATAACCCACTCTCTCATCGCTTGTAGCTATCGAGCGGTGTGGTTGTGGCATTGTGGTTCAATAACCACCGTTGATAGCCAAAGTCAATGCAAGTTGAGATGCGTTGAGTCTGACAAAAGAATACCAAGCGCACTCCCTGCTATAATCAAACGATATAATTCCTGCAGAAGGAAGGCGAGATAACATGGATACGGTACCAGGCTTTCAGCAATTCTTCGGACCAGTACTAGAGGCGTTGAAAGATGAGATATCCCCATTAACGCGTCAGCAAGTTATCGAAAAAGCCGCAGGGATCCTTCGGCTATCTGAGGCAGCACGCGAGGAAATGATTTCCTCTGGGTTACCGCGCTACGTGAGCAATGCTGGGTGGGCATGCACCTACCTCAAGCAAGCAGGCTGCCTCAATCTCCCAAAGCGTAACACATGGGAAATCACAGAACGTGGTCGAAAACTATTCGAGCAGAACGGGTACGCTATCGACCTTAATACGCTTGCATTATTCCCTGAGTACAATGAATTCATGAGCCGGAAAGGAACTCGTAAGGGATCCGCGCAGCCAGTAGCTTCAAACAATATCAGCGACTATACGCCTGATGAATTGCTGGATAACATCGTTGATGACAATCTTGCAGGTGTCGCTAGCGGTGTAATAATGACCCCATTCCAACGGTTGTAATCGAACCCCTTACAACGGGTTGGTATCCTTCTTCTCATGAGGAGAGGGGGACCGCATGATTAGAATGGATGAATGGGTGAACATCGTAGCGGCACATCACAGGGGCGTTCCCATCAAAGAGATCTCTCGCAAGACGGGCATCTCACGCAACGCGGTCAGAAGGGCGATCCGGAGAGAGGATTATCCCAAGTACGAGCGGCCTGCAGTTCCCAGCAAGCTCGATCCATACAAGGATTTCATCAAGGAGCGCCTGGCTGAGTTTCCCAACCTCACGGTCGAGAAGCTCTATCGGGAGCTTAAGGCGCAAGGATACGATGGTGGTAAAACGATCCTTGCCGACTACACCCGCCCGATGCGTATCGCGCGCAAGAACGGTGCGGCGATTCGATTCGAGACCCCTCCTGGCAAGCAAGCCCAGTGCGACTGGTTCGAGTTGGGTTATCACGACATCGGTCCGATGCGCATCAAGCTCTATATCTTCTCGCTTCTGCTGGGCTATTCGCGCATGCAATACTCGGAGATCGTGACCGATATGACATCGCAGACGTTTCTTGCCTGCCACGAGCACGCATTCGCATTCTTTGGTGGTATCACCGAAGAGATCTTATACGACAACGCCAAGGTAATCGCGCTGCAGCATAACCGCGAGGGAGTAGTGTTTAATCAGGCGCTGCTCGATTTTGCGGGAAGATACGGATTCGAGCCGAAGGTATGCCGCCCTTACCGCCCGCAGACCAAGGGTAAGGTCGAGCGAAGCGGCGGCTACGTCAAGGACTCGTTTCTGACCGGTGAGACGTTTGCCGGTCTCGATGATATGCAGACGCGTCTGATCGCCTGGCTCGATAACGTCGCCAACGTCCGCATCCACGGGACCACCAAGCAGCGTCCGTGCGACATGTTCATGGACGAGAACCTGCTGGTTCCTCGTCTTCCCGATTCGAGGGCGAGAATCGTCATCAGCCTAGTCCCGCGACCGACAAGGAGGTTTATCATCGCTGACACACCTGCCGTTGAGGAGCGACCACTTACCGCTTATGAGGCGATCTTATGTTAGAGCTGACAGAAAGAATCTCGCTTGCCGCAGAGCGCGTTGGTCTTATCGATATTGATCAGACGCTCTGGCCTTTGGCCGAAAACGCCGCCAAGGCCAAGTCGACCTATGCCGAGTTTACCTGTGAGCTGCTTGAGGAACAGGCTCGCCGCGCCGAGGACAGAAGCCGTGAGACTTTGCAGCGACTGGCAGGATTTCCCTACAAGAAGACGCTCGATGATTTCGACTTCAGCTTCCAGAAGTCGGTCTCCAAGAAGGTGTTTGCCGAGCTTTGCGAGTGCGGCTATGTCCGTGAGCGCAAAAACATCGTGCTGCTCGGCCCTCCCGGTACCGGAAAGACGCATCTTGCTATAGCACTTGGTATGGCAGCCACGGAGCGAAGACTGCGGGTGCGTTTCACGACCGTCTCGGCTCTGGTGACAAGACTGGCTGAAGCTCAGGAGAAGAACACGTATTCCCGAAGACTGAACACATACGCTCGTCCATCGCTCCTGATAATCGATGAGTTCGGTTTCAAGACGCTGACGCAGACCGAGGCTGCCCTGCTTTTCGATGTGGTCTGTCGTAGGTACGAGAAAGGCTCGATAATCCTGACGTCGAACAAGACTTACGCACAGTGGGGTGAAGTCTTCTTTGATAATGCCGTGATTGCCACAGCGATCCTCGATCGTCTGTTGCATCACTCATCAAGCTACGTTCTAAAAGGTGAAAGCTATCGGATGAAGGAGTTCAAGAAATGAAGGCAGGGGGGTCCGTTTTCGACCGTTGTTAGGGGGTTCAGTTTAGACCGCTATTGACACAGAAATTCAAGGTGACCTATTAACGCGCCTCAGAAATATCAACCCTTATGAATTCGAGTGCATTTGTGTCGAGGTACTTCTTGCGATGGGCTATGGGGGAAGCAAGAAAGAGTTTGCCGAGGTCACTAAAAAATCTGGAGACAAGGGGATTGATGGCATCATCAAGCAAGATGAGTTGGGGCTAAAAAGAGTCTATATCCAGGCTAAGAGATGGAATAATCGTGTCACTGAGAAAACAGTGCGAGATTTCCTGGGCGCGCTCGTAGCAGAGAAGCTCGGCGATGGAGTAATCATCACGACTGACGAATTCGATGCAAATGCATCAGCTCTTGCATCCAATCACTCCATCGTTCTTATCGATGGAAAGCGACTTGTTGAACTGATGGTGAAATACAGGGTCGGAGTCGAGGTAAAGCGCGCTGAATCGCTACTCCGTGTAGACGAGGATTATTTTGAACTCGACTAGTGCCCCGAATCTGTTAAGAAATATGGTCGCCCGAGCATTTTGCGAAATACTGGTTTTGCGCCATGCCAGCACATAATGCTGACATCACTCGTTGTCTGCGTAGCCAGCTTACACCTCCTTACTAATGCTCTGAATCGTAGTACATCCAGCAGCTTCATTAGAATCATCGGACCAGCAAGAACTCGGATTCGTCAAGAAGCTCTTCCCATTTGATGACAAATGATTCGGTTTCCAGAAAAGCAATTAGACCATTCCGAATTCTGTTGAGAGGCACTCGCAGATCACGAGAAATACCGATTATTTCTTCAATCGATGCTACCATCGACCTCGCTCCCGAATATGCCTCCTGCGTTGACTGAATAAAACTCTTAATATCTTCTGCAAACTCTTGGTACTTTACCAAAGATGCCGGAGTGTCTGCTATTTCTTCTTGTGCGAGAGACAACAGCGTTCGCAAGCCCAAGTCTATTTTATAAAAGTAAGATGAAAATGCATTCCCGGCGTTACTAATCTCAAGGGCTGGGTCGGCAAGATTTTGTGCAAGCTTTCGCGCAACAGCCAGTCTTCCCGAAAAACCTTTTCCCTTCGAATCGATCTTTCTTATTTCATCGGTCGCTTGATTCATCAGGTCGCCTACATCAGTGATCCTTAAGCTCATGCTTTCCGCTAGATCAGTCAATTGGATGAATGAACTCTCCATACCCTCAAGATTATCTAGAGTTCCAGATTCTTCTGCAATCATCTCCTCGTCTCTAGCTACCGAACCGTCGCTTGTCTCATGTTTTGTTTCTGCCGATACAGCATTCAGAGTTATTAGACGATTTACCAAGCTGGCTACTCCAGTTCTATGCGCTGATGAGCTAGCATCCTCAAGCCTCAATTCTCGCCAGTCCTCCCACTTTAACGCTTTAACCCGTTTCGCAACTTCATCTAGACAATTCTCGTCGCTCAATTCTGGGACATCCACATAGTGGATGGGAAGAATAATGCTGCCCAATCCAAGCTCCTGCGCACGTTGAGCTACTTGGTTGAACTCTGCTCGACACACAGTGCTCCTAAGATAACGTGGCGTAACAATGGCGATGAAAAAGAGGACTGAATTCAATTCCTCCTCAATCGCCTGTTTCAATTCTTCTCCCCACAGTATGTCCTCCTTGTCATAAAACACTACAAGCTTTTCGCCTGTTCGTATCTCATACTCTGCCTGAATCCGCTCCAGCAGTTGTTTTATGCGTCCTTCTTCAGACTTATCATCATCGTGTGTGTAGGACCAAAATCCTTTCCATAGCATAAGAAGACTCCAATCACCTTTGCTCTAAAAAATATTCTTATTGATTATATACGAACATATGTTCGTTGTCAAGGAGTAGCATTGTGGTTTGCATTGTGGTTGTGGTTCAATAGCCAAAATTTACCTCTGCACATAACGCACCCAGTGCCTGCATTGACCAGACAGGTGAAGACGGGCGCTATCTATCATCAGGCTTAGCCGTTTGCAGCATACAGCTCAAATAAGTAAGCGACGATTTTTTGTTCGTCGCCGTTGAAGTTGACTCCGTAGGCTTCTTCGACGGCTTTGTCGAGTGCTTTGTGAGCTTGAACCAAATCTGGAAACAGGAAATCATTGTCGGGATCGTACATATCAGCAAGACTTGAGTCGGGATAATTCGAGCGCGCATCGAGGATGGCTTGAGCAAGTTCCTCGATCTTCGTTTTTTGCGTTTCGGTTGGGTCAGGCCAAATGAAGTTATTGTAAACAACGCCAGCAGAATAACGATATCGGCTTTCTAAACGTCCTGCTACTGTCCTCATCCATGCATTGTGAAATTGAGATGTCAGTATTCCGAAATAGTAAAGCGTTGCATTGGGAACAAGGAAGACTAAATCACTGCATAATGTCTCCGGCCCAATCAAGCCAATTGGAATATAATGACGGCGCTCTGATGACACCTTCGGAATAATAACGGAGTTGCCCGCGGGCATATTCTCAACATGAAATCTCGTGGGTTTATCAGCAATCTTTCGTGTTCCTTCGCTTTTGCTCTCAAGTCTAAACACCCGAACCGCCTCAATCCGCTTTCGTGATTCTGGGAGACCCGCAAGATCTGCAGCAGAAATATCACCCAACCATAGACACCAGCGGGTATACCCATTAATGAATTCTCTGGAGCCAATCCAGGGCCTGAAATATTTCTCTGCAGTCGGCTCCTTCAGCAAGAACTCTTCTTTTTCTTCGGTAGGAAAAAGATAGTTACCTCCGTCGATAGGCTTGTTGCCAATACCCATTCGCAGAACATCACAGATGGGCTTGTTTCTAGAATAAACAAATGCATTTGGAGCATCACTTAGATACGCATTGATCTGCTTTACCTCTCTTCTCTTGAGAGAGCTACCAGGTGCTTCGTATAAAAACAAGGCTATAACTTCTGAAGATAGCGAGAATCCAACTATAATGACAGCTACATTTGCACTATCTGTTGATTCAGTACTCCAAAGAAAAGTCCTATGGGCAAAGTTGATATGAATACCCTTTGCGAAAAGTGGGCTCCAAATATTCGCAACCTGTTCTCCCTGGCATATAGAGTTCGTGGAAACAAACGCGCATCGTACGTCAGTGCCCTGAATGTAATCTGCTGCCTTCATATACCATCCTGCAACATAGTCGATGTTCCCCGAGTTCTTGGCACCATCAAAAACTTCCTGAATCTCTGCCTTTTGTTCAGGGGTTTGATTTCTTGCTCCATAAAACGGTGGATTTCCCATCACATAGTCACACTCACTCGCAGGCAGTACATCATTCCAGTCCATGCGCAACGCATTGCCACACACAATATGTGCGCTATCGCGTAGGGGTAAATCCTCGATGACTCGTTGTATTACCGATGCGCTTTCTTGATTTGCCTGAAGCTCGGCAATCCAAAGTGCGGTATTGGCAACACGCACAGCAAAGTCATTGATCTCAATACCGTAGAACTGGTTGATTGAAACTTTCACTTCGTATGTTTCATCTAGTTCCATAGTGGTTTGATTGCCCAAAAGCTCCGCAAGTACATCATTCTCAAGACGGCGCAAACAAACATATGTCTCAGTCAAAAAGTTACCCGATCCACATGCAGGGTCAAGAAACTTCAGGCTACTGATTTTTTCTTGGAAGGCTCGGTATTTGCTCTGCTTGCTCTTCTTGGAAAGGTTTCCGTTCTTGATGGCAAGAAACTCGTCATGCAAATCATCATAAAAGAGCGGATCAATGACCTTATGTATGTTCTCGGGGCTGGTATAGTGCATGCCACCCGTTCTGCGAGTCTCCGGGTTGATAGTGCTCTCGAACACTCCCCCAAATATCGTAGGGCTGATGTGCGTCCAATCCGTTTGCTGGCAGGCATCGTGTAGAAGCAGAAAACGAATATCTGGCGTGAAATTCGGTATCTCGACCACACCCTTAAAAAGACCACCGTTCACATAGGGAAATGCTTTGAGGGAATCCGCAAGGTAGGGATCACGCTCATTCTCTGGCGTGTCGAGCACCTTGAATAGATCCAGCAGTGCCTTTCGCATCTGATCTGCCTCGAACCTTTTAAGATAGTTGAGGAACATGTCCTTTTGACCGAAGATACCTGCATCCTCAGCGTAGAGACAAAACACCAGACGCACGCACAGCACGTTAAGATAGTGGAGGCTTTGCTCGCTATCCGGATCGAGGTATTGTTGCTTCAGCTGATCGTGTAGGCGACCGATGACCGCACCCGCCTCGATAGAAACCTGCTTCTCGCGCTCACTTCTGGAGTTTGCTGGATCCGTGATGAAGTTGAACAGATAGACATCATCGGCAAGGTTGGCGAGCGACACTTCCGTGTAGTCAGTCTCCCGTGCCGCACCTTCTTTCTCCAGATCGTGAATGCGGAAGGTTTCAAAGTTGCTGACGATGATGAAGCGCGGCTGAGCACTGCGTGCCATCGACTGTGCGTACGCAAGCGCTTGCTGGAATGGAGTGACTTGCTTGCCTTGACGCTCCTGCGCTTTGTCCAGATCGATGCCGAGGCTCTTTTGCTCGATAAGGACCCCCGAATCTGGAATGAGCGCATCGATAAAACCGCCGAGTGGTGTTGGGTACTCGAATTTGCACATGGTCGAAACATCGGATAGCCCCACGACATCGCGCAGAAAATCGGTCCAAAAAGAGTGGGTCTCACCCTTCTCGTATCCGCGACTCTGCCATTTCTCAGCAAACTCTGTAGCGGCCTTCTTCTGTTGGGCTAGGTTCATCCGTGCTCCCTCAGTTTGATATTAACTGTCATTTATACAATCCGAAATACAGCAAGTGCCTGTTCTGTTAGTTTGAATTTTAGTGGCTTAAGCGAGATAGACCTCAGCAATCCCTTCTCTTCTAATACATATGCATATTTACGCGCTGTTTGTTTACTCACCTCAGAGTACAAAGCTATATCAGCTAGTGAAATCTCTGGGAAAGCTCCAAACCAATATTGCTGTACCGCCTGATACAATACTGCTGTTTCTTTTATCGAAAGGGAGTATGGTGGTTCCCGGAAATCGTCAAGCATATCATCTGCCATCTCCAGAAACATTTTCTTATTTATTAAATCTTCCATAACCTTGTCTTGGGCAATACGGATGAGCTTTAGCATCGCAATGACAAAGAAGGTCACTTCGGCAAAGTTTAGGGGATTCTCCGTAATAGAAAACGCATTGTAATATTTGCTCTTGTTCTCTGCAATAACGCCTGAGAGTGACAAAACTGTCGGCAGTGAGAGCGGCTCGCTTAAATACAGTGCCAAGAGATAGCGGCCTATTCTTCCGTTTCCATCATAAAAGGGGTGGATATACTCAAAAACAAAATGCGAGATTACGGCTGCATACAGCAAAGGCATGTTTGGGGAATTAACAAGCGAAATCATCTGCTTAAGCATATCGATAATCTTTGATTCTGGCACAACCCCAACATGTTTTTGTTTCTGCGACGAATCCATAATGCTGACGGAATCTTTTCGGAATAACTCTCCGTCAGGCTGATCCTTTTCTTGAAGCTCACCCGCAACGACCGCATTATATATAGCACGGATATCTTTTGGCGTTTTCGGATAAGCGTTATTCTTGTTGGTTAGCTCCAAGTACAGATTCGCAAACTCTCTGAATCTTTTGTCCTCTCTTGTTTCAACACTCTCCAAAGCTTCTTCAATTTGACGACGAGTGGTATGGATTCCCTCGATTTCATTGGTGCCCGCTATTTCATCCAAGATTAGCCCGCGTAAATATGCTCGACGAGCGATTTCGGGTAAATCACGCCAGAGATGAGAGACTTTTCTTTCTACACGGAGGAGCTTCTCGTTTATGATTGCAAGCTCTGTTGGTATGACGAGAAATAACTCTCCGGAGCCAATGTCGATATCTGTCTTAAACACGGATTCATGATTTTGGCGCCGTTGTGCCTCTGCGCGGATTGAGGCGTCTCGATCCGAAGAAGAATCACGATAATATATTTGCTGAAGAGGTAGATACTCGGTCACTTTGCTTCCTATTCCTTACAAATTGAAGAAACTATCGTATAGTATCTCTATCACAGTAGTCTATTTTATACTATTTCTGGTTTTTGTTAGATAGAAGATATATTTTGCTAATTATTTGATATATCTTGCGGTTTTTATCAAATTGTGATGCTGTGCATTAGCATGATGGGTACTCCGCAACCGCGATGCACAATCGCAAAATGCCAGCCACAACCCTTCCTGTGATACAATTAGTACGTTGTAATTACAATTGAGGGGGCGACGATGCCAACCGACACCATGACTATACGCATACCCCGCGAGGAGAAGCAGCTTATCCGCTCATACGCTGATCTTCACGGAATCACGATGACCGACATGATAAGGCGCTCCGTCCTTGAACGAATTGAAGACGAGTTCGACCTGCGCGAGCTTGAGGAAGCCGAGCGTACCGCAAGCGGCGAGTACCTCACTTTCGACGAGATGTGCGCGAGGCTCGGCATCGAAACATGAGCGGCTATCGCGTCCTCTTCGATCCCCGCGTCGAAAAGTCGCTGAGAAAGCTCGACAACATGCAGGGGCGGCTTGTCATGCGCTGGATTGGCACCAACCTCGACGGATGCGAAGACCCCCGTGCAATAGGAAAGCCGCTCAAAGGCGAACTGCACGGTCAGTGGCGCTACCGCATTGGCGATATCCGGATACTAGCGCGCATAGACGATGCGAATATCGTCATCCAGGTCGTCAAGATAGGCGATCGAAAAAGCATCTACAAAGAACGATGATGACACTCTGATACTTTCTCTCAACAGCTGATATGGTTAGGCACTCTCTACCGTCACTTCAGGCGTTGGTTCAACCTGAAAGTTTGGGTCGGCAAACCCAACCGGTGCCGGTTGGTATGCCAATGAATTGCGCACCTCGCGATAGAATCCTGCGTGAGCAATCCGATAGTAAGGCACCGCATAAAACGCAGCCATGCCTGCGGTCACTATCATCAATAACCACCACAGGGCGAAGCTCACATCAAGTGTGAACAGCTCCTGCTTGCGGCCCCTCATGATAGCCATCGACTCGGCAATGCATTGGGCCGGGGTTTTCTCGGGATTCTCGAACAGGATGTATCGTGCTTGAGAGTACGAGTACGCCGCGACAATACCCGGGATGATAAAGAGAAGCGACCAAAGAAATATCCTCAGTCCCCGCCAGAATTTGAGCCAGAGCAACTTCGCCCAAAACGCCTTTACATCGACCAGTACATCGAGCGGACTTTCCTCCCCATCCTCATCAAAAATACGGAGAGCCATGTATTCCCAGGTCGTATCTAAGTCGAACTCATCATAAATCAGAGTATATCGTTCACAAAGCTCTTCCTCGTGCGGAACCAGACTTGACCTGTTCGCCGCCCTATTCGAGTGCTTCTGCAGCATAGGCAAGATCAATGCCAGGAGGCTCGTTGGTTGAAAGCTAGACCTCACTCGCGAATATTCGCAGATAGTCTTCGTACATCCATTTCTGGTTGTACGCAATTTCCCCCTGATTCATTGGCTTTAGAATCTCCATGGCAATCATGCGCTCAATTGCCTTATAGCCACCTGGACGAGAAAAATCAGTCCATTTTACAATATCTGCAATACCCACAATCGGCATTGCGTAAAGCTGGGTGAGTATAGTCAATGTGCTTGAGGCGGAGGTTTTCCCTAAAGCCTGAATCTTTCTCATGTCACGTTCTCTCAGCGCAGTAATCTTTCTGCATGAATCAATTGCCGACTCGGCTGTTTCGATAATCCCATCAAAGAAAAATGATAACCATTCATATACGTGACCATGATGATATGCATCGAGTTTTTCATAATAAAGCTGTTTGTGCTTTT
>Ga0209737_10000645_pt1 | contig 27647 bp, 31 predicted proteins | sample TergutCu122P3_FD_187284 | JGI IMG/M metagenome (GOLD analysis project Ga0209737, IMG submission 187284) | Cubitermes ugandensis P3 segment gut microbial communities from Kakamega Forest, Kenya - Cu122 P3 (SPAdes) (version 2) | ecosystem: Host-associated > Arthropoda: Insects > Digestive system... | reverse complement strand
ATTGGTACACGATGATAACTGCAATAGTTCATCCTATAACTTAAAAATAAAATTGGTATAAGTGCAAAATAAGAGTATCCTACAAACCAACAAAGAAAATCAGATAAATAATGAACATCTAAAACAATACTTTCAACACTATTAATTAATATATTAGCAAGTGCCAAATATGGATAAATTCGTATAAATTTGATGAATAATTTTGATTTATTTGACATCAGATTTCTTTTTTAATCTTACAAGTCCTCCGTGAGGTTTCAAATTTAAAGTAACTCCATCAATAATAAGTTCTAATTCATATTCAACACCATCTAACAATTCAATTTCGGCTTCATTGCTTACAAATTCTTCTGTGGTTTCTGAGGTTTCGTTAATTGCTTTTACGTTCATAATAAATAATTTAAAGTGTTAATAATGGCACAAAATTATATTCGGTTACTATGTGCAAATTGATGCACAGCAAAAACAATATTTGTTTCAATGCCAAAATGGCTTTGTTTAACAAAGCCAATCTGACAAAAATTTTTAACAAAAAAATACAAATCTTCCAAAGTATGAAAAAAATGTTAATTATGGTGTAGAAGTTTCTAAAATTTCATCTTCTTTTTTGGTATCTTCAAATTTCGGTGCTATCATTGCAATATATGGGCTTAATTCGTTCCCATTTTCAACAATACGTTCCTTAATATTTTCAAATGCCTCATCTTCAATTTTAATAATTTCTTCGCTATTATCAATATTGTTGTATGTGAATGATTTTATACGCATCATTTTAATAAACTCATTATAATACTCATATAAAGTCAAATCTTTTTCATTTGCGAGAAATACCTCGTTACATTTAATCGCACAATCAAAGAGTAATTGAAGCCTCGTATAGCCGTTTATATGCTCTCTTTGTGTTTCTCCACTAATAGCACATTCAAATTGCGGCGCAGTTAAAGCGTGAATCCACATTATAAAACAATCAATGATTATTTTTTCGCTCTTTTCAAGTTTATTCTCATTTTGTATTAAATCAGTAACTGTTGTACATTCATATTTGTTAAAAATATCAATAACCATTCCGATTAATATGTATGGAGATGATACACCGTTTGAGGTATCAGAATTAAACGTTGTAACGCAGAAATTACGCATCACTAATGCGTGAGCATCTGTTTGCTGTAATGTAACTCCTAAATCAGAAATGAAAACAGTTTTACATAATTTTGCGCTTTTGAAGAAGTTAAATGGATTACCATTTTCTAAAATTTCATCAAATTTCAATACCTCTTTATCAGTTAATCCGAAAAGTTTACTCTGTATTTTAAGCAACAACTTTTCGTATTGTGCATTTGTTGGTTTCTTTTTAGTCTGCATACGGAGTAATTTTAATAAGTAGATTCTTCTTTTGCAACGTTGGGAGCAGGGTATTCAGCATCGGATAATGTTCCCGCATCAAAACTTCCGATAGACTCTGTTAATGGCGTTGTTTCAGGAATTGGTTGTTCTTTATCTTTTGTGGGTTGTTTAAATGATTTTAATACCTCCAATGTAGTATCACAAATTTTTTCAGACAAATCTTTCCATTTTTTTTCTTTTGCTTCTTTTTTTTCAATTTCTTGAATTACATCTTCTTTTTGAAAAAAATAATCTACAAACATATTTAAAATATTATTCATATCATAAATGTTTGTTTCAGTTATTTTTGTATTAAGATTAAATTCAACACCATCAACATTGTAATTCAATTCCAACTTTCCATTTATTTTCATAAATTCAATTTGTTCGTCAGTTTGCATAAGATTTTGGTTTTTTATAGGTTAATAATATTATAATTCAACTTGTTGCTCAACATTATCCTCAATAGCATCGCCATCTTTAAGTTCGTTTTGAACAATGGTATTGTCAATTTCGTCCGCAGGATGTTCATCGGTTGCCAATTTTTCTGCAACGTGATTCACTGTTCCTCTTTCAAGAATGGCTTTTATTCTTTCTTTGGCTGTTTTTTCGCCGATGTTTGCTATTCCACGCGCATCTTCTTCGTGATTCCTTATAAAATCTCTTGCTTCGTCAAGAGTTTTAATTTCTGGTAAAATGAAAGGATGCTCGTGTGTTTTTTCGTCCTCGTCAAGTTGCACAGGCTCTTTATCCGCGTCTTTAATTATAGGATAAATTTCTAAATATTTAAGAATTGTGCCGCCTTGACTGTTGCTAAAATCAATGGTAGCCCTAACTTTTGCGGGTCTTGACTTATCAAAACGACCGCTCATATAAACGGTAGCACTCGCCTTTTGTACCTTGATAATACAGTTTTCAAAATCAAAATGACCATTCCACGCTGTCGGTAGTTTGTCTATCTCAAAATGTTTAAGCGCGGCAGTAAGCGTGCTTTCTGTAATGTTTTGTATCATATCTTTAAAATTTTAATGTGCAAATTAATGTAATTGTGTATTAATATCATTCGTGTTAATAGTGTTTTTGCAGCAAGAAAAATTATTACCAAATAAAAATAAACAGATTTATAAAGCAAATTACTTCCATTAGGAAAATCCAAATACTATTATTTACATCTAAACTCATTTTTTCATTATATTTTCCTTTTATTTTTAGTCCTATGATAATAAATACAGGATACAGTAATGCGGTTGAATATATTGCATATTTATTTAAAATACAAATATATACTGTACTTAAAATAATGGCAATGATACTCGCAATATAGTGTATCATTTTTGCAATTCCAAACTTTGAAATAAATGCTTTTGTAAACATTGAAAACATCTCTTGTAACTTTCCTTTTAAACCTAATTGTACAACAGGTTTTTCAGTATCTTCTAATATACAATGTTCATCACATTTACAAAGAGATTTATACCGACTTGAAACGGCTACTAATAATAAACATAGCATCGTTATTACAGGTATCCATTTCATTTCATTTGCCGATAAAAACCAATATACTCCTAATGGAACGCTTGTAAATACACACCAAGCGGAAAATAACCAATCTTGTTTATTTGGAAGTAAATAATATGTTTCCGAAAGCGAAACAGGAACACCATACTTAAATATGATGTAAAAAATGTATGCAAAACAGCATACGACAGAAATAATGGGTAAAGCAATCATTTTCTATAAAATTTATAAACATAAGTAAAATTTGCATCTTTATTCAAAAAATCGTAACCTATTATAAAGTTATTTCTTTTTATTTCAACTCCTAAATTCGCAGTAACCCCTACCCTATTATTAAAGTTTGAGTTTATACCTAATCCTGCCATAAGTCCCCACTTTTCGTAATGATTAATCGTTCTGTCAATAGTATGAGTTATAAAATATTCTTTGTTATATGTATGAATAGAATCAAGTTTTGGGTTTATACCAGACACCCACGCATCAAAGGTACTGTCGGAATAATACGCCTGTTCGCGTGGCAGTGAAATAAAAGCCGTATCGTTATAAAAATATTTAACCGTATCTACTGTTTTTTTCCACACATAAACAGGTTCTTTGAATTTTGCGGTATCAATACGAATAATTGTATCCCAACGCTCTACAATGGTTTCTCTATCAATATACTCTTTTTTTCCACATCTATTAAAAGATACAATCATTAAAACAATGACTATAAATGTAAGAACAATAATTATATAATCTTTAATTTTCATAACTATTTTATTTATTAATATTTCCACATAACATTTCTATCTAATTTCTCTGATGTATCAATATGTACAAAATTCTTTTCAAAGTTAATACCTATCCTTTTACAACCTAATTCTATGGCTGCTTTAATCACAAGAAAACGTGTTACTGAATCAAGTGTAGAAATATCCATAGCCTTACCCTCTGTGTGTGCTGAATTGCCACTCCTACCCATCTTTTTTTCGTGTTCAACGCTTCTATAAGCCGTTGTAAACCTTAATGGCTTTCCTACTTTTGTGCGTAGGTTATCCATAAAATTCATAAAATTTTGTTCCATATTTTGTAAAGAACAAGGCGGAGATGCGCTTTTAAATTCATTTTCGCTGAAAAATTTTGATGTTATTGCCATATTTTAATTATTAATTTGTTGGTATTATATCTTGTACTAATCCTATTGAATCTCTATATCCTTTCACTGCGTATGCCTCCACAAATTTTCCGTTATTAACAAACAATACCCTTGTTATTGGATAGTCTTCTTTTCCGTTAATTTCAACAATAAACTTAATATTATTTGCGTGAAATGTGAATTTATAATAACTCAACAAAGGTATAGGAAATATTAGTGGATATAAAATTGATATATATTTTTGTTGCCCTATCTCTAAATTATCTAACCTAATGTCATAATCTACTTTATATGGATACGATTCTTCAATTGCTAAAAAATTTCCTGCATAAATAACAATACCCTGTAAATCTAACATATCTATAATATAATATGGGTCATCATAAGGAAGACTTTTAATTTCTTTAATATTATTAAATTCAATAACATCTCCGGTGTATATAAACGGTCTGTTATTTTCTAAATCTAAAAGTAGCGCATTAATATTAGATATTTGGCTTGCATTATTCGCTATCTCATTTTGGTTTTCTTGTATTAAGTTATTTTGATTTGAAATTATTAGATTATTGTTTTGTATTGACCTCTGAATTTCATTAGTTGTTATTTGCTGTCTTCTATCAGGAAAAGTCATAAATTGATTAAACATTCTTCTTATTTCATTAGATTGTATTGACCCAATTGCTTCTCCTAACATATCAGATATTAGACTAATAATACTACCCATACCTTTACTGCCCACAACTCTACTTTCCAAAACATCTGATAATTTTACATCATATCTTGGCAGCACTCCGCCATATTCTATAGAAATTGTTGCAAAATTTGAAACATAAATTATATTATTATACTTAAAATTAATTTTAATATTTGTATCTAAATATTCTTTGTAATCAATGTGGTTTTCTAAAAATATATTAGATATATTAAATTGATAATCAAATTTTTCTATATTTTTATCAATCAAATCCGCCAACCCTCGTATTTGTAACTGTTTTTGTGCGTTCTCAACGTACTTATCGGGTAAATTAATCCCTGTGATTACAAACGTATCCCCCGCTTTCGGATAGCGCAACGCTGTGGGCTGTACAAAATTCTGTCCCCAAGTTTCAATGTCTTTGTAAACGCGCAACTTTATTTCTGAATATGTAGTATCTGGATATGTAATATAATTTGTTGGATTAGTTGGATATTCAGAAATAAGCCTGCGACCTGTAAACACATTGTTTATGTTAAAATTTCTAACCCAATCATCCCAATCAACTGCAATTTTAAATCTACTCCCTTGACAAGACCCACTTGTCATATGTATAAACATCTCTTCATTTTCAATTGCAGATGCAAACAAATCAAAACCTAAAATATTTAGTGGAAGCAAAAAATGACTTTGTTTCAAAGTACCATCTTTCACATCTATATCATCAATAAATTCATTAATAATTTTTACATATTCTTGTGCAGCATCATCAATAATATTATACCAAAATTCATATATTTGATGAGTTAATTCATTTTCGTATGCAAATAGTACAGTATGATTTTTTAATAAATTCCAATCATTATAAAGTGTAGTTGATGTATCTTTTTCTCTTGGATATAAAGAAAACCACGTTGAATATGGTTTTAATGCTTTTTTCTTTAATGGCAACTCAAATCTTCCTACAATTTCTCCACTTGGGAATTTTGTATAATCCCTTGTTGGCTTATTTGGATTCCAGACACCATTATCAATAAAACTGTTTTTATAATCATCATCAATATCATAGTAATCAAAAACCTTAAAAGGATTTGTTTGATAAGAATTTGTATTATCATCCCAAATTCTTGCTTTGATAAAACTTCCGATAGTGCCTTTTTTTAATAGGTTTACATAATCATAAGAAAATCCATCACCATATCCTTTTATTGGTAATTCAAAAACTATATAAAAATATGGTTTCTCTGCATAGTCCACAATGTATTGTCCATACTGATTATCTTTTATATTGCTGTTTAATTCTTTTCTTATATATACTATATCTCCAATACTATCTTCTCTTAATTTATCCACTCTTTTTCCTAAATGCGTCATCTCTTTTATTGTTGGATGTACATCTTCATAGTCTATATGTTCCACAAAAGGAGTTTTCGGATTGTATTCGTTAACGAAATTAGTAGGTGTTCCGTCTGGATGTGGTAATGCAGGTGGATTTTGAGATAAAATGTATTCAATAATCGGTGTATCTATTTTATCTACTACTTTTTTCTTTACGGCATCTACCCAATATTGAGGCATTAAACGCTCTGAATAATAACTGTGATTTATTACGTCTCCTAACGGATTTTGTGGTGTTATTGTGGTTAAATCTCTGAAAACAGGATACCTGAACGGAACGTTATGTGTGCTGCCTCTCGGATACAGTTTTGTAATCATCGGCTCTCTTTTGGAAACACGAATACTTGACGTTAATCCAACGTCTTGACCGAAATCAAAAACTGTACCACTCGGCATTGTTTGAACAATATCGCCTATGTAGATTATAGCATTTGCATCACTTCCGGTGGGAGATGGATGATATTGTATAAAAAAATGCAAATTATATACTTCTTCAATTTTTTGTAAAACATCGGCAATACTGTTATTGTCAAATTGTATCGGGTCTATTTGTGGTGTGCCTTTATTTTTACCCTGTAAAATTATTTCCCATTTTCCATCTCCCTCTGGAATATAGAAGTTGTAAACATCTAAATTCGCTTGTATTCTTTTTATCAATTCATCAATGGAACTGCACAAAAAGAAAGTAGTTTGCCCACCACGATACAGACTTTCATTTTCATCTAACGGAAAATCTCTAAATTCATATTGCGTTAAAAAGTATTCCGGTGCAAAAAATTCACACGAATAGCGGTTACATCCATTTAAACCGTTATTATCTCTTACATACAGAAAACTCTCTGACGTGGGCGCATTGATGATGGTGTATTTCATACCGCCATAAATAACATAGCACCCCAAAAGCATCGTTTCATCTAATCCTTTTCCCTCATATACAAATGTACCTGAAATTTTGCTGTCAAAGCTTCCGTATGCTTTTTGAAAAGTGTATTTCTTCAAAATAGCGCCATTAAGAATTGAATTGTCTTTTTTAAAAATCTGCAAGTCCATAATTATCTAATTCCGTAAAAATCAGGTGTATATATTCTCTCTAATGCCAACTTCCCAACAATTCTATTCTGTCCTGCTTGTCTTCCCAATTGAATAATTGATGGGTTACATTCTTTAAGTCCTATAAATTGATTATAAACACCATAATCTTTAAAATAAATCCAAACTTTCCTACCAATAAATACATTAAGGAATCTGTTAAAACAATCTATTAATAATGGGCTTATAGTTCCTTTTGGGAAAAATGCATCTGTAACCATAAAGTTTATTTTAATCTCATTTGATTTTGTATAAATAGTTTCTGGAACAAAAACATCACTTCTGCCTGAATTTACAACTTCTTCTTTTAATACGTTTTTAGGTTCACCCATACCTATAATTCCATCAATAGACGTAACAATAACACCGTGAAAATCTGCAAAATTATAATGATTATGATGCCCATTTATATCTATTGTAAATGGAAAACGTGGATTTTCTAACGTATCATAAAAATACTTTCCTTTGTTTTGCAAAAATTCGGGCATCATATCTTTGCTAATTTTAAAATATATGCAAAGAAATATTAATACTACTTTGTTACAAAATGTTAATATTGTTTTTGCAGCATATTATATAATGTGTTTGATATTTTTGCAGAATATAAAAACCAAAATTAACATTATGAAAAAACCATCACAAAAAGAGTTAGAACTACGCAAATGGGCGTTAGAAATGAGTTTTGAACACGGAAAAAAACTATTTCATAAAGAAGCATATACAAATTTTACACCAAATCAATATGTTAAAAATGCAAAATCTATTATAGACCTTGTAAAAAATGATTGGGAAAATGATAATCCATTACCTAATCCACCTGAAATTCAATCCGGTAGCATAGTAGAAATTTTTTAAGGTCATCATAACTACATTTAGTATAATAAGTCCTATCTTCTTTATATCCTGCATCAAGAATTATTGCACGATGTTTACCCTCATCAATAACAAGTCTGATGTGGTCAATATTTAAAATAACACTTCTTTCTTCTGTACCAAATCTTTTAGATACTTCTACTACTTCAATAAATTTACTCATTTTTCATTTTTTTTGTGGCGCGAAAATAGATTTTAATTTCACGCTGCAAAAACACTATTAACACTGTTTTTTTAATTACTATATATTTATTTTCGCCGCAGAATACATAAAGAAAAAACTATGAATTATAACAGCGTTAACAACTAAAATCTACTCAAAATTGGTTTTTTGTTTGTGTATTCTAAACGCTGTTTTTTTATTTCAGTAAACTAAAAATAAAATAGCAATTATTCGCTCGGTAAAAACAGACGGCAGGGATAATTGTGAATGCGGGACTGTGGGGTGCTAAAACCGCAAACATTGGACGTAAGAATAAGACGTTAGCAAAGTCGGATTGACGACAAATATTATTCAACAATGGTAATCAATCTAAACCCATTGACCTGAAACGATGAAACGACAGACGAAACTGTTGTGAAAGTAAAAAGGTATATATCCTTATGCGAAGCAAAAAATATGCTAATCGTATAAGGGGAAACTATACCCTCTACTCCAAAACTCTATCTGAAACAGTTATGGCGAAGCCAAGAAAAGAAACAAAAAAAAGTGAATAAATAAGTAATAAATAAGAATAAAATTAAATAAATATAGTAAATAGTTATGTAAAAATAATTTTTGGTTTTTTCAAAAATTTTCTGTTTTTTGAAAAAAATAACGTTTCGCGGGCGTGAATATAAACATAAACCCCTTTTGAGTACCTTGTTGCCGCGAACTGCAAGCGAAAAAAAGGGATTTTTTTAAAATATGAATGAAATCAAAATTTTTAACAATGAAAAGTTTGGCGATGTAAGAATCGCAATAATTAACAATGAGCCATTATTTTGTTTGGCTGACGTATGTAATGTAGTTGGATTAACAAATCCAAGTTCAGTAAAAAGTAGATTAGATGACGATGAAGTACAACTACTTGATTTAAACGCCCTAAACGGTATCCAAGAAGAAAAAATTGGAAATTCTATGGCTACATTTATAAATGAATCTGGATTTTATTCTGTATTATTATTTAGCAGTAGTCCAAGCGTGAAACCATTTAGAAAATGGATAACATCTGAAATTTTACCATCAGTCCGTAAAACAGGCGGATTTATATCTACATACACAGATGATACACCTGAATTAATTATGGCGCGTGCTTTACAAGTTGCCGATGCTACAATTAAGAATTATCAATTTAAAATACAATCACAACAAAAGAAAATTGAAGAAGATGCACCAAAGGTTTTATTTGCAGATGCGGTTTCAATAAGCGAAAATAGTATATTAATAGCCGAACTTGCGAGAATATTAAACCAAAAAGGAATTATCATTGGGCAAAATAGATTATTTGAATTGATGAGGAAAAACGGATACTTATGTTGTAAGGGCGACTATTATAATTTACCTACACAAAAGGCAATGAATATGAATTTATTTGAAGTAAAAAAAAATACCATAAATAAACCTGACGGAACTGTATTAACTTCAACTACAACAAAAGTTACAGGAAAAGGCGAAATTTATTTTGTAAACAAATTTTTGAATCAATAAAATGTATTAAAACAGATTAATTTAAAATTTTTCTATTTTTGCCGCCGAAAAAAATACAATGTCAAAAAGAGTTATTAAACACGAGGGAGTTTTAGATTTAGGTGGATTTCAACTGCCTTGTTATGTGTTAGAAGATGGCACAAGAGTATTATCCGGTCGTGGTATGCAAGATGCCTTAAAAATGGTAGATGATTCTGATGACGGAAAGCAAAAAGCCGGGACCAGATTACAGCGATATTTGGGTCAAAAATCTCTTAATCCTTTTATTTTCAAAGGTAAAAACCCGGACCACTTTAACCCTATTATTTGCTATAAAGGTGGCTCTAAAATTAATGGATATGAGGCGACTGTATTAGTTGATATATGTGATGGGGTGCTTGAAGCGAGAAATACAATAAAACTATCACAAAGGCAAGAAATAATTGCCGAACAATGCGAAATTCTTGTGCGTTCTTTTGCAAAGGTTGGGATTATTGCATTAATTGATGAGGCAACAGGTTATCAATATGACAGAGAAAAAGATGAATTACAAAAGATACTTAAAGCCTACATTTCGGAAGAATTATTACAATGGCAAAAGAGATTTCCTGATGTTTTTTATAAAGAATTATTTAGGTTAAATGGATGGGATTTTACGGTAAGCGGAATTAAACAAAGACCGAGCGTAATAGGAACGTGGACAAATAAACTTATTTATGAACAATTACCAAAGGGAGTTTTAGAAGAATTAAAAAAGAAAACACCAAAAAGTGCGAGATTACACCAAAGTCTCACGTTAGACGTTGGAGAGCCAAATTTATCGGCTCAAATAAACCAAATTATTGCATTATTTAGAATATCTGATAATATGATGGAATTATGGGCAAATTTCCAAAAATTGAATGATAGAAAGGTAGGAGTTATTGAAATTCCATTTAATTTTGATGAAAACGGATATACATTAGAAAAACATAAAAATTAACAAAAACTTTATTAACCAAACACAAAAGTATGAAAAAATTATTGTTATTAGCATTTGCAGCAATTTTATTATTTGGGTGCAAACCAACAGAGGAAGAAAAAAAATCTGCATTAACAGCAGAACAACAAGAAACAATTAAAGTTTTTTATGGAACATTTAAGTATAATTATTCAGTTGGAAATGATTATATAACCATAAAATTTCTTGATAAGTATGACCCTCCAAAAAAATATGATGTAACAGATTTTTATGGAAATAAATCTACCGTTTCTATATATGGGGATTTTGAATATTATAGTAGTATTGGTAATAAAACAGAAAAATATGCTTATTGGTTAAAGTCTAATGGATTAGATATGAGTTTATATACTTATACTAATAATGGGTCTGTAACCAAAAGTCGTATGCAATATGAAAGAGTTGTTGTAATAGATAATAATACTTTAAGAATTTTTGATAAAGATTTAACTTTACCACTGATTTTTAAAAGACAATAAAAATCATATTTTTAAATCCTTATTATAAAATAAGTATTTTCCTTTTGTTTCAATTTGAACAATAGAACATCTATCCGAATATTTGTAAAAACTCGTTAATGTATGTTCAGTATCTTCAACTACTGTAACTTTACTTTCATCAAAGAGATAAATTGTTGTTGTTGCACATTCAGTTAGATGTAGTTTTACGTTACTTTTATTACTTATAAAAACTATTTTTATTTCATTATTAAATGAAATATGCAAATCACAATCACTATTAATAACGTGGATTATATTTTCATTAAAAATTATTTTATCTTTATAATTACAATAAATCAAAGTATTAAAATATTTTTTTAATTTGTTTTCTTTATCTACTTTTTTTATACAATCAACATCATAACCAATATATTTTCCATTTATGAAATCTGCAAAATAGTCTTTTATAAATTCAACCGAAAGTCCCCAACCATTATATATTGAATCTGCAATAAAAGGTATAGAACTCATACGTAACGATAAATCTACAAAATCTTTTTTTGTTTTGCAATTCCGCCAAAGCAAAACGTACTCTTTGCATAGTTTCCTTTCTATGCAGTTTTTGAAAAAATAATTTAAGTTTCTTTCTTCCATAATGATATGTTTAATTTTTATTGTCTTATTATTTTACGTTAATTTTTTGTTTATTTGCAACCACTTTATAAAAGTATTATATTATGGCAAAAAATGAAAAAACATCAAAAAGAGTCGCAACCATTGCTTCAAATCTTTAAAAAAATCCAAAAACACCATCAAAGGTAAAAAGTGTAGCAGCATCCGCATTAACACAAACACCGGATAAAAAGAAATCTAAAAAGTAACTTTCTCTATTATACATAATTTTGGAATTACCATAGTTCCATTTACTTGTGCAATTTTATTTTCTGAAAACGGTGCAGCGTAATTATGTGCTAACGCTATTACTATATCATCTTCATAGATAATTTTTCCATAACTCGTTACTATACAAGGCTCTTGCTTGCTATATTCATCTAAAAAGTGCCATCCTGTTTCTAATGCGTGGCTATCATACCATATAAGTTTCACAAAATCATTATTAGCAGTTTTTAATTTATTATTTTCTTCTTCCATAAATGTTAATGATTTTTTGGTTTTTCGTATAGAACGCGAAATTAGTTTTATAACAAAACAAAATTAAATATTAATATTATTTTTGCAGCGTGAAAAAAATGAAAAAAGTTAATTATGAAAAATTTTATTGAAGTTATTGAAAAACCTATGGGATTTGATAATCAGGAAAGAAAGGTACTTATAAACATTAATCAAATTAAACGTATTATTGATTATGGCGATTATCGTTTGTTAATCACTGAAATAGATGAATTAAGTAGAGTTAATTATCGTACTAACCACAGTTACGAGTTTCTTAAAAAAATACTTTGTTTTACTGAATATCAAACGGATAATTTTCAAGGGGATTAAATTTTGGGTCAATAATTTCTTTTTCCCAATCTTCTTTCACAAGTCTAATTATTTTATGAGCGTTATCAATAATCTCACTTGGTCTTTCTTTTGAAAACCTATCTTTTGGCTGAAATAATCTATGCCCATATTCTAAACTCATCTGCAATGCGCGAAAGCGCAAATCAATTTCATCTTTTTTTGTTAATTCTTGCATAATGTTAATTTTTGGTTTTTTTTAAAGTTAAATTTCTCCTCTTTTTAATCTTACTCTTAATATTGGGATAAATCAAAATATGTAGTAAATTTTTGTTTCGTGTGTTACCATAATGATTTTAATTTAAGTTATTTTTGGTTTTTATTTAGGTTAATGTATTATTGATGCTGTTTTTATCGCCATTCCTGTCGGTAATGAGTTTACAGGTGCTATTACGCTGTCTATAAGATGATATATACTTCTTTGTATCTGCACACTTTCACGCATTTGATATAGCATATCCGAACTCGCCGTAACCAATGTAACTACATTTACATTCATAAAATTGCTGTTTTGCAGTAACATATCTACGGAAACGCGCATTTGATTTAGATAACTTTCTAAAACACCTGCGGTCTGTTCGGTTATACCCTGAATGCCCTTTTGTAATGTGTCAAATTCTGATAATCCACCTGTCCATTCTCTCAATCTTTCTAATAATGGGCGCAATGCCTCTCCGTATGCAGCCATATTGTTTAAAATATCATCACCCATATTAATAATATCAATTACATCCTGTTCTGTTAAATCACCTTTTTCTTCAATCAATTTATCTATCTTTTCAAACATTGGAGATAACGCATTTGCCATTTTTGGAAGCAAAAATGATTCTATTATTAAATTTTTAATCATATTTGCAAATGCTTTACGAAAATCATCCATATAGTCTATTCCCTCCATAACTGAATCTGCAAAAATTTGTCCGAAATTTCTTGCCGCATCTTCTAATCCTGTACCTAACAATTTGTCTGTTATATCTGCATACATATAATCAAATTTTTCAAGTAATTCATCATATTGTTTTTGATTATTTGCTATTTCTTCTTTATAATCTTTTTTATCTGTTTCAGCAGCCTTATATGCTGCTTGTTGAAGTTTTAGTAATCTCATTTGTTCAATAAGAGCAGCCCTTTCTTTATCAAGTAATTCTTTTCTATTATATGCTCGCCTTTTCCAATTTTCATATTCTTGAGTTGATGCATCCCACATACCTGATTTTTCTTCAAATTTATCAAAATTCCATTGACCAGACCTTTTTGCTTGTTCTAATCTAATATTATTTCTACGATAAAAATTATCAAGTGCTTTTTCATTCGCAGCAATAGTATTTCCAACTTCTTTAATAATACCGTTTAAGGTTTCTACATCTTTCATTGCTCTTTTTGTTCCAAAATTAACAATCAAATCATATAATATTGTTCCTAATGTTACTACTATGGTAATAATACTATTAAATTTATCGCCCCAAGATGCAGTAGATTTTGAAGCATTAGCAATACTACTAATAACAGTAGTAAAACTACTGACAATGTTTCCTATATTGCTGTCTAAACCTGAAAATGCTTCGCCTAATTTACCTATTCCACCTACTATATCTGTTGTTAAATCCAATTTAATATCTTTCGTTAATAATTCTAATTCTTTCTTTTGTTGTGGAGTTAAAATAGAGTCTTTTCTTTGTATTTCTTCAATTCCTATTTTTAATGCTATAAATGGATTTTTTTTACCTAATTCTACAAATATTTCATTGAAATTCTCAAATTTTTGTTGTAATAATTCAAGGGAAATATCAACTTCTTCCATATCATCCAATCCCATAAGATACTTTACATTAAATCTTCCTTTTTTTGTCCCAGATGTTATCTCTTTTGAAGATGCAATTATTTTTCTTTGCCAATCTAATAATTCTTTTAAATATTTTGCGGTTTTATTTTGTATGCTTAAAGTAAATAGTTTTTTATATGCTTCTGTGGTTTTATATATTTCTTCTTGTTCTTTTGCAATAGCAACATCACGCAAAGCCATTTTTCGCTTAATATTAGCAATATCTTCATCCGTTAGTTTTTCCCCAAGAGAATTTACACCGAGCCTTATTTTTTCCTCATCCTCTGCATTTTTTCTTACTAACTCTGCAATTCTATCATTCCCATCGCGGCTTGCATTAACATAGTCCTCAAATATTTTCTGATATTCCGCTAATTTCTGCTTTCTAATCTGCAATATCTGTAATTCTGCATTGGCGGCGTTGGCTACAACTTGGTCGTTAGATTTACTTGAAAGAATTAAAAACTCATTCCACGCCGCCTCAATCTCGGATATATCCATTTCGGGAGTTATTTCTAACCGTTCCGCCTTAAACTGTTCAAAAGTAGGAATTGCGCCACCTGCATTTTTAATTATATCCTGCAACCTTGAAATAGCCTCATCATAGTCAAACTCTACGCCGATGGTTATACCTAAATCTTTGGAAAGATTACGCAGAAAATCACGCATCTCTGTATCCTCAATCTTTGCAAATTCTAAATACACTTGATAACCGTGCATTATCCTGTCCATTTCATCTTTAAACTCACGGATTTTTCTTTCTTCAAACTCTATTTCAATTTCAACTTTTAACTTTCCAATAGCGTGTTCAATGGCTTTTATGGCTTCTGCACTTTTTAATCCTTTTTTAAGGTTTTCCAAAAAGTCTATACCGGCTTGTTTTGACGGCGCAACTTTTGATAAATCTTCTAATGTTTGACCTAAATTTTCCCATTCGCCACCGAGCGAGCGGAGTATATGCTCTTGTGTTTTTCCGCCATCACTTGTTAAATTGTAGAAATTTGTATATGCTTTCTGCGCTTCATCCATTGACTTTATTATGCTGTCAATGAGTTTCTTTTCAGTGTCGCCGCGTTTTTGTGTTTCTTTAAATTCATATCCAGCCCATATCGCTGCTTTTCTGTATTTTTCTGCTTTACTTTTTGCTAAATCTAATTCAGTAGCACTATAATTCACACTACTTCTTAACATAGTTTGATATTCTTCTTGCAATTTTTTTGCTTCCCCTGCTAATCTTTCGGCTAACTCTACTTTTCCTGTTTCATATTGAATATCAACAACAAGATTTAGTTCTTTTTTAAATTTGTCTTTTAATGCTTTTTGCCACGCCTGTAATTCCTGTTTTGGTTTTGTTTCAAAGTTTACTTCTACATCAATGTAATATTTTTTGTATAGGAATTGTCTTTCAAATTCCTTTTGTTTTTCTGTAAGTTTTTTATTTGCATCTAAATACGCATCAATATTGTTTTTCATTAAAGTTTTCATTCCAACATCTGCCTGTGAAAAATCAATATTAAATTTTGGCAATTTTTCTCGTAATTTTTTATCAAGACTTGAAAAACCTTGTTCTAAATCTCTAACTTGTGTTTTTACTTTTTCAACTTCATTTGTGATATTATAGAATTTAAGAGAATTTGCAACAGATTGAAAATTTGTCAATGCTGCATAATATTGTTCCGATGCCGGTGTTAATTTTATTAAATCTTCGTATAATGTTTCAAACTCTTTTCTTACGCTTTCTGTTTTAATTCCTTGTATTTTTTCGCCTAAATCCGTTATTGAATTAGTTGTTTCTTTTACATTTTTATTAAGATGACTCCAACGAAAAGATTCTTTAAATTTAACAATTTGTGAATCTGCATTTTTCATAGCATCTTGCATTAACATCACATTCGCCTCTACGATTGTTAATATTTGTGCAAAATCTTCTATATCTTTCGTTCCCTCAAAGGCTAAATTTATCAAAATCTGGTCGCCTCCAAATATTTCAGATATTCTTTCTTTAAATTTCTCTAAATTTTCATCATCATATTCAAGTCCTGTAAATTTTACTTTCACATCTTTAATTTCGCCCAAAGACTTCGTTATGGCTTCTCCCGCCTCCTTTGCGCTATCTCTTAACGCTATATTCTGTTTGTGAACTTCTGATAAATGGAATGCTAATTTAGCCAATCCTGCAATGGCAGCAAAAATCCAAGTATAAGGATTCATCGCGATTGCTGCCATAGATGCCACCATTGCTTTAACTGTACTTTTAATTGCCAAGCCCACACCACGCCAAGCAATAGCCTGCATCTTCAAAACGTTTGTTTGTCCGGCAAGTGAAAGTGTTGTATTAGTCGTTGCTGTTTTTGCAAGCATCTGTCCTGCCTTATATGCACCCAATACAACGATTAATGATTTTATTACTTCAATTACGATTTTATAGTTACTTACCAAAACTCGCAAAAAACCTATTCCTGTGGTTAATACACCACTTTGTTGTTTTCCAAATTCATCCATCATTAAAGATAAACTTGTTTTCAGTGATGTAATTTGTCCCGCAAAGGTAGCCACTATCTTTTCCTGCCCTTTCCAATATGTACCACCCTCATCGGTTAGTTTATTGATTACCGCAACAACATCAGATGTTTTTACAAGTTTATCTTTCATCATACCTAATAGGTCGTTGGTAGTAACCACTTCGCCGTTTAATTCTGAAAAATGCTTTTTAAGTTCGGGAATGATATTTACCCCTGCCTGCTGTAATGTTCGTAAGTCTCTTTTTTCTAAAAATCCTTTATCCTGTATGTATCCTAAAATTGGGATAAGTTTGTCTAAATTTGTGCCTGTTATGGCGGTTATATCCCCCAATCTGCGCGTTAAATCAATCGCCTGTTCCAACTCAAAACCATAAGCCCCTAACATCTTAACAGCGTTTCCAAGTTGCTGAATGGTATGTGGGGAAACCAAAGAAATATCTCTTATTCTCTCAAATACCATACTGCCTTTTTCTACATCTCCAAAGAAAGCGTTAAACGATACTCTTAATTTTTCCATTTCACTGTGGGTATCCATCATCCCTTTCATAAAGCGAGTTAGCATACCCAAAGACCCATAAAACAAAACACGGTACGTTAGATTTTGAAATCCACGTTCTAACTGCGACATTGATTTATTTGCTTCAATACCGCCTGTTTTGAGTTCCATTAATCTTTTATTTACATCATTAAGAGCCGCAGCCAACTGTTTAGCCTCCGGTGTGCCTGATGTAACGTTTTGTTGCGCGTAACCTATGGCTTTTATGGCAGTTGCTAATTCGTTGGCACCTTGCGCCTGTTTAGCATAGTCAATAGCCGTTTGTGCGGACTGACCTTTATCTAATGCCGTTCTTTCTCTTTCAATTTTTAAAAGTTCCTGCTGTGTTTTTAGTTTTTCATATAATACTGCATTATTTTCTTCCTGTATATCCTTTTCTTTTTGTATTTGCTCTGCTTTTTGTTTTTCAACATTTAACATTTCTTCAATTTTCGGCACTCCTTTTTCAAGTGATGCCACCAATTCACTATTCGCATCTTGTGTGCTTTTAGTTAATTCAAAACGCTCTTTTAATGAATTTGCAATTACATTTTCAATACCAAGAAGTTCAACGCTATTATCAAGAATTTGTTTATCAACTATAAGCATTTCATCTTTAATACTTTTTGCTTTATCTAACTCATCAACGCTTACAATATTTGCAGGCTTAATTTCTCCTATTTTTTCTTTTATTTCATCTAAATCTGTTTTAGTTTTTTCAATCGTAGTTTGGGGTATTATTTCTCCGATTGGGCTTATGTTAAATTGCGCAGAAGCGGCATCTCGTAATTCTTCTAACGCTTTTGTAGAATTTTTTACAGGTTTATCTATATTTTCCTCCAAAGAATTGCCAACATTCTTAAATTTAGAAAGCAATTCTGTATTAAATTGATTAAAGGCGGTAGCCGTTTCTTTTAATTCTTTTGCAATCTCTCTTAATGCGGGACTTATTTCATCTTTAAGTGTTGCCGCTGCCTGTATTACACTTGCGCCTGCTTCTGCCATAATAATATAATTTTAACGATTCATAAACTTATTTTGCAACTCTATAATCTTTAATGATTCTTCAATCTCTTTTTTCTTGTCGTCCTCTAAATAGTATTCAAAACTTGTATCAAACTGCATAAATAATATTAGAGCATACGGCATCTCCCACATATATTCCTCCCTGCGTATTTGAGGAAACACTTTAAGAAAATCGCTCATATCCCCTATCGCAGTCGCCGCATTAATACTGATGCTGCCGCTTTTTAAACTGTGAATGGTTTTGGAACGGATTTTAACTGCTCTTTTATAATCATCCTCTGTTGGATAAGAGCATTGCTGAACAACTGCACCAACGAGGTAATATGAAAAACCGCTTTTAAATCAATAAGATGTTTAACGCTTGCCTCCACAATTTTAATTAACTCATTTTGATTTTCAACATTTGTGTCAAACATTAATTGTTCCACAGTATCATTAATCAATTTTGTGTTATACTCATTGTCAAAAGCCTTAAATTTGTGATTGTTGATACAAATAGCGGCTATTTTAACAATGTTTTCAAACGCTTGTGTGCCGTCCACGATAGCCTTATACATCATAATTATATCATCCTCTTTTTCATCTTCATTACCAGAAAGCATTTTAATTTCGTGAAATAACTTTGAAATCATTAATTTACTTGCAAGACGTAACTGTTTTATCTCATAAGACTTGTCATTGACTTTTACAACGGTGGGATTATCCAAAAGAATATCACACAATATATCGTGTGCCTCCTTTGGTGTTATTGGTTGTTCGTTTTCTAAATCTGTTTCGCTCATTGTATTTGTTTTTATATTTTAAATGGATATGTTATGGTTGGTTTATAAAAAATGGGGAAAGCGGAAACCAAATACTAAAAAAACGCCTTGTCGGAAATTAATCCTATCCCCATCTGAAAAAGAATTACAGAGTATCTGCACCAATTTCTTCATAAGGAATACCTGCGTGGTTAGCGTTGGCAGTAACCTTAATCTTGAAACCTGCTGCGCCATCACTTGGGGATGTACGTGCAAATGTTACCTGTCCGTTGAAAATTCTCTCCATTTTACCGGTAGCAAAGCCCCAAACAAACTCATACGCAAAGATAGGTGTCCCAATAGGTGGAGACCATTTACTCGGTGTGGTTGTCGTTGCGGGTGTGTAAAGACTACCAGGAATAAAGTCAGCCAAATCTTCGTGAGAATATTTTACAAGCGTAAAGTTTCTTTCGTAGGGCTGTCCCTTTGGAATTTTAATAAAAGGAGTTTCAAAAAATTCGGCATCAATAGTAGTTTCATCCGGCTCGGCTTGGTCGCCATCTCCGCCTGCTGCTAATAATCCCATTAATAGTTTGTAGTCTCCTGATACTTTTGCCCCTGATGCAATAGCGGCTTCTGGGTCGCCCAAATCATAGGGAGGGTCGGTTGCACTTCGTACAGGTGCATAAAGTAAGAACAATCCTTTTACTTGTAATTGTCCTATGTCTTCTCCAATAAATGTAGTTGCCATAATATTATTTTTTTTTAAATTGTTAATAATTAAGAAATTGTTAATTGTAAAGTTGTTTTTAAAATATGGTAGCCCCTTTGCTCATCCACAAAAAGACTACCAATTTGTACGTTTGAAATGGCGTATTTTTGATTGGTAATAATGAAATTCTTTATTTTATCTTCATAGATTTTCATTGTCTTACTGTCAAATTCCATTCCTGATAGTGATTTAACATAAATATCAATGTGAACAAAACATTGCCCGAAAGTTTGAAACAAAAATTGTCCTCTCTCTCTTATACTTCCGATAAATACCGTTGCAAAAACCTTTTCAGTAAGTTTTTTTGGGAGGTTAAATTCATAAATAGTAGTGAATCCTGCATCTTTCAATAAGGAAACAATAGATTTTTGAATATCAACTACCGATGTATTTATCATATCTGTATGGGGAATATGTTTGTTTTTACTTCATCAAAACCATCATTTAGTAAATCATCCTCAATGCCACGCAAAACTTTGTAAACATCATTTCTTTGTGTTCCTTCTTCTAAAAATCCTGCGTAAAACATCGCTGATGCAAATACTATCTCTATGCCATTGGTTACTTTTGACTGATATGTAGCAATAAACTTTTCAGCCTCTACCCTACCGTTGTAAGTTTTTCCGTTTCTCTCTATGGGCTGCGTTGCCTGCTGTGAATCAAATAAAAAACCGTGTTTTTTAATTTCTCCATCATAGCACACAATCCACAAAAAAGAATCGTCCAAATTACCGGTACGCCTTTGGTATTCGCTTGTTTCAAATGCACGAACAACTTTTTGCTGTGCATAATTGGCAGCGTTCTCAATAGCAACATCTTTTTGCTGTGCTATGAGTTTTTTTGCCCACTCCTCCAAAGGTTTTAAGTTTACTGTCGTTGTTGCCATTTTTATATTAAATCATCAAAATTAGTATCTGTTACATCCCAATCTTCTACTTTTACCCATACTCTTGTACCCATTTGTGATGGCTCTACATTGATAACAATGCCTTTTATTTTTTGCCCAAAACGGATACCATAAAATATATCATCATAGAGAATAGGATAAAACATTTTTCCATCTTTTTTAAGTAGCGGAATCCAAATATTATAATTGGCTTGCGACCCTAAATTTTGAATTTCGGGGGTAGAAACTTCAATATCACATTTTGTTCTTAAAACTTCAATAGTCTCCTCAATGGGATTGTCCTCTGCATCGCGGGATTTAACCACGCGCAAAAACTTTCCTATATATGCAAACTCTTGAATATCGTTAAAATCAAAATCCGTATATTCCATTTCTATCAAATTATAGGGTTAGACATAAATGTAATCAGTCCTCTTGGGTCTGGGTATAAGTCATCCTCCAAAAGTCCATACATTTTAAAAATCCAATCTAATTTTCTGTTAATCCACGTATCTGTACGTGAGCCAACAGCCTTTTGGAATCCTCCGTGAGAAACACTTTGAGATGATGTACTTGACGGAGAGAAAAGTATAATATTCAATAGTAAGTCAAGTCTTAATAAAAACCTCATTCTACTGTCTAATTCCATAAAATCCTTTGTGCCGTCAATATCTCTACCTATCAGCACAATTTCAATTACTGTATCGCTTACACTATATTCTGCCCCTAACCCTTTTAATGCTTCAAATACTGTCATCTCTTGTTGTTTTTAAGTAGGCTCTACTTGTGATGTATCAATTTGTACCCAATAAGGATAAACAGCCAAAGCGGGTGCGCCGAGCGTATAAACGTGAGTTTCAAAGGAGGGTACGTGTGATTCGGGTCTTTCCCAATTCAATACTCCAAATAATCCTCCCTGTAATTGACCTACTGACCTGTTGCTGTATTTAGCCAAATAAATCAGTTCTTCGGGATATGCCCATTCAATAGTACCTTGTTGTCCTGCTGGGGAAACAATTACCATTTGTTTTTCCCAACCGTTTACATCTATTTTAACGGTAGGAATATCCTGAATTACCTGATGTTCTTCAATGAGTTCAATAAGCGGATAGTAACCACCTTGTTGAGACAACCATTGATTTAGATATTCAATGGTAATTATTTTGTTTACATCAAAAATAATACCACCTGTTACCAACATTCCTTTTAACAAGTTTCTAATCTCATTATTGGTTTGTACTTCATCAATGAATTTGGTACGGCTCATTTTAGCGGTTAAAACTCCCTCGTAACCTGTTTTATCACGAATAAGTTTTACAGCACGCTGTAAATCGGCTAAAATAGGCGCATCAGGGTCAGACCACAATAAAGTGGATGCCTTGATTTTAAATTCTGGGCGTACTCTGTCGCAAATACCGTGAATTTTAAATCCGTAATGGGGGGATGTATATTCCCATTCTCCTTTGGAAAGCAACTGCATACTCAAATAAGTATAAACAGAATTACCACCTGTTACCAAATCTTGAAGATTTTGGATGAAATAATCAATCACGTTGCTGCCACCGTTCACAGTGCTTCCACCTAATTGTTGTGCTTTTTTATCGTAATTCATTAAATCCATTGCGGTAATTACTTTCATACCTCCCAAATCGTGAAGTGCATCAAAGTAAAATTCAAAACCACCTTTTGTAAATTCGGATGGCGGAGACCACGTACCTCTCGGAAGTAACATAGGCGGGGTTAAACGTGTAATCGTTCCCCCTGAAAATATTGCGCTTCCGTTGGGTTGTATCGGTGTGGAAAATTCGGCTTGCTTAAAATACTTATTCCACAACTGCGCATTAGCGGGTGGAAATACATCTTCACTTTTCAATAAAAAGTTTAATGCTTGGCTTTTCGGGTCAAAAAACTCCTTGAGTTCTTGTAATGACGGTAAATTTCTTGCTGACATAATACTATAAATTGAATACGTGAGTGTTGTTAATATAAGTGTTTAATTGCAAAACATAAGGTGGGATGATTTTTGCAACTTGCAATAAAGATATTTTGTAGTAAAGCATAAATGTTACTTCTGCCTGTCCTTTATTGGCTACATAGTCATCTGTTATTACATTTTCGCAGTAATATCCGTCTCCGAGAATTGCGTTTACTTTTGGTACAAGTACATTCGCACCTGCGCCAACTGCATCAGCCATAACAATAACATTTCCAACGGCTATTCCTGCTATTGTTCCTGTTATCTGATAGTAAGTACCGCCATCAATTATATTCGCGGATGTAAATTGTACTCCGGTAACTGTTGCTGCGGTTTTAGTTCCTGCTGCCAAAGATGGTGCTATTGCTAAAATAACATCACCTAAAACTTTCAAATTATGAGTAAACTCATTTTTTTCAACCTTGAATGATGTAGTTCCGGTTACTTCAATGACTTTCCAAGCCTGCAATAAGGTAAACATACCTGTACTTGCTTCAAAATAACCAAAATCTCCACCAAACAACTGTGTGCCTTGTTTTATTCCCAAAGGGTTAAGTTTTGCGCCTCTTTCTACCACCACTTTATTGTGAGAATCCGGTCGGTACTCCCAAAATCTGTCTCCGCCTACTTCACCGCTCTTGCGAATAATCGTTCTTGCTGTGTTTGACATAATAAATTGTTTTTTAAATGAATAAATTAGGCTTTTTTATTTCTCTCTATTGCTGCTGCAATGTTGGAATATTTAGCCTTTTCGTCTTGTTGCCCACCACCCGCTTCAATATCAATATCGTCTGAATCTTTAATAAATTCAACAAAATCTTTATTGAGAAGAATTGCATCATTATCAATATTTCCACTGTTTTGAATTTGTGAAAATTTTGAGAATTTTTTAAATTGTTCTTTAAATGATTGAGGCACATTAATTTCCGCTTTTGCAATAACATTTTTTCTGTGTGCATCAGTGGTTTCTTTTGCAAGGTCATTTTGTTTTTGCATTTGAATAGATTTTAATGTTTCTACATCAATACCCAATTTTTTCAATTCTTCTGCCACATCAGGTTTTTCCGTTTGTGGATTTTGGGTTGGTTGGGGTGCAGGCTCTTTTCCTGCGGGTTGTTTTGATAGTTCAGCAATTTTGGTTTCCAAAACAGTTTTTTCCTGTTTGTATGTTTCTGCGGCGGCTGCCAGAGAACTTGACATCATCTTAAAAGAGATGTTAAGTTGGTTTTCCAATGATGCGTACACATCACTTTCCACTGCATTTTCAACATCAAAGAGTTTAACGCTTTCTTCGCTAAACTTCTCTAAACTTTTTGCTGTAAAATTGAAATTGCCTTTGTTGCAATATTCAGTTATCCTGTTAAGGATTTGTTCTTTTGTTTGAGCCATATTCTTTCTACGGTTTTAAAAATTAATAATTATCGCCGACAAAAAAACATATAGCATTTGTTTGTTTTTATTTCTTGCTGCAAAAACACTATTTGTTAAATATTGATTTTGCAGCAATTACAAATTATAAACTATTTCATAGTATTATTTCGCGCCAAATTAATACCTGTAATAGTGAAGTTAATTGAACATCCCATTTCGTATAAACAAGAACTTGCAATTAGAAGTAATGCAGACCTTATTATGCTTACAGGGGATGGCGGATGTGGTAAAACAAGAGTAGCCTGCGGAGGTATCATAGCATCACATATATTTTTGTATCCCGGAATAAGAATAGGATTTCTCACAAAGAATTACGGAGACTATACTAAAAAGGGTGGTATCTTTGATGAATTAAGAAAAATATATCCTTTGGCGGAATACGATAAAAAAGTACAAAACCCCATCGGTAATATAACTACATCACTTCAAAATATGTATCTTCGGTTTAATAATGGAACGGTGGTTGGTTTCTATGCTACGGAAGATATGAGCAGAGAACAATTAACAGCGGCATCTAAAACCTACCAATTTGATATTTTGATTGTGGAAGAAGCACAAAAATTATCGTGGGAGACTATAAACATATTTTCTACCCGCGTAAGAAATTCCGATAGTACAATTCCAAATAAGGTATATTTAATTCAAAATGCAGAAAGGGAGTGTCCGCTGCGCCGTATGATTGGCAATGAATACGACCAAGCGGGATGGGTTAATGAATTTGGTAAAGTTATCCCCGAAAAGAACGGTACAATAATGTATATGTATCAGTCAAGCGGTAACGTTTATGAAACATATTGGGGTCGCACAATGAAAGAGTGTTATCACAAATGTAAAAATATCATTGATGCAAAAATAGGAGACAATAAAAATATAAGTTATAAAAATTTCATTCTCAAAGTGTTATTTATCGGTTTTGATAAAGCAGACAATAAAGCCATTTTTGAGAACAGTAAATATTTGGCTCGGTTATCTCAAAGTGCCATCGGTGCAAGTATGGGAGAGAGTGATTGGAATTTTAGCGCAAAAGATATGCAGGAGGATTCCGAAAAGAATGTTATTAATGCCGGTATGCTTACTAAATGTTTTCTAAATAAACCACTTGAAAGAAATTTTAAAGGGATAAGTTTTGATTTAGCGGGGTCTGGGACGGACAATAGCGTGGCTTTATATATAGAGGGTTGGCACATTAAAGATATAGATTATGATGGTTACACCGTTGGGGACAGCAGGGTAAATTTCATTGAAAACTTTGCCAAAAAGCACGCTATTGAAATGACAAACAAAAACACAGTTATTGATTCTACTCGTTTTGATGATGTGGCTACCTATTTTGCAAAGAAATACAATGCAATGGACAGTAAAGGTAGGTATAATGTTAATAAATTACCTTTTAAACAATTTTGTTCCGCTGAAAATCCTTACAATAATGGCAGGTATAACAATTTCAAATCACAGTGCGCCTATCAAACAATGAATTTGATAAAAAAAGGAATAATAACCTTTGCACCTGAATTGGAAAACAAAGAATACAAACACAAAAGAAATACAAGAAAACATAAAGATTGGTCTGTTAGGGATGAAATTGTATTTGAATTAAATGCACTTCGTTTTTATAATAAAAACGGCAAAATTTGTTTGATTACAAAGGAGGAACAAAAAGACGTTCTTTCTAATCGTTCTATGGACATTTTAGACTGTATTTTTCAGTATGTAGGCTTGTTTATATCCCAATGTTATTTAGAACAAGCGGGAAAGATAGATAGAACTTTTGATGAAAATGCAGGAAAATCTTTAAAAGAATTTGAAAATGCTTTTAACATAAACCAACACAGAAAGAATGCTGTTGTGAATATGAACGCGATGAGTTTATTTGAACAACTAATAGGATTTTAATATGGAAATTATAAAAAATATGCGTTGGTACTTGGAGAAACCTGAAAGGCTTTTGGAAAAGAAACCTTTTTGGCGTGGCGGGGATATGAACATTGAAAAAACACAGTACGCTGAAATTGACAGTAAAGTACAGGCGTCTTTAAGTAAATTAAAAGTAAATACCATCACACAGGATACTTATTTGAGTGAATACAACCCTACTTTACACAAAATAAATTATAACAGAGCGGCAGCAAAAATAACTATTACTACATCAGATGGAACATTTACAACAACAGAAAATCTTACTATAACATCTTCTTATCAAAAAGATATTCACGCTACACAAGTACAATATCTTTCTACAAGTCCGATGATGTTTGAAATTCTAAATAATGATGATGAAAAATTTACAAAAAGACTAACATCGCTAAAAAACGAATGGAAATATGATGTAATGGAATCTAAAAAGCAAAAAATGATTTCAGAACAGAAAAAAGTTGGGGATTTTGCGCTGTTGTTTCAATATCACAATGAAAAAAGCAAGGGAAATGTAAAAGTATTATCATATCCACAATATACGATTATTCCAAACTATGATGAATATGGAAATACTGTCGGAATTAGTTTTTATTATAGTGTTACTATTGATGATGAAATAATAGAATATGTTGATACTTATTTTGATGAATACTTTGTAAAGCATAAAAAAACGTTTGACGAAAATAGCGGAGATACAACTTGGGTCATTGCTGATATTCCAAAGAAACATAAATTCAAACAAATACCTTGTGTTTATTATCGCGCACCTGTCGCTTGGGAATATTCTCAAAGTTTGATTGATATGTATGAGTTAATTGATAATATTCACGCCGTATTATTCAAACGCTTGGGTGTTTTTGGAATGAAAGTAAGAGGGAATATTGATAAATCAAAAGGCGGAGAGATGAATTTTAAGGTGGATGATAATACCGTATTGATTAACATTGAAAACTCTGAAAGTAAAGATGATGTTGAAATATTAAAATTTCCATCCTACGAGGGATTTATTGAGTATAAAGACCACTTGGAAAAACGTATCTACGATTCATCTTTTGTTTCCAAAATAAATATGAGCAGTATGGGAACGAGCGGAAATATCGGAAACGCCACCCAACTTGCAATGATTAACAACATAGGTATTGCAAACCAAAGCATCATAGATTGGCAGGAAACCACTAATAAGATGGTAGAGTTGTATCAAGAATTAAAATGGCTTGAAACAAGCATAAACTATCCTGAAATGAAACTTATGGCTCGCCTGTCATTGTGGATTCCGCAGAGCGACCAACAAATAGTAGATA
>Ga0209737_10000644_pt1 | contig 27647 bp, 23 predicted proteins | sample TergutCu122P3_FD_187284 | JGI IMG/M metagenome (GOLD analysis project Ga0209737, IMG submission 187284) | Cubitermes ugandensis P3 segment gut microbial communities from Kakamega Forest, Kenya - Cu122 P3 (SPAdes) (version 2) | ecosystem: Host-associated > Arthropoda: Insects > Digestive system... | reverse complement strand
TAGGTGGCGAGAAAGTGTTTGAACCTGCGCACAACGTGGCTATGCAAATTGCGGCTATGAATCCTCTGGCAGTTAGCCCCGAGCAAATTCCGCAAGCCACTATTGACCACGAGTTGGAACTGGCTCGCGAAATTACACGCCAGGAAGGAAAACCCGAAAATATGGTTGAAAAAATTGCCGAAGGTAAATTAAACAAGTTCTTCAAAGAGAATACTTTGCTGAGCCAGGAATTTATTCGTGATAATAAAGTTACCGTTGGCGATTATCTGAAACAAACAGACGCCAACCTGACTTGTTGCTGCTTCTACAGGTTGCAATTGGGCGCATAAGTATCTGTTTCGTTCTTTCAGCGAATACAAAATAGGGCAAATTGTAATGATTTGCCCTATTTTTTTTGCCAAAATAAAACAATTATCTATTTTTGCTGCTGATTAACCCATAGTTATTAACCTTTTTATTCAAATTTTATGAAACGAAACCGATTTATTTTTTTACTACTCCTTTTGGGAGTCTCAGTGTGGGTGGCGCAGGCGCAAACCAAAGAAACTTTTGTTAAGGTAACCTACACCGACAACGGCACAGTAAAAACCGACGATTTTTCGCTTAAAGGGGGATATGTGCAAATTAAAAACAACCAAGTTTTAGTTATTTTTGCGGAAAACCCCTTGCTCAACAAAATGTATCTGTTCGACAATATTAACAGTATGTTTTTTGAACAACGCAATGTGGGTGTTAATGAAAACAGCACCACCGAAGATTTTAAAGTATATTTAGACGGTAGCGGCATTTTAAACATTACGGTAGCGCAGGCAGTTGGCAAAGTGAGCGTGTACTCTGTTAGCGGAGCTTGTATTTACAGTATGGAAACCGACGCCCCCACCGCTCAAATAAATCTCGCTGCACTTCCCAAAGGCGCATACCTTGTGCAAGCAGGAACAAACACAGTAAAAATTGTTAAATAATAGGAGGACACGAATATGAAAAAGACAATAACCCTTATATTTTTAGCCTTTATGGCAGTTTGCATTACAAACGCACAAGATATTATTCGCACAATAAGAACGAACGACTGGGAAAAGAAACTTGAAAAAGATGTAACCTACACTATAGAGCCATTTGGCGATAAAGTAACCATAAAAGAGGGCGACACTTATTTGCACTCTCTTACGCTGCCCGAAACCCTAATATTCAACACTGATGGAATTTTGATAAACGGCGTAAGATGGGCAACACGCAACCTGATATCACACGGCAAATTTGTTGAAAAGCCGGAGGATTATGGCTCACTTTTCCAATGGGGACGTAAAGGTGATGGACACGAGCGGCGTAACAGCACCAAGTATCCCACCGACGACTATAGTTATGAAAACGGCAAAGTAAGCGGCGAGGGTCTTGATGAAAACGGACAAATTGTGAGCACCCACCCTGCCTACGGGAAATTTATAAAGGATGATTCCAATTGGCGTTCTCCGGATATCAATACGCTTTGGAATAGTGGTACAGAGTCTTTACCCATAAAAACAGCAAACGACCCTTGTCCTGCCGGTTGGCGTGTTCCAACACATGCAGAAGTTCTAAGTTTAATTGATTCCGGCAGTGAATGGGATGAATTGAATGGTGTAAGCGGTCGATATTTTGGCACAGTGCCTAACCAAATCTTCTTGCCCGCTGCCGGCGGACGCATCTCCTACGGAGAAGTGCTCTACTCCGGCTTGGACGGTGCCTACTGGCAAAGCACTTTTGTGAATACCTGCGTGCCCGTCTTTGACTTCGATAACGAGAGTATGCTTTTCTACTGCTGCTCCCGCGCAAGCGGCTTTTCTATTCGTTGTGTAGCGGAATAACTTCGGCAGGCTCAATTACCGGATGGGAAATTGTTTGATATTCCTCGCTTCGCTCGGAATGACGGACATCGCTCTACGAGCGCGGGACACAACACATTGGAAAAATTATATACTTTTGCCGCGGATTAAAAAATACTGAAATGGAAACATTAACAAAACCTAAAAAAACGGTTTCAAATAGAACAATAATTACCTTAAATCATATTAACAATACGCAAAGAAGCCGCTTGTTTTCATATATGGAAAAAGAAAATTTAATATTTGAAGCCAGAGAAAAAAATGGTATTGTACTTTCTGACGCCGAAATTGCTCGTTTAGAAAAATCAGAAGCATCCGGTATTTGTACAGATATTTCTGTGCTGGAAGATTTAATAAAGAGCAAATTATGACAGTTTTATACAGTAAAGAATTCTACAATTCTATTGAAAAATTAAGCGATAAAATTGCACTAAAGCGCTTGAATATTTTGATTGAAAAATTAAAGCAAGCAAATAGTTTTAGAGAGATCTCAAATGTTGTTCCTATCATTAAACATCCTGAACTATTTAGAATAAGAACAGGTAATTATCGCTTGTTCGTTAGATATTTTAATGGAGAGATGACAATTCTTTTGCTGGAATATTCAAAAAGAAACGAAAAAACGTACAGAAAATACAAATAATACCAAATTTATGCCCGATTCTTGATGTCGGCAATATAACACCACAATTTAACTATTTGATATTATGAACGAAATTATTGGAAGTGAAGTCAATTTTATTCCCCTCTTTTCTTTGGAAGATGAAGCAAAACTGCAAAGAGAAAAGGTAAACGACCTCATTCCAATTCTTCCTTTGATGAATACCGTCCTCTTTCCCGGAATGGTTATCCCCATCACCGTAGGAAGAAATAAATCTATTAAATTAACGCAGGAGTATTCCAGAACAAGTCAGGCAATTGGGGTTATTACCCATAAAGACAATGAATTGGAAGAGCCCTCCAAAGAGGATTTGTATTCGGTGGGAACTATCGCGCGGATTCTGAGATTTATGTCGATGCCCGACGGAAGCGTTACCATTATTGTTCAGGGATTGAAACGCTTTGAACTGCTGGAAATTGTGGAAACTGAGCCCTACTACAAAGCCCGCGTTTGCGAATATATTACCAAAGAATTTACCCCCGATTTAAAAGATAACACCGATTTTCAAGCCTTAATCGGCTCCATTCGCGACACGGCAATCTCTATGCTTAGAATATCGCCCAACGTGCCCCGCGAAGCAACCTATATGCTCCAAAATATTGAAAGTCCTTCGTTTTTAATGAATTTCATCGCATCCAATTTGTCGGCAACGGTGGAAGAAAAACAATCGATTCTGGAGATTAAGGATATTGAAGAACGCGGAAAGGTTGTTTTGAAATTTCTAAACAAAGATTTGCAGATGTCGGAGTTAAAAAACCAGATTCAGCATAAGTCTCACGAAGAGATGGAGAAACAAACGCGGGAATATATGCTGCATCAGCAAATGAAAGCCATACAGCAGGAGTTGGGTGGCTCACCCGCAGAAAAAGATACCAAACAATTAGAGGAACGCGCCAAAGATAAAAAATGGAACGACGACACCAAAGCACTTTTTGAACGTGAACTGAAGAAACTGCAACGTACCAACCCAATGTCTCCCGACTACTCCGTGCAACTCAACTATCTGGAACTGATGATAGATTTGCCCTGGAATGAGTTTGGAGACGACAATTTTGATTTGAAAACCGCCTCCGAAGTATTGGATAGAGACCACTTTGGTTTGGAAAAAGTGAAGGAGCGGATTATTGAATATTTGGCTGTTTTGAAGTTGAAAGGCGATATGAAATCGCCGATTTTGTGTCTGGCAGGTCCTCCCGGAGTAGGCAAAACATCGCTCGGAAAGTCGATTGCAGAAGCGATTGGCAGAAAGTATATTCGTATGTCGTTGGGGGGATTGCGCGATGAATCGGAAATTCGCGGTCATAGAAAAACCTACATCGGTGCCATGCCCGGACGAATTATCCAAAGTATGCGAAAAGCAGGACAGGCAAACCCCGTGTTTGTGTTGGATGAAATTGACAAAATTCTGGGGATGAACGTACAGGGTGACCCCTCCGCAGCACTGCTCGAAGTACTTGACCCTGAACAAAATTCAACATTTTACGACAACTATATTGAAACCTCTTTTGATTTGTCGAAAGTCCTGTTTATTGCCACGGCAAACCACCTGGGAAATATCCATCCTGCACTGTTGGATAGAATGGAAGTGATTGATATTGCGGGATATTTGATTGAAGAAAAATTGAAAATTGCCCAGAAGCATCTTATCCCCCGCCAATTAACAGAGCACGGAATGGAGGATAAAAACCTGCAATTTTCGGATGAAATATTGGAGAGAATTATCACGGACTATACCCGCGAAGCCGGCGTAAGAAATTTGGAAAAACTGATTGCCAAAATGATACGCAAACGCGCCTCTGAGTTTGTGAAAAATGGAGAATTGGAGGAACAAATTGGAATTGACGACTTGTCGAAGGCATTTGGGGCTCCCATTTTTCAAAAAGAACGCTCGTTAGACAACACCGTACCCGGCGTGGCTACCGGTTTAGCCTGGACGCAAGTGGGCGGCGAAATCCTTTTCGTAGAATCGGTTATCAACCCAGGTAAAAACGGCGGATTGACGATGACCGGAAGCCTGGGCGATGTGATGAAAGAATCGGCAACCATTGCGTTTGAGTATCTGAAAACTTTCGCTAAAAATTTCGGCATTAAAGAAACTGTTTTTGAAAATACCCATATTCATTTGCACGTTCCTGAGGGAGCGACCCCCAAAGATGGACCCTCTGCCGGCATTACCATCTTAACCTCTATGATTTCGGCGTTTACGAAAAAAACGGTGCGCCCCAAAATTGCGATGACCGCTGAGATAACTCTGAGAGGAAAACTGTTGCCCGTAGGGGGAATCAAAGAGAAAATACTTGCCGCCAAACGGTCAGATATTTACGACATTGTTTTATCTTCCGAAAATAAAAAAGATGTGGAAGATATTAAAGAACATTTTATTGAGGGAATGCGTTTTCACTATTTCAGCGAGATGAAAGAAGCCGTGAAGTTTGTTGGAGTTGTATAATCAAATTAGTTAATCTCAAAGTATGCTAAAAATCAAGTCTTATATCGTTTTTCTGTTTATCTTGTTGTCATTCAATACACAAACATATTCTCAAACTACGGCTTCCTATATTGAATTGATTACCAAAAACAGAGAAAAATATCAACCCTATCAGAAAAATTTTAACCCCCTCAAGTTTGACCAAACCGTTCTGAAGAATTGTTTTATAGAGATGTTGAACGACCTGCGAAAACAGGTTTATTACTGCACGCCATTTGTCAATCTTCAAATGTTAGATTCGGCAGCACAGATGCAGGCAGAATATCAAGCACTTAAGGATAATATTACCACCAACAATGAAGCTCCCTATCAATACTGTTCTCAAAGACTGAAGAAATACGGATTTACCGAACAGGGCAGGGAGTTTGTTGCCAAAGCCAAAGCCCATCAGGGAGATAAAGACTACTCCTATTACGATTTGAGTTTGGAGTTAATAACCTCTTTATTAAAAACATCCTCGGTAGTTTCGCCGGTTTTATCCCCACAATACACGATTTATGGGTTTGCCGGTGCGGTTGACAGAAATATGCGCTCAGTGTATATCTCATTGGTGCTCGGGAACGACCTCACTATTCAGGTGTTTAATTCTGTGGGGTCGAAACAGAAAGATTTACCCATTTCAAAAGGATACGCCGGACTAAAATTTTACGACGAGGCGGTTTGCAAAAAATGTGCAGAAGATAACAGTTTGGAACAGATTTACGATTTTTTGTATTGGGATGAAGATGGGGATGTGTATTTACAAGCCGAAGATGCCAACCTGTTTAAGAAACTGTTCCGCAAAGCAGGTACGTTCATTGTATTGGATTTCATTCAGAAAGAACAATATAACTGTCGGGTGCCGCAAGTTGACCACAACAAACCTTTCAGAGGAATTGTTTCCAAACCGATTTCTATTGAGAAAATTATCTCTTCAAACGATTCATCAGCCAAATCTAATGTTTTTCACGCAAAAATAGGTTCTATCCCCCCGCAAATAGAATTAAACAAACCCATTGACATTAATTTACTGCTTCTTACCGATAAAAAGGTGGTTTGCAGAACATTAATAAAGAAAAATGTTGACAATATAATAACTGCTGATACACAGGTAGATTCGTTAATCAAATTGCAGAATTACGATAAAGCATTGGTATTACTTTCGCCACAGCTTTCCGACCCAACTATTTCAGAATCAATACTATTTTCGATAGTACAATTAGCGGCACACAAAGAAAAAACTTACATCAGTTCTATATTTACTCAGGCTGTTCAATTGGCACTGCATAAAAATCCACAAGGGTTGTGTAAACTTTTAGACCAATTTTCAGTCTCAATTTTCGACAACAAAGAAGTGAAAAAAATATACTGCAAGACGTGCCATTAACAATTGACAATTGACAATTGACAATTAACAATTAATAAATAACATTTAACAAAAAAATATGAAAAGACTATTATTTTTATTCGCAGTAATTGCATTTTGTATGAGTGCATACAGCCAGGAAATTTCTAAAATTGATGTGCAACTCAGTGAAGAGATGCAATTAAGAAACGATGATGAGTTAATCAGAATCAACATTATTTTAAAAGAGCAGTACGATCAGTCGGAGTTGGGATCGAAAGCCGCTATCTACCGATTGAAAGAAGATAGGCGCACTTTTGTTGTAAATGAATTAAAGAGACATTCGCAAGAAACTCAACAAGAAGTAATGACTTATTTAACTAACTTTGAGCGGAGTAACAGCGTTAGCGAAATAAAACAATTTTGGATTTTTAATGGGATTTCATGCAATGCCACCAAAGAAGTTATTGAGGAGTTGTCATATTTATATGATATTCAAATGATTGGATTTGATAAGTTAGAAAATTTGCTCCCCTATCACGAAAATTCTTCCCCAGATGATGAAGGAGGTAGCAGAGAACTCACATACAATGTAACCAAAGTAAACGCGCATCAGGTATGGAATGAATTGGGATACACAGGGGAAGGGGTTATAGTGGCTGTATTTGACACTGGAGTTAATTACAATCACAACGACCTCAAGACACACATGTGGACACATCCTGACTATCCGAATCATGGGTGGAACTTTGTGTCCAATAACAATAACCCGATGGATGATCATAATTATCAAGGTTCTCGTGGTCATGGGACGCACTGTGCAGGTACTGTTGCAGGTAATGGAACCTCCGGTTCGCAAACTGGAATGGCTCCTGAAGCCACTATTATGGCTTTGAAGGTATTAAATAATCAAGGAGGCGGACAACCTTCCAGTGTTGTCAGTGCCTTGCAGTTCGGCATTGAATATGGTGCTCATGTATTTAGTATGTCTATTGGTTGGGCTAGCCCTGCAGCCGCTACACGTTTATTATTTCGTAATGCTATGGTAAATGTTCTCGCTGCCGGAGTTGTGGCATCTGTTGCAGCCGGAAATGAGGGGCAATATTTGAGTTATTACCCAATTCCTCAAAATGTGAGAACACCCGGCGACTGCCCTCCACCTTGGCTCCATCCTAATCAAACCACTACGGGTGGAATATCAGCCGTTGTATGTATTGGTGCCACTAATGAAAACGATAATATTGCTGCATTTTCATCAAGGGGACCTGTTTCCTGGCAATCTATTTCCGGATATTTGGACTATCCCTACAATCCCGGAATGGGTTTAATTCGTCCTGACTTGTGCGCCCCGGGAGAAAACATTAAATCCTGTGATAATCTCAATAATTCAGGTTACCAAAATATGAGCGGTACTTCAATGGCTACCCCAGGTGTTGCAGGTGTTATGGCATTAATGTTGTCTAAAAATCCCGAACTAACTCCAGCGGAAGTTTGTGAAATATTAGAAACAACAGCCGTTCGTTTGCCTTCTCCCACTTCGCCAAAAGGAAATACTTACGGTTCAGGAAGAATTGACGCTTTTCAGGCAGTGTCCGAAGTGCCGGAATTTGTTCATTGTGATCCTGTTTCTAATTTATGTAGTACTTTGGAATACGACAAAGTGGTAAGATTAACATGGGATAGACCAAATAATTGCGATGGATTATTAGGATATAATTTCTTTGTAAACGGAACTCAAATGTGTGGGTTGATTACCCAGGAAGCCTACACTTATTGGGCTTATGAAGAAGCTGAATATACTTTTTGTATTAAAGCAGTGTATGAGGAATGCGTTTCATTATCAGTTTGCGAAAAAATAAATGTAACAAGTATCTGTGAACCTGCAACAGACCTATCTGCAAATGTAACGGGATATAATGTATTATTATCATGGACAGCCCCAAGTTTGACTTGGGAGGTTTTACAGTATAATATTTATCGTGACAGTGTGTTATTAGCCGATACAGAAGCAGATTCTTTATTGGTGGAAGGAATGGCAGGAAAACATGTTTACGCTGTTGAAGTTGAATATAAGAACGAGTGTGTTTCCGATACAATCTCTATCGAAGTGCTGATTTTGGAAGCCCCCTTTAATTTAACTGCAACATCTCAATCCGGAATCATTGAGTTATCGTGGGAATATAGTGATGAATCTATGCTTTTCAACCTTTATCGAGGTGATAAAATAATTGCACCTGAAATCATAGAAAAGCATTTTTCGGATTTAGAAGCTGAAGGATGTGTAGAGCATTGTTACTATGTGAAAGCTACCAACAAAGAAATTGAATCAGCATCATCAAATATAGCCTGCGCCGCAATTATTGGAATAGAAGAACATTCGAACAACTCTTTGAAAGTTTACCCAAACCCTTCAAATTCAATAATTAACATAGAAGGAGAAGATATTAAAACTATTACAATTCTAAATTCTCTGGGACAAATCGTAAAGGTTGTTCAATCTACCGGAAATCACAGCAGTATTGATGTTTCACATTTAGTATCAGGTAATTATGTTTTCAATATCAAATTTACAGACAATACTACAGAAAATGTTAAAATAATTGTGCAATAAACACTAAATAATTATGAGCGAAGAAACCAACAAATGTTTACAAACCGCCAAGGACGGAATGACCACCGTGCTTAATTTTTTCGATAAAGAGTTACAAAAAATACGTGCAGGCAAAGCCTCGCCACAAATGCTGGAGGGCTTAAAAGTGGATTATTACGGTAATCCCACTCCGGTGGAACAGGTGGGCAATATCAGCACGCCCGATGCCCGCCAAATTGTGATTCAACCCTGGGAAAGAAATATGTTGCCCGTAATTGAAAAAGCGATACTGGCGGCTAATCTGGGATTTACCCCCCAAAATACAGGCGAATTTATAAGAATTGTTGTACCCACGCCTACTGAAGAGCGCAGAAAAGAATTGGTTAAAAAAGCCAAACAGGAGGCGGAACAGGCGAAAGTGAGTATCCGTAATTTGCGTAGAACCGCTAATGAAACCGGCAAGAAATTGAAAGACAGCGGTACGCCTGAAGATGATGTGAAAAAATTGGAAACCGATGTGCAAAAAGCCACCGATGAATACATCGGGAAAATAGACAAGATTTTGGAGGCTAAAGAAAAAGAGGTAATGACTATTTAAGTTTTTTTATTCCTTTCTAATTTCTTCTTTAACGGCTTGATAATACACTTCTGCCGGCACTAACCGATTGTTGAGATAGGTATAATTGTTAAGTGCATTAAAATTTTGCCTAAGACTTAAAATATAGTTTTTCAGATTTTCATTCGTAATTGAAAGCGGCGAAAGATTTTCATCCAATTCATACAGTTTATTGTTGATAATGAGATATCTATCGTAAAGTATAGGCTCAATCTGCCGTTCGCCATTCATCATAATAATGGGTTGAAGAGAACGAAAACTTTTACAGGTGTCTAAAGATTTTCCAATAAAAGCATTGGTTTTAGGCATAGGAATTTTATGCTGCGTTTGCAAAAATGCTAATATACTCGGTACTATATCAAGTTGTGAATTGACACTTAAAAACGTTTCTGCACTTTTCAACCTTGGGGAATAAATTAGTAAAGGAACATGATATTGTGTAAAAATATGTTCCTGTGGAATTTCAGACATACCGTGGTCGCCGGTAATAATAAAAATAGTGTTCTTGTAATTTTGACTCTTTTCGTATCCTGAAAAAAGATTTTTCAGTGCATCATCAGCAAAAAGGGTTGTGATAAAATATTTTTCATATTGATTAAAGAAAGCAATATCGTTAGCATCAGACACATTTGCAGTAATTAAATTCTGAAACTTTTTTGCATAAATCTCAGGCTCGCTGATAATAAAAGGAGAGTGCATACTACCTGTGTATATAATATCTAATCGAGAGGTTTGTGGTAAACTCTCTATCACTTCTAAAGCGTAGGATACTAAATCTTGGTCGTTATATCCCCAAAAATAATCGCCCACCATAATTTTTTTATACTTATCGGGATAAGTATAGGCATGCTCAACACGGTTTGTATTGTTTTTTCGTAAATATGCTCCTGCATTGTGAAACCAATCGGGTTGCCCATAAAAAAATGTGGAATAATAGCCGTGCGAAGACAGTAAATTCATAAGAGAAAGTGATGTAGTATCCTGGTTGAGAAAAACAAATCCTTTTTCGCCGTAGGGTGTTGAGGCTAAAACAGAAGGCAGCGCTCCAAAAGAACGCTCAGAAGGTGAAACAAAGTTCTTCCAGTAGAGACTTTTATTTGCTAAACTGTTTAAAAACGGCATTAACTCAATACCTTTGTATTTTCCCATAAAATGCTCGCCCAATCCTTCCACAATGATTATCACGATATTAGGATTATCGTCTGCTGGATGAAAGTAGGAAGACAGCACATCTTCGTAATTTGTTATTGAAAGTAACGGATACTCATTATCAAAAAATATTTTTTGAGGGAAAAGTATGGCTCTCGTTTCATGGTCAATTTCTGTATCTATTTTATTCCCAAGAAAATATTTAAAAGTTTTTTTGTAAAAATAATGAGATTTATTCTTCAAAATTGAATAAGGAATCTGCTTCTCATCCGTTTTGGAAAAAAAATGATAGGGATAGATATAACTTAAAATGAAACAGAGAAAAAGTGCGTAAATTATATACAGAAACTGTTTCTTTGGCTTTGTTTTCCGCAGCAGGAAATAGCACAGCCACAGGGTAGCAAGCCCAAATATGCAATAAATTACCGGAAAAAAGTAGTTCACATTTGCACTTCTGACTGTAAACCACATTTCACTTGGAAAATAAACCCAAAAAAATTCGTTTAGCGGGATTAACATATAGGCGTAGTATTGCACGAGCAAGATATGAATAAGGGTAAGCAAAGAGAACAGGGCGAGAAATAAAGCATTTGCCATTTTGGTAAATCTTTGCAAAAGCCAGTAAAACGGGAATAGAATAAGTAGAAACAAACTTAAAGTAATGATATCGTTTCCCCATCCCAAAACCATATATTTAATCAATTGGCTAAAAAAAAGATGTTGTTGTAGAATAGAAAGGAGTTCTATAACTCTGAGGAAGAATGGGAGTACAATAGCGATTACAATCCAAATGGAAAAAGATTGGTAAAGGTTTTCAGGAAAAATGGGTTTAAGTCGCACTATTTTTTTATTAGAAAAATTAGAATAGTCCCATCCGCTTAAAAATCTGCATCAGTTCTTCGTTGGTTTTTATTTTCACTTCGCGAGCTTTGCTACCAATAGCAGGTCCCACGATACCAAACTCTTCCAATTGGTCCATTACCCTGCCGGCACGGTTATAACCGAGTTTCATTTTACGTTGAATTAACGAAGTAGAACCCATTTGTGTTTGTACAATTAATGTAGCCGCCTCCATAAACATTTGGTCAATCTCTCCGGTGTCAATTTCCTCCCCAGCATTGCCTTTTCCTTTTTCTTCCAAAATATACTCGGGCAATAAGAATGCATCAGGGTAAGCTTGTTGTTCTTCAACAAAATGCACAAGCCGCTCCACTTCGGGAGTATCCACAAAAGCGCACTGCAAGCGAATTAAGTCGCTTCCGGTAGATAGCAGCATATCTCCTTTTCCAATAAGTTGGTTGGCACCGTTTTCGTCTAAGATAGTTCGTGAGTCAATTTTTTGTACTACTCTGTACGCCAAACGTGCAGGGAAATTTGCTTTAATAGTACCGGTAATAATGTTCACGGAGGGTCGTTGTGTGGCAATAATCAAATGGATTCCAATGGCGCGTGCCAATTGGGCTAATCGTGCAATAGGAATTTCAACATCTCTGCCTGCTGTCATAATTAAGTCGGCAAACTCATCAATAATCAGCACGATATATGGCAAATAACGATGTCCCAACGCAGGGGATAACTTTCGTGAGCAAAATTTGTGGTTATATTCTTTAATATTTCTTGTCTTTGCTAACTTTAAGAGGTCTAATCGGGCGTACATTTCCACACAAAGCGAATTGAGTGTTCTTACCACATCTTTGGTATCAGTTACAATTGGGTCTTCAATATCAGGAAGTTTGGCTAAAAAATGCTTTTCAAGAACAGTATATAGGGTAAACTCTACTTTCTTGGGGTCAACGAGTACAATCTTCAGTTCAGCCGGATGTTTGGTATAAAGTAATGAAGTAATAATTGCGTTTAATCCCACGGATTTACCTTGTCCGGTAGCACCTGCCATAAGCAAGTGGGGCATCTTTGCCAAATCCACCACAAAAGGCTCATTGCTGATGGTTTTTCCCAAACCGATGGGCAAATCAAACTTGTTGTTTTGAAATTTTTCGGAGTTAATAATCTCTTTCATAGAGACCAATTGGGAATTTTTGTTGGGCACTTCAATTCCGATGGTTCCTTTTCCGGGGATTGGGGCAATAATACGGATTCCTAAGGCAGCCAAATTCAGCGCAATATCATCTTCCAGATTTTTTATCTTTGAAATGCGAATACCATCTGCGGGCACAATCTCGTAGAGCGTAACCGTTGGTCCCATCGTTACCGAGATTTGCTTAATCAATATTCCGAAATGTTTGAGAGTCGTCTCTATCTTGTCTTTGTTTTCCCTTAATTCCGACATAATTGTTTCTCTATCCATCTCTTTGATTTCGTAATCGTTAAGCAAATCAAGTTCGGGAAATTTGTACAACGACAAATCTAAACGCGGGTTGTAGTCTTCCAATTCTGATAATAAATCGTCATTAATAATCACATTATCATCATCTACATCCTCTACACCATCATTCATCACATAATCCTCTAATCCAGGAATAGGGGCAGAAACAATTTTCAACTCCACTTCTTCCTCGTCGCCGGTAACAATCCGTTTATTACTTTTCACATCCATACCTTCCCCAATAAAAGTAACTCCTTTGTTATCATACTCATCACGAAGTTTATTCATATCTTCGATGTATAACTCTGGCAGCTTTTGTGTATCATCTGCTACAAAGGGAGCTTTTTGAGAATAAGGGCTCAAGGTATTTTCTCCTTCCTCCTTTCTCCCTTCTCCTTTCTCCTTTCTCCTTTCTCCTTTCTGCTCTTCTGCTAAAACCGATGGTATTTTCCCCACCGTTTCTAATATTTTTTTGGGAGAAATATTGTAAAAAAGCACTAATATAATGATAAATGCTGCAAAAAGGATAAGTCCTGTTCCCCAGAGTTGTGTATGCTGAATGAGGTAGGCGGAGGTCATTTCGCCAAAGGGTCCGCATACAAAATTATGTTTCGTTTCTGTTAAAAAACAACCAAAAACTGTTGAAAACCACGCCATTGTTATCAAAGTAGTGAATGTGGTAAGCAAAGCAGGAAGAATTGAGCGTTCGAACGTGAGTTTAAAACCATAAATAAAAAACAACAGTGCAAATCCTATGGAGAAAAAACCGAAAGTATAGTTTATAAAGTTGTAGGCAAGTGTAGCCCCCAATCCTCCGGTAATAAAGTCTTTCAATTCCGTTCCCGATTCAACGTAAGAAGGAATTGAACTGTAATGGAAAAATGCGTATCCCAAAGAAGTAAAAAGCAGTACTGCAAAAGCCATAAAGAGAATGCCATACGCTTGCACCATCCGCTTGCTTTTCAACAGTCCGAAAAAGGAAATGCCGGATTTTCCGTTGCTCTTTTTTTCGGAGGATTTTCCCTTTATGGATGCCCCCTTTGTTTTTTTGTAATTATTAACCACTTTCTTGTTGGTTTGCTGATAGTTTGACATTTTCATAGAAATGAATTGAATGAAGTCGCAAAAGTACATTTTTATGGTACAATAGTAACATCTTTTTTGTTGTTATTTGATAATTATTCGACAAAAATATAAACTTATTTTGCTGATATACGACATACGATGTCGTTCAGATGTTCTTCTCCCAAAATAAGAGGTGGCGCAATACGAAGTGCTGTGTCGCACCACAAAAACCAATCGGAAAAAATTCCTTTTTCTAATAAGGAGTGCAATGTATTGAAGTTGGTTTGCCTGTCAAGAAAATCGACCGCCATCATCAGTCCAATTCTACGAATCTCTTTAACGTGAGGAATATTCCAAAGTATTTTTTCCAATTTTTCGCCTGTTTGTTCGGCATTTTCCCACATTTTGTTTGCGGTAATAAGTTTTAGGTGTGCTAACGCTGCTGCGCAACACACGGGGTGCCCGCCAAAGGTAGTGATATGCCCTAAAACAGGATTGTATGTCAATACGTTCATCATTTTTTTGTCGGCGATGAATGCTCCTAAAGGCATCCCACCTCCAAATGCTTTCCCGAGTAGCAGGATGTCTGGGGTTATTTCATAATGTTCAAGGGCAAAGAGTTTTCCGGTTCTGCCCATTCCGGTTTGAATTTCATCGACAATCAACAGGGTTTTAGTTTCTTCACATTTTTCTTTCAGTTTTTGCCAGTATGATGCGGGGGCAATTCGCACACCTGCTTCGCCCTGAACAAGTTCTACAATAATAGCAGCGGTTTTTTCGGTAATCTGCCGTAAATCCTCTTCCACCCCGAAACGAATGGATTTTGTATGGGGCAGAAGCGGTTGAAATGCGTTTTTGTAAGTTTCATTTCCTGTCATACTCAACGCGCCGTGCGAACTGCCGTGGTAGGCATTTTCAAAATGTATCAGTTCTTTGCGCCCTGTGTAACGTTTCGCCAACTTCAAAGCTCCCTCCACAGCCTCCGAGCCGGAATTGACGAAAAACACAGAGTTCAGGGATTCCGGTAAAAATGAGCAAACCATTTCAGCAAGTTCCACTTGGGGTTGTTGCACCAATTCGCCATACACCATCAGATGCATATATTTGTCTAACTGTTCTTTAACAGCATTAATAATCACAGGGTGCGAATGTCCCATATTACAAACGGCAATTCCGGAAATTAAATCCAAATATTTTTTTCCGTTTTTATCGAAAAAGTAAACGCCCTCAGCGCGTTCCACTTCAATAGCAAGCGGGGCATCGGAGGTTTGCGCAATATGTTTGTAGAAAAGGGTTGTGAGGTTATGTTTCATTTCTATTGGTTATGTGTATTCAAAAACTCTTTCACTTGGTAGTTGAAGATTTTGGAATTTTTATACAACTTTTCTTTTTCAATAATCGTCATCATTTCTTGTGGTGGATAACCATACGCATACATTGCTCCGACAATAGCCCCCATACTTGCTCCGGAAATCACAGAAACCTCAATTCCGGCCTCTTCCAAAGCCATCAAAGCACCAATATGAGCAAAACCAAGTGCCCCGCCACCACTCAATACAATGCCATATTGTGGCAAATCTTCCGTTTTCTCTTGACAAAAAGCAGAAGAGAGTATGGGTGACAAAAACAAAAAAATGATTATTTTTCGCATAAAAAATATCTATTTTTCTTCTCAACTATGTTGGTAGTCACCCCCTAAAATTCTTCGGCAAAATAAGGGATTTTTTTGTAATTGTTAATAAACAGGGTAAACTAAAATCTATTTAGTACTAAAAAATAAGATTAATAACCTGAGTTTCATTTAGTGGAAACGACTACACCTAACAAAACGGTTTACTCCATAGGGCGAAGCCCCAATATTTGATAGCCCAACGGCAACGCCAACTCGTGTTCGGAAGATTTTTAAGTCATTGTATTACAAGAACATAATTCCCACGTCTCCGAAGGAGACAAATCAGTGATAACCCCGTGCAAGCGAAGCGCAGCTCGGGGTAGGAAAGGCAACAGACCAACCCAGAACTCCGAAGGAGTTCAATTATCTATCCAAAACCACTTCGCATCCTCTGTAATACCATGCTCCTTAAAAAATCTCCTGATTTCATCTTGAAAATTCTCCTTTTTGTGTTGCTCCTGCAGATTTTTAATTTTTATTGAACTCCTTCGGAGTTCGAAGAGATGTAGCGTGCCTCGTCTCTACCCCGAGCTGCGCTTCGCTTGCACGGGGTTATCACTGGTTTGCCTCCTTCGGAGACAGTAGCCATCTGCTTATAATACACTTACTTATAAACTTCCGAACATGAGCGCGTGATATGTTGGACCATCGTATTTTTGGCTTTCAGCCAAAGCCATTGTTTTTCAAAACATTACAAAAACTTGTCATTAGTAACGAAGCGTTAGCGAAGTGAGTAATCTCAAACCCTTTGCCAGCCCTTTCCCATCCGCGCTGCGTTAGCGATTGGAGCGGCACCCCGCAACGCATAGAAGCCACGTGGGTGTGTGGAGACGCGGCACGCCACGTCTCCACGAAGCGAGTAAAGTGAGGAGTATAGCGGAAAGCGCGACCCAAACGTGCGTTGGATTGCAGGGTTGGGAGTGAGGGGAACGCCCAAAAAACAAAATTAACTTTCTCAGTGACTCCGACTGGGATCGAACCAGTAACCTATTGCTTAGAAGGCAATTGCTCTATCCATTGAGCTACGGAGCCTTTTGTGTAAGTCGGGATGACAAGATTCGAACTTGCGGCCTCTTCGTCCCGAACGAAGCGCGCTACCGGGCTGCGCTACATCCCGCTTAGTAAAGGGGGCGCAAAAATATACTTTTTTAGGTTTTAAAAATGGATTATTGTTTTTTTTGAGAGTTGCTCGAGAAATATCTCTCAGAGCAATTATTTCCTCGCCGGTGTGAAAATTCCAACCAAAGAACCCGCGCCGTAAGAAAAATGTAGTGTAGTAAAGCTCCATAGCAGGTAAAAAAACGAAAGTTTCTTTCTACACGCAACCGGTATGCAAATAATCTTTATAAAACAAATATAAAAGAGCAAGGATACAACTGAAAACCAAATCAAAGGAAAATAAAAAATTGATAAAAGAGGGGGAACAATAAGGGATAAAATAAAACAGAGCGGGACGAAATGCCGTATTGATAAAGATGAGATTTTACTCGTGTATTTTACGGTTAAAATATTCCATAACCCATTGCTGTAGTTGTTTTTCGCGATGGCAGAAAAGGTTTCTCTGGCATAATAGGTACACTCCAAGTCAGGTAACAGATATATTTTTCTCCCGCCTCTTATAATCCTCTTATTCAACTCAATATCCTGATTACGAGTAAGGCGGGTATCGTAAAGTCCGTATTTCAAAAAAACTTCTTTTCTATAGCAGCCAAATGGAACGGTATCCACTTCTGTAATTCTGTCAACACCAATTCTAAAAAAGGCATTTCCTACGCCAAAGCGATTCGAAAGCACCTCCTTTATAGCAAGAGTTTTATTAGTTTTTGTCAATACATCGGTTTTAATAAGGGCACCCACATTGTCAGCATCCAATTCTATGAGTTTGGTAATGAGGGTGGATACATAGTTCACGGGATACAGGGTATGAGCATCCACGCGAACAACAAAATCTCCCTTTGCACACCCAATCCCTAAATTCATAGCAAAAGGTGCTGTTTTTTCAGGATTATGAAGCAGTTTTATGAAAGGATATTTTTCTAAATAGGGTTGTAGCTTATCAATAGTTTTGTCGGTACTCATTCCGTCTACCACCAAAATTTCTAACTGCAAATCTTCTGATTGATTGTTAATTAAAGATTCTATACAGGTTTCAACATATTTTTCTTCATTGCGGCAGGGAAGAACAATGGATACTAATTTATTCATAAAAAACTTATTACAACAGACTTTTCAATAATTACTTGTATTGCCAATTGAAAAAAAAGAGCACAATTAAAGCAGCTTTTACCCTCCTCCAAACAGCGCAATAAATAATCCTGCGATAATAGCAGAACCTATTGTGCTGGAGACAATGGGACCCATAGCATGCATTAACAAATGGTTATTGGGATTATATTCACGTCCCAACTTTTGTGATATACGGGCTGCCATTGGCATTGCTGAAACACCTGAATTACCTATCAACGGATTTACTTTTCCGCCGGTAAGTTTACACAACAGTTTTGCAATTAAAATGCCTCCAACCGTTCCAAAAATGAAAGCAAGCAGGCCAAGAAAAATAATAAGCAGCGTGGTAGTTGTTAAAAAACGGTCTGCGGTAGCAGAAGCACCGATACATACTGCTACTGCCAACGTCAATATATTTAACAGTCCGTTTTGTAATGTTTCAATATATCGACCTGTAACACCACTTTCTCTGATTAAGTTTCCCAGCATTAACATACCAATTAAAGCACCTGCAGCCGGAACAAAAAGTAGCGTTATTAAAGCAACTGCAATGGGGAATATTATTTTCTGTCTTTGCGTAACTTTTCTTGCCGATGGCATAACTATTACACGCTCTTTCGGGGTAGTAAGAAGCCTCATAATGGGGGGTTGAATAAATGGGACTAAAGCCATGTAGGAAAAAGCTGCAATGGCAATAGTTGGCAAGATTTCGGGAGCAAGACAACTGGCAGTATAGATGGCAGTTGGGCCATCCGAACTGCCAATAATGGCAATAGAGGCTGCTTCATTTATTGTAAAGCCATCAAAACCCGGAATGATTGGAGCCAACAGATTTCCAAGGAAGATAGCCCCACCCAACGTAACAAAAATACCGAGTTGACCTCCTAAACCAATAAGAGCATTTTTGGGCGATGCAATCAACGGACCAAAATCTGTCATTGTTCCGATACAAAGAAAAATTAAAGGGGGATAAATTACCCATAATATTCCGTGATACATAAAGTTCAACAAGCCGCCTTGGTCATACGCTGACATACCGGCAATGGGGATGTTCCCTATCATGATCCCAAAAGAGAGAGGCAGCAACAAGAGCGGTTCATATTTCTTAACCACAGATAAGTAGGCAAGTAGAAACGCAATCAATATCATAATAACCTGCTTGAAAGTCATCTCCATAAAACCGAAAACATAACCTCTTTTTGCTTTCTCGGGCAAATCATCACCAAGCAAGTTATCCTTGATAATATCTGGGTCAATAACCATTTGCGCTTGCAATATATAAGTCAAGCCTATACAAATGACGAAAAATAAGAATATCAGACTGTTTCTTTTCATACGCTGTGAAATTATACCGGCTGCAAAAATAATAAAAAACAACAATTATTTTTCTATCTTTGCCGCGTTTTAAGAAAAACTGCAATAATAAAATAATTAATTAAATATCAATACATTATGACAATGCAAGAAAAAATTAGTGAACTTCTTAAACTGAGAGAAACGGCGCGTATGGGCGGAGGGGAAAAGCGAATTGCCAAACAGCACTCACAGGGTAAATTTACTGCACGTGAACGGATTCTAATGTTTTTAGACGAAGGTAGTTTTGAAGAATTTGATATGTTTGTAACTCACCGCTGTACAAACTTTGGTATGGAAAAAGAGAAATATCTCTCCGATGGTGTAGTTACCGGATACGGCACCGTGGAAGGTCGTTTGGTTTTTGTTTATTCTCAAGATTTTACAACTTTCGGCGGTTCACTTTCCGAAACCGTATCCAATAAAATCTGTAAAGTTTTAGACCAGGCAATGAAGATGGGTGCTCCCGTGGTTGGTTTTAACGACTCCGGTGGTGCGCGCATTCAGGAAGGCGTAAACAGTTTAGCCGGTTATTCCGAAATTTTCCAAAGAAATATTCTCGCTTCAGGCGTAATTCCGCAAATATCCGCCATCTTCGGTCCTTGCGCGGGTGGTGCCGTGTATTCCCCAGCCTTAACCGATTTTATTATGATGGTAAAAAACACCAGTTATATGTTCGTTACCGGTCCTAAAGTGGTAAAAACCGTTACCAACGAGGATGTTACTGTTGAAGATTTGGGGGGTGCTTCTGTGCACGCTTCTAAATCCGGCGTGGCGCATTTTGCAGTGGACAACGAAGAGATTGGAATTGCCCAAATTCGTAAACTGTTGAGTTTTGTGCCCTCAAACAATATGGAAGAGCCTCCCTTTAAAGCCACACAAGACCCCATAAATCGTTTGGAAGATTCTCTTAATCAAATTATTCCCGATAATCCGAACAAACCGTATGATGTTAAAGATGTGATATTAAGCATTGTTGATGATGCGGATTTCTTTGAAATTCACGAAAACTATGCGAAGAACATCGTGGTAGGTTTTGCCCGTTTCAATGGTATGTCGGTGGGTATTGTGGCAAACCAGCCCAAATATTTAGCCGGCGTGTTGGATATTAACTCCTCAAGAAAGGGGGCACGTTTCATCCGTTTCTGCGATGCGTTTAATATTCCGTTGGTTACATTGGTGGATGTCCCCGGTTTCTTGCCCGGCACACAACAGGAATATGGCGCATTGATACTTCACGGTGCTAAATTAATGTATGCCTATGGCGAGGCCACCGTTCCGAAAGTTACTGTGATTTTACGGAAAAACTACGGTGGGGCGTATTGCGTAATGAGTTCCAAACACTTGCGCGGGGATATCAACTACGCTTGGCCCACTGCCGAGATTGCCGTTATGGGCGAAAAGGGTGCCGTGGAAATTCTGATGGGAAAAGAGATAGCCGCCATTGAAGATAAAGAAAAACAGGCAGAATATATTCTTGAAAAAGAGACCGAATACCGCGAAGCATTTGCAAACCCCTATATTGCTGCAAGATACGGCTATATAGATGATGTGATTGAACCACGCAACACCCGCTTCCGCGTTATCCGCGCCTTAGAATCACTGAAAAATAAACGCCTCGAAAACCCTGCCAAAAAACACGATAATTTGCCGCTGTAAATCAATGATTAATGATTAATGGTTAATGGTTAATGGTTAATGGTTAATGAAATGATAAATTTTTAAAAAGCAAAAATTATGTTTAATAGTATATTTAGAAAAAAGCAGAGTGAGGTAGTTGAGCAAGTGGATTGTTGTAGTGAAGAAGCATCTCAAAATATTAAAAATGAAGAGATTGCGGCGATTACGATGGGGTTGCATCTCTACCTTAATTCATACAGGGACGAAGAAAGTGAAGTAATTACCATTGATATGCCCTCGGCGCACTACTCCCCGTGGGCACTGAAAAGCTTGGTAATGAAGCGGGTAGTGAGGAGATAGTGTGTTACATTTTTTTGCCCCGAACTGCGTAAACTTGTTCGGGGTTATCAAAAGTTTATCGCCGCCGGCGGAGTGAGCTAAAATACTGCTTTTTGCTTTATTAATTCTATTTTCTGCAGATAAAGAATTAATAGTGAACATAGTATAATGAGTTTGAAGAGTTAGAAATAGTTGCGAAAATATACAACTTAATAACGCTTTCGTCAAGTTACATGAAAAAAAATAACACTCAAAAAAAACTTATCAAAAAAGTTTTAACCAAAGTTTCATAAACAAATTATTGTTATTTCGCGCTTGAATTATGAACAAAATTTATTGCACTATGACTTAAATAAAAACTGTGCGAAACAGCACAAAAACAGACATATAAGATAGCATTTTACGATTCTTGCTTCAGAAACTTCGCAAATTTCAGAATCTTACAAGAAAACCATAATGCTCGCTATGCGGGCTTATGTTTGTAAGATTAGGTAGTGCGAAGACCTCTGAAGCGGATGTAAGTCCGCTTTTTTATTTGCCGATAATCAAACAAAAAAATATAACAAACTTTTAAAAACCAATTTATTAACCAACAAAATTTATTTATTATGAAAAGAAAAATTTTATTATTGACAACAGCCGTGCTATTTAGCGTGGCAAGTGCTTTTGCACAAGGCGGAACAGCAGGACCGCTAACTTGGCAACTTTCGGGGATGTCGCCCTATTATACCCTGACCATTAGCGGCAATGGCGAAATGCCGGATTACGAATATTGGAGTAATGCACCCTGGTATGAGTATAACTATTCTATTTTCTCTGTTGTTGTAGAAAACGGGGTAACACGTATTGGTAATTATGCTTTTAATAATTGTAGCGCGCTCACAATTTCCATTTCTAAAAGTGTTGTATCTATGGGGTATTCTGTTTTTTCAGGATGTAATTCGCTTACTGCAATTAACGTAGAAGCCGGAAATCCATACTTTTCTTCCATTGATGGAGTATTATTTGATAAAGATAAAAATATTTTATTGACATACCCTTCCGGTAAAGCCGGTAGCTATACTGTTCCAAATAGTGTAATGATTATTAGAGAAAGTGCATTTTCCCAGTGTCAAAAACTTACTTCTGTAACTCTTGGAAACAGTGTCGCAATTATTGGAGAATACGCTTTTTACAATTGCACTGCGCTTACCGCATTCAATGTGGAAAACGGAAATCCTAACTATTCTTCAGACAATGGGGTGCTGTTTAATAAGGATAAAACCACGTTATTTTATTATCCTGCTGGAAAAACAGCAGAAAGTTACACTATTCCCAATAGTGTTATGGCGATTGAAAGTAATGCTTTTATCAATTGCAAAAAACTTGCTTCGCTAACTTTTGGAAACAGTGTAGCAACAATTGGATATTCTGCTTTTTCCAATTGCACAGCACTTACTTCGGTAATTCTTCCAAACAGTGTTACAACGATTGGAAGTTCTGCCTTTAACTATTGCACAGCACTTACTTCGGTAACTTTTGGAATTGGTTTAACAGAGATTGGATATGATCCTTTTTATGGTTGCTATGCACTTACCTCAATTAACGTTGAAAATGGAAATCCAAACTATTCTTCAGAGAATGGAGTGTTGTTTAATAAGGATAAAACCACGTTGATTAAATATCCTGCAGGAAAAATAGCAGAAAATTATGCAATTCCAAATAGCGTAATAACTATTGCAGACGATGCTTTTCTGCGTTGCCAAAATCTTACTTCCATAGTCATTCCAAACAGCGTTACTACTATTAAAAGCAATGCTTTTTACCGTTGCGAAAAACTTACTTCGGTAACTTTTGGAAACAGCATTACAACAATTGAATATTCTGCTTTTTCTTATTGCGAAAAACTTACTTCAATAACCATTCCAAATAGTGTTACCACTATTGAAAGTTATGCTTTTTCCGGTTGCGAAAAACTTACTTCGGTAACTCTTGGAAATAGTGTTACAACTTTTGGTTATTCTGTTTTTTCCTGGTGTCAAGCGCTTACTTTGGTAACAAATCTTAATCCTAAGCCCATTGATATATCTTCTTCTTATGTGTTCTCAGGGGTAGAAATAAGTGCTTGCACCTTAAAAGTGCTTAAAAACTCTGTTTCTGCCTACCAAGCCGCAGAAATATGGCAAGAGTTTAATATTGTTGGAGGAACATTTTTGTTGGTAGGTGTTAGCATAAATAATAATGAATATGGAACTGCTACCGGTGGCGGATATTACGAAGCAAACGAAACTGTTACCCTAAATGCCAATGCTTTTTCCGGCTATAAATTCGTCAATTGGACAAAAGACGGCGTAGTGGTTTCTACTAATAATCCATATAATTTTACCGTAACAGAAGATATAAATTTGGTGGCTAATTTTGAAAAAGAAGTGGGAGTTGTAGAGTCGCAATGCATAGCGTCTCTACAAATTTACCCAAACCCAACGACAGGAGAATTGACAATTGACAATGGACAATTGACAATTAAAGGTATCGAAATTTACGATGTTTCCGGCAGAAAACTCTACGAACAGGAAGTAAATCTTACGCTCTTACGGTCTTACGCTCTTACGGTCTTCCCTGCAGGCGTTTATTTTGTGAGAATACAAACAGAAGCCGGCGAAGTAGTTAGAAAGGTGTTGAAAAAATAGTGAAAACAAGGTATTAATTGAAAAAAAGGGGTAACGACTGTTACCCTTTTTTTATTCCCTCCATTATTTCTACGGCGTTGGTGGCAGCACCTTTGCGCAAATTATCCGCAACAATCCACAGATTGAGCGTGTTAGGCTGAGATTCATCGCGGCGAATACGCCCAACAAAAACATCGTCTTTTCCTTCGGCAGTAAGGGGCATCGGATATTCGTTCAGTTGCGGGTTGTCAACGATTTTAATTCCCTTAAAATCACTGAGTAAGGCTATCACATCATCTATTTCAAAGTCGTTTACAAATTCAGCATTCACGGCTTCTGAATGTCCGCCCATTACGGGAACACGCACCACCGTGGCAGTAATTTGTAGGTGCGGGGCGCGTAAAATCTTGCGCGTTTCGGTAACCAATTTCATCTCTTCGGTAGTGTATCCGTTGGGCTCAAAACTGCCTCCGTGCGGAAAAAGATTCATATCAATGGGGTGGGGATACACTTTTTCGCACGGCTCTCCCGCACGCTCTTTCAAAAGTTGGGTTACGGCATTTGCGCCGGTTCCTGTTACCGATTGATAGGTAGAAACCACTACTCTCTTCAAACCGTATTTTCGATGCAAAGGCTCCAGCGCCATTACCATTTGAATGGTTGAACAGTTTGGGTTGGCAATAATTCTATCGGTTTTCTTAATCACATCGCCGTTAATTTGCGGCACCACCAAGGGAATTTCGTCAAAATTTCGCCACGCCGATGAGTTGTCAATAACCACTGTGCCTTTTTGGGCAAACAACGGCGCATATTTCAAAGAGGCAGCACTACCCGCCGAAAAAAGCGCAAAATCCGGTGCCGCCTCAATCGCTTCCTCCACCGAAATAACCGTAAGTGTTTTCCCTGAAACGTAAATTGCTTTCCCCACAGATTTTTCCGAAGCCGCTAAGATAATCTCATTGTTCGTCAAACCTCTCTCTTCCAATACTTTTAACATTACAGACCCCACCAATCCAGTCGCGCCAATAACTGCTATTTTTTTGTTGTTCATAATTTATACAATTAGTAGAGTTGCGTTAATAATTTACAATAAACCCCTGTCTCTTCATTACCTCTTCCAACACTTTCGCAAAGTGTTCGTTGTCGGCTTTTTTATAACGCCGTTCAGTGAAAATTCGTGCAAGGTTGGGCAAATTATTTTCTTCCAACAGTTTTTTCGTGTTTTCGTGGGATTCTTTTTCTGCGTAGAGCCAATCAATACTCTCTTTTGTGTAATCGTTGTAGGTTTCGTAATGCACAAGGGCTTCCAAAGGAAGTTTGTCGGTAAGGTCGGGGTTTTCATCAGGATAGCCAACAGCAATGCACGCCACGGGTACTGTGTGTTTGGGCAGTTTCAGCGCCTCAATAAATTTGTCGGCATTGAAAGTAATAGTGCCCAACCAACAGATTCCCAGTCCTAAAGATTCTGCTGCCACACAGGCGTTTTGTGCGGCGATAATAGCATCTATCACTGCCCAGTGGTAACTTTGAAGATTGGAATAAGCCTCCGTTTCGGCATCTCTGTATTCACAATATTTGTTAAAGCGATTAAAATCAGCCACAAAAGTGAGAATTACTGGCGCGTTTGTGGCAATCGGTTGGTTAAAATGAAACGGCGCCATCTCTTTCATTTTCTCTTTGTCTTTCGTAACGATGATGCTGTACAACTGCATATTGCCCATCGTTGAGCCGTTGCAGGCGGCTTTCAAAATCAAATCTAACGTCTGTTCATCAATCTCTTGCGGGGTAAATTTTCGGATGCTTCGGTGCTGCAGCATCGTTTTTAGGGTGGAATTGGTCATAATTAGTTTTGTTTTTAATGAAAACACAAATTAACATAAATTATTTTTTATTTTCGCAAATTAATTTTTTTGTATGAAATATTCACGAATTCTGTTGAAATTGAGCGGCGAATCGCTGCAGGGCGAGGACGGATACGGCATCAATTACGATGCGGTGCACCACTATGCTATGGAAATTAAATCGGTAATTGAGTGCAATGTGCAGGTGGGCGTTGTGATTGGCGGGGGCAACATTTTTCGCGGGGTAAAAGGTGCCGACAAAGGTTTTTTCCGCGCTCAGGGCGATTATATGGGTATGCTGGCAACAATTATTAACGCGATGGCACTGCAATCCGTTTTGGAAGAGTACTATATCCCTGTTAAGTTAGTATCAGCACTTCCGGTTCAAGGCGTTTGCGAAAAAGCCTACTTCAAAACCGCCCATCAATATTTAGCAGAAGGGTATGTGGTAATTTTTGCCGGTGGAACAGGTAATCCGTTCTGTACCACCGACTTGGCAGCGGCATTGCGCGCCGCGGAAATTAACGCCGAACTGCTGATTAAAGGCACCCGCGTGGACGGCGTTTATACCGCAGACCCCGAAAAAGACCCCGATGCCGAAAAATATCACGTTCTTTCTTACGAGCAAGCACTGGAAGAAAGATTGGCAATTATGGACTTAACCGCATTTACGTTGGCACAGGAAAACAACATTCCCATTTATGTTTATAATGCTAACCTACCCGGGAATCTTGAAAAAGTGCTCTCCGGCGAAGAGATAGGAACGATAATCAATTAACAATTGACAATTGACAATTGACAATTGACAATTAACAATTAACAATAAAACCTTTAAATCTTTAAATCTTTAAATTTTAATCATTAAAACTTAGACTTATGAAAAACTATGTATGTGATGTTTGCGGGTATGAATATGACCCCGCCAATGGCGATACCGATAACGGCGTTACCCCCGGAACAGCATTTGAAAACCTTCCTGAAGACTGGATGTGCCCGCTGTGTGGTGTGGATAAAACAAACTTCTCGGAAGCGTAAGACTATTATCAGGAATACTTGATGTTAAAATCTATTCCTCATAAAATTAATCTGGGTTTACATATTATTGAAAAACTCTACTCAGGGTTTCATAATATTCAAACTGTCTTCTATCCTTGTAATAATTACGAAGATACTGTTGAGATTACTCCGGCTTCATCTTTTTCTTTTTCCTTATCAAACGCTGATTTTACCTGCGAAGAGGAACATAATTTGTGTGTAAAAGCCTATCGGTTGTTACAAAAAACGTATAATATTCCTCCTGTACAAATTTCACTTACCAAACAAATCCCATCAGGTGCCGGTTTGGGTGGTGGTTCTGCCAATGCAGCAACTACGCTCATAATGCTGAACGAATTGTTTTCTCTAAATCTTTCTTTGAAACAGTTGCATCTTTTTGCAGCGCAGTTGGGCAGCGACACGGCATTTTTTCTTTACAATACCCCAATGTACGCCACCGGCAAAGGGGATATTTTAGAACCGATTAACCTTGATTTATCAAAATACAAAATTGAGATTGTTGTTCCAAATATATCAATATCTACAAAAGATGCTTACAGCGCAGTTACCCCCAAGAAACCAAAAAGTGATGTAAAGCAAATTATCAATCTCCCTGTAGAAACTTGGAAAAATATCTTAGTAAATGATTTTGAGGAAGTTATTTTCAAACAACACCCATCATTGCAGGATATTAAATATGATTTCTACAACCGAGGAGCCATTTATGCCTCAATGAGCGGCAGCGGAAGCGCAGTGTTCGGAATATTCAAGAGTTAATATTATTTAAGTATTGCTTTCTCATTTGTTTATATTCAAACAATGCAGGCTACTCTCC
>Ga0209737_10000643_pt1 | contig 27672 bp, 24 predicted proteins | sample TergutCu122P3_FD_187284 | JGI IMG/M metagenome (GOLD analysis project Ga0209737, IMG submission 187284) | Cubitermes ugandensis P3 segment gut microbial communities from Kakamega Forest, Kenya - Cu122 P3 (SPAdes) (version 2) | ecosystem: Host-associated > Arthropoda: Insects > Digestive system... | reverse complement strand
CCCCCCGCCGATACGCCGTCGCACCCACAGCCGAGCGCCCCGAACTGCGCCCGATAATGTTGCCGTCAAAATAATAAATCCCCACTACAGACAACCCCCACTTTGACAACAAAAAAAGAGATGAGCAAAAACTACTCTGCTGCACCCCTATGAAAATCTCTATTTTCGTATCAGAATAAAGCCGCCAACGTCTGCAAAGACGCCTTTCTTTGTTATACCCATTTTGTTGCTTTAGTAAATTGTAACTGTATGTGCTCTACCAATAACATGGCGTTTTTTGGGTAACACTTTTGAAAACGCATCCCAATCATCAGTATAAAAGACGCAATTTTTAAGATGCTTTACTTGTTGTAGAGTCGTTTAAATGTTGCAGTATTGCGTCTACCAAGGACCCAGGCAACTGTTTTTTGTGCACTGCAATCAACTGCTTTAAGGATCCATAGTTTTCTTCTTTAAATCCACAAAATGTCACATTTCATCAAACTCTATCTGTTTTATCTCATCAGCAATCTGGGGTTGAGGTAAACTTTGCCCAAATTCGCGTATCCAACGATAAATTAGTGTATGTTTTATTTGAAGACGTTTGCCGATCATACGAAAAGAGTCTTTGCCCATTGTGTACTATAGGATGCAGGGGGCTTTTTTTGTGGCTGTTTTTTGGTTTGTGCGGTTATCTCCAAGACGGAAGTTATATTTGCAGTTTTTACATCGATAATGTTGTTTGCCCCCGATGATGCCGCTTTTAACAATTTTTTCTGAATCACACTTCTTATAGGGTAACATAATCTTCCAACTTTACAAAAAAGAACACGTAAGATATATTTAAGTTAACACTCTCGAAATTTTGTCTGTTTTGTTTTCTGCTCAACTAAATTAGGATTACTGTTTAATTTTTGGACAAAATTCAAGTATGTCAAAGTTTTTGCAACAAACGACTGTTTAGTATTGTTATTGCTAATTCAGTATGGAGGCAAAGCAAATAAAAAACCGGTTTAATTGTCAACTACACACTATCTAATTTAAGCGTGTGAGTTACGTTAACTTCTAAGGTTATTGTTAGTGATTGACCCGTTCAGTTGCTACGTTATAAATTTGTGTTGCTCGAATATGATTATTAATGTTTATTCCGTTTTCTTTCATGCGTTGAATTGTTCGGTAGGCAATGTTTATGGATGCTCGTTCACGGGCACACATGAATGCCGAAACTCTATTGTGGCTTCCCGTAGAGTGATAGTTTGTACAGCCACACCAGTTCATGCAATACTCCCTCAACCCACACTGCACACATTCAGTGTTTGTAGCTGCACTGGATATAGTTTTGCATGTTAAGGCTTTAATTGTGCCTTCAACAATGTTGCCAATACAATTAGTTTTTCCATCATCTGAGCCAACAAGACGTTCACAGGGATAAACGTTTCCAGTTGGACCAAAAGCCAACTCACCAGTTCCCATTTGACATCTTTCAAGCGGACCATAACCGCCACGTAAAATCACAGCTATTTTTTTGTCTATGATATTGATAAATTTTGGTTTACCTTGCAAGTAAAACTGTAAATACTTTTCAGCCAAAACTCCAAAATTTTTGGAAAGCTGCTCTGCGTGGAGTTGTGTCCATTTGGCAGATATGTCTGGATGTAGGTAAATATTTTTTACACCTAAGTCAACTAGGTAATCTACAGTTTGAGGTAGATACTGTAATGTCTGATCTGAGTATACTGCATTTACAGAAAGACGGGGAAGTTGTAGTAATGCTTCTTTGATGTTTTTTTCCACCGTTGCAGCTGAACTTTGTCCGTTTTTGTATTTACGGTTAATATCTTGTATTTCTGGTGATCCGTCACAGCTTATGCAGAAATATACATTATTTGACCGTATGAAATCGGCTATTTCTTGGTTAAAGATTGTTCCGTTGCTTGTTATAGAAAATACGACTCTAGAATCACTATATAGGGGATGATTTTTTATTAATTCTACGATTCGCTTTATTTGTTTGAATTCAAGAAGTGGCTCGCCGCCAAAGAATCCAATGTCAAGCAGTTTCTCTTTAGAGTTTTTTTGAAACATAAACTCTATAATTTTTTGAGCGCACTCAAGGGTCATGGTTGTGTTTTTCTTTTCTATATAGCAGTATTTACAGAACAAATTGCATTGTTGTGTAACAACCAAGGTGTATTTAGCCACTGATTTGGGCTGAAAAGGAAAAAAAGAAGAATTGCTGGTGTTTTCTATAGCTGTCAAGTTGTGTCGCTTATTATTTTAGATATTGCCATGAAATGTTCAAAGGGAATGTTTTTGGTTTGGGCAAGTTTTTTGCCAAGTTCTGCTGTAGCGGTTTCTGTAAATTTGTTCCATTGCTCTGTGTTGAGCTGGAAAATTTGTCCATCAAAGTGCAGATGTGGTCCTATCGCGTCAGATTCACAGACCGAGTTTGTAGTTGCTATTGTGCCTTCTTTAGTTGTTGCAGTTTTTAATGTGGCTGATTTAACAAGTTCCAATTGCTTTACTTGCGTTAGAGCTTTAACGTTATATTTAGCTATGAAATCTTTTATTGCAAGCGATGATGTGAGGTCATGGCCAAAATCCCCACCTGTTGGTCCTACACCTGGTATTATTTCTGTCTGCTTCTCTTTTTCGACAATAATTTTCTTTGCTTCCAATATGTTCACCTAATAAATATGGCTTAAGAAGATTTTATAGTATATTAATACTTTTGTTGTATGTATTTTGTGTCCCATGAAACTGTGCTGTTATATAAAGTTACACATCTGTAAACATATGTCTTCAATTATGTTTGATGAACAAAAATACTGCGGAAAAATAGAGTAGTGTTTTGTTGCCTTAAAATGTTGACAGTGTACCACTTAGAACAGATAATTTGGTACATAATCAAATCTATTAACTCCACAGATAATTGGCAGATTGACAAATTTTTCAGAAAAACCATCTTAAATTCACATACAAAACATAAGTCCATGATCAGAAAAAATCTATCCTATATTGACACACTACCTAATTTTGATTCGAGTTGCCGCAAAACCAACTATAAACACCACTTAACTATGACAGTCCGCCTCATAAGCGACGGTGTGAACAAAAATGTGAACCTAACTTAACCTCCAGACACACAAAAAACAATTGACAATTATTAAGACTTAATCACCTAAAAAAGGATAAAATGACCTTAATTTGAGATTAGTGAAAAGTGCTACGGGCAGGATTTGAACCTGCGAACCCCTGCGGGAAAGGATATCCCATCCGCGGAGGCCAGACCTGCCGGCCAAACGTTGATCTTGAGTCCTTCACCTTTGACCTGGCTTGGTTACCGTAGCCTAATGCAGTACAAAAGGTTTGATTCTGGTTTATTAACTATTTGCCAAAGCTTGGCTGTTTGGGAACCGAGTCTATCTTTCTTTGTCAAATCTTTTTTGAGGTGATTGTTACTTTGGCGGGTGGTTTTGTTCTATTTGCGGATTAAAAAGCAACTTAAATGGACTATTGGAAATAGGATCATTCTACACGATCCACTAACAGAGACCTTATCAATGTAATTTCATGATGCTTAGTCTATTTGAGCAAAGATTATTTGTTTACTTCATTTTTTCATCGTGTTGTTGGATAGTTTTGTATGGTTGATGTATATTGCTTGGATTTTTGTCTATCTTTTGTTTCTTTTTCCAGAAATAAAAAAAAACAAACCAATCACAACACAAACAATTAAAACCACAACACAAATCAAAATAACCTGAACTGTATTGCCGTAATCTAGCTGATACTTTGCGTTTTCACGTTATTTTTGTGGTAACAACACTACCAGTCTGTTATTAAAATACCGTGAGTAAACAACCGCACAAATCCAACACCAAAAAACTGTCAAAGACACACAAGACAACCCACAATGTTTTTAGTGCAATCTTATAATAGAGGTAGCCCAAATATTTGTTTGGCTGTTGGGTGTATGGTGTGCAGAGAGAATCTGCAACCCCACGGGTAGTTTTGGGCATGAAACAAAACCCCAGCCACCTCAGCCAAACGGTGTTAAAAGCTGAGCAAACTCTGATACACCCCACGATACCGCCTACTGTATTGTATAAAAGGGTAAAGCTATGGATCTGTCAAGAAATAACTTATTCTTTTTATCATAAATTCCATGAAGTGTACCCTAAGTATGTTCAAATTATTTTGTGACAGTTTCTAACTTCGATATGCGTCAAGCTCTATAAACTTTATCAGAACATGCAGATAGAAATTTTCAAAAATGTTAACTAAATAATGTTGTGTGTTGAATGTGCCGTTGACCCAAAACTTTGCACACAAGAACAGGGTTAAATCAACCATTTGCGATGAACAGGAAACAACACAGGTTTTTCTGCGAAAACACACAAACCAATACCTCTGACAAAAATCATCCCACACCACCCATACATCTGCACCTTTGTTTGAATCAACAAATCTTGGAATGAGTTATACATAAGCTTCCCAATGATCCACAAAATACACCATCACCCTCCATCGATAAAGCCTACCAAGCATCCACTGAAAAGTTCTGCTATTGCGATTCCCACATTCCCAATCAAAAAGCCCGGGTAGAGCGACAAGGTGCTTTCCAAATCCAAAGCATGTTTTTCTCTGCAAATAATGATGCCAAACCTCATCTAGCTCTATTACTACTGTGGTGTTGGTTTGTGGTTTTGGTTTTTCGTAATTTTCAAGGGTGTATTGTTTGACCCATTTTAGGATGGCTGTGGCCGTTATGTGCATTAGTTGTGCGATGGTGTGTAGGGATAGGCTGTTTATGTGTGGTGGTGTGGTGGTTAGTTTTTTGGTTTGGGTTTTGTTGTGGTGGTTTGTGGGTGCGAATTGTCTGCCACATCCTTTACATCTATAGCGCTGTTCACCTTTAACAAAACCTGACTTGAAAACACTCTCACTGCCGCACTTTGTACAAAACATGCCAAAACCAACATCTATACCACACCCAATATAAAAACGTTACTTAGTTAACACTATTGTTTTTTTGTTATTTGATGTTTTGTTAGTTTTGTGTTTTTGAGCTGGGTAAAGTGTGTCTAGGGTTGTGTTTTTTTGGTTGTGAACTGGACATTTTGGACATTTTAGATATCCTTCTGCTAATTTTGGGTTGCATGGTTCTTGTTGTATAGGTGGGTAGAATGACCCGCATAATCTGTAGGACTGCACTCATTTGAACCAATTGACCATTTCTGGCTCCACTGCCGCTCAAAATAACTGACAGGTTTTTACAAGCTGTATTTTTATTCATTTAATGTGGATGCATTATTTTTTAGATATTGTATGAGGCGGAATTGTTTTTGAGGTTTGTTCTTACCACAAAGCTCAAAGCATCCTCTGTCCATATAGCTCTTATGTCCATTCAGCACCACATAATCTTTGGTAACAGCCAACAGATGTCTGAGCTTGAGAACGATGGTGTTCAGTTGATGGTGACTTCGCCGCCCTATCCTATGATAGCTATGTGGGATGACCAGTTTTGTGATTCTGATCCAAAAATTGCTGAATTTTGGCAAAAACTAAACTCGACTGGTGCAGACGAAATAGTTCGTCAGATCTATGATGAGATGCATCACAATTTGGCCAAAGTTTGGGCTGAAACTTTTCGGGTGCTTTGTAACGGCGGTATAGCTGCTATAAATATTGGTGATGCCACTCGTCGTATCAATGATCGTTTTCAGCTTTTTCCTAATCACAGCCGCATCATAGAAGAATGCGAAAAAATTGGTTTCACTACTTTGCCCTATATTTTGTGGAAAAAACCTACCACAAAACCTTCCTATAAAGGTAAGGGCGCCTTTTTAGGGTCGGGTTTTTTGCCGCCTAATGCCTATGTCACCTTGGATTGTGAGTTTATTCTCTTATTCCGTAAGGGTACATTGCGTCATTTTAAAACAAAAGATCCTGCCCGCTATGAGAGTAAATTTACAAAAGAGCAACGCGATGAATGGTTTAGTCAAATTTGGTCTCTTAAGGGGACTCGGCAAACTGTGGATGATTTGGAGCGGCGAACGGCGGCTTATCCAGTTGAAGTAGCTGAGCGGCTTATTCGCATGTTTAGTGTTAGAGGTGATTTGGTGTTGGATCCCTTTTTGGGTTCGGGAACTACGACAAAAGTTGCAATAGAGAGTGGTCGTAGAAGTATCGGGTATGAGCTTGATCCCAAATTATTGCCGACCATACAGACAAGGCTTGAGGAAACACAATTAGCTCTCAAAGCAGAAATAATGTCACAAGTTAAAATTATTAGCCGATCGGGGCATATTAAATGTCTGTGATAGTTACATACTCAAGTCATCGAGGTAATACTGAAAAAGTAGCTCACGCAATAGCTACTCAGCTTAACTGTTCAGCTGTGAAATTAACAGAAAACTTTGATGCACAGTCTTTGTCTCTTGAGGGGTGTCGCTTGCTTTTTTTGGGTACTGGTATTAGGGGTGGTGAACCCTATGTTGAGTTGTTGAATTATCTTCAAACTGCTGAGTTTAAGTCTGGGGTGAGATTTGCGCTTTTTATGACTTGGGCTGGTGGTGGTGCAAGTAACAGGTTGGCATATGAGCGTGTGAAGCAGCATCTTGAGGCAAAAGGGCAGGTGCTTGAGGATGATTATTTTATTTGTCTTGGGCAGTTTGGGTTTACTCGCAGAGGTCGGCCAAATGCGGGTGAATTGGCTCAAGCTAAAGTTTGGGCGCAGCAAAAGATGCACTCTTCCCCATAGGTTTTGTTTGGTTTTTTCTTGTTTTGTTTGTTTGGTATGTTTTGTGTTTTGGGTGTGGAATGTGTATAGTTTGGGAGCCCTTGCTTTCTGCTACATATCTGATGACAATGTTTATATGCATGGTGTGTAGCATGTGTTTGTGCTCTTTGAAAAGTTTGGATTCCTTTTTCGACGCCGGACAACCCCAGCATCGGAGGAACTGTAAGATGAAAAACACATCTCTGCCTAAAGCTCATAGTAATTATTATAATTTCACATTAAATTTATGGGAGAATTAAAAACTTGACAACTATACCGAAAATCCAAAAAGATGATGTTCACAACCTGCTTAAAACCTTCTTTGCAGAAAAAGGACTAGTCCGCCAACACCTTGACAGCTACAACGAATTTATCGACCACGGACTCCAAGAAGTCGTGGACGAAGTCGCTGAAATCCCAATAGAAGTTCCTGAAAACCCCTATAAAGTTAAACTCGGCCAAATCTGGGTAATCGACCCTCAGAGTCGCATCACTGGCCCATACGCAACAGAAGTAGACGGCACAAAACATGAAATCTACCCCATGGAAGCCCGTCTTAGAAACTTGGCATATTCCGCACCCATCGCACTTGAGATGACTCCCGTCATTGATGGTCGCGAACAAGATACAGAGCTGGTCTACATCGGTAATATCCCAGTTATGCTCAAAAGCAAACTGTGCTTTTTAAGCCAGCTCAGCCGCGAAGAACTAATATCCGCCAGAGAAGACCCAGATGACCCCGGAGGATACTTTGTCGTTAACGGCTCTGAACGTGTCATTGTTGCCATGGAAGACTTGGCACCTAACCGCGTTATTGTTGATATTGATGAGAAAGGCACTAGTCCTGTTTACCAAGCAAAAATCTTTTCAACAACAGTAGGATTCCGTGCAAGAATCGAACTTAAACTCAAGTCCGATGATGCAATCTATGTCACCATGCCTGGTGTCCCAACAGAAATTCCCTTTGTTGTCATCATGCGTGCACTTAGCATGGAAAAAGACAAAGATATAGCCGAAGCAGTCAGTCTTGACAGCGATCTTCAAACTCAACTAGGCGCATCTTTTGAGAAAGCCATCGGTGTAGACACACCCCAAGATGCTATCTTATTTATCGGTAACCGTGTTGCCCACGGACAAGTCGAAGAATATCGACTTCAAAAAGCTGAAACAGCTCTTGACAAAAACTTTTTACCCCACTTGGGCAGAAGCGAAAAAAACCGAAAAGAAAAAGCCATATTCCTAGGCGAAATGGCCTACAGAGTTATACAACTCAAAACCGGAAGACGCACCCCCGATGATAAAGACCACTTCAAAAACAAACGTCTCCGACTCGGTGGACCACTTCTTGCAGATCTTTTCCGCGTTTCCTTCCGCAACCTCACACGCGACATCAAATACCAGCTCGAACGCATAGGCGTTAAAGGTCCAGTCATAACCGTCTCAGTTGCAGTACGTCCCGGTATTATTACTGAACGTTTCCAGCATGCACTGGCAACAGGTAACTGGGGCCGAGGCAGAGTCGGCATCACTCAACTCCTTGACCGAACTAACTATATCTCAACTCTAAGTCACCTAAGAAGGCTTCAATCTCCGCTTAGCAGAAGCCAGCCTAACTTCGAAGCCCGTGACTTACACCCAACCCACTGGGGCAGATTATGCCCCAACGAGACACCTGAGGGCTCAAACTGCGGTCTTGTAAAAAACCTTGCCCTATCGGCATCAATTGCTGTAGGCGTTAATCCTGACCGTATAAAGCAGTTACTCTTCGAAATGGGCACCGTCCCAGCATACGAAGCAACAAACAAGCTTCGCATTGAGGGCGCCAAAGTTTTCGTGGATGGAAACATTATCGGCTACTGTAATAACCCACGCGAAATGGTACAGAGCTTCCGCCAGAAACGGCGCAATGGAGAAATCTCAACAGAAGTCAACATAACCCACTTCTCCAAACCCCAAACCGAAACTGAAGAAGTCCACGCTAACTGTGACGAAGGCCGAGTCCGTCGTCCCCTTATCATCGTAGAAAACGGCCAGCCTAAACTACAAACCAAACACTTTGAAAAAATCAGCCTAGGCGAATGGACTTGGGAAGATATCATTAAAAATGGTCTAGTTGAATACCTCGACGCTGAAGAAGAAGAAAATGCATTCATCGCACTAAATTATGAGGAAATCGAACCCAAAATCACCCACGCTGAAATCGCCACCTACACAATCCTTGGCATATGTGCTTCAACTATTCCATACCCCGAACACAACCAGTCACCAAGAAACTCATACCAAGCAGCTATGGCTAAACAGGCCTTAGGTGTTTATGGCACAAACTTCCACCATCGCGTCGATACCCGTAGCCACATCCTACACTATCCACAAGTTCCCCTTGTGCAAACCGAAAACATGGATGTCATGGGCTACAAACAACGCCCCACAGGCCAGAACTGTATCGTTGCAGTACTGAGCTTTGAAGGCTACAACATGGAAGACGCCATCATATTCAACAAAGCATCCATCGAACGCGGTCTTGCACGCAGTACCTTCTACCGCATCTACGAAGCCGAATGCCGCCAATATCTAGGCGGATTAAAAGACAAATTCACCGTCCCAGAAGCAGGCACCCGCGGCTATAGAGGCGAACAATACTACCGATTACTCGAACCCGATGGAATCATCAGCCTCGAATCACAAGTAGTCGGCGGTGACGTCTTAATCGGCCGAATCAGCCCACCCAGATTCCTCGAAGAATACAAAGAATTCGAAGTCAAAGGCCCAAGCATGCGCGACACCTCAGTGGACATGCGACCATCCGAAACCGGCATAGTCGATGGCATATTTATCACTGAAAGCGGCGAAGGTAGCCAGCTTGTCAAAGTCCGTGTCCGCGACCAACGTGTCCCTGAACTCGGAGACAAATTCGCCTCACGCCACGGTCAGAAAGGTGTCATCGGCTTAATCGTTCCCCAAGAAGACCTACCCTTTAGCGAAGAAGGCATGGTCCCAGACCTCATCATCAACCCCCACGCTATCCCCAGCCGTATGACCCTTGGACAATTCATTGAATCACTCTCAGGCAAAGCCGCAGCCGCCCGAGGCAAACCCGGAGACGGCACACCATTTAGCAACGAAGGTCCCGACGAAGTACGCAAAAATCTAGTCAAACTAGGCTTTAGCCACACCGGCAGCGAGGTCTTCTACAACGGTACCAACGGCGAAAAATTCGTAGCAGACGTATTCATAGGTGTTGTCTACTACCAAAAACTCCACCACATGGTCGCTGACAAAATCCACGCACGCGCTCGCGGACAAGTTCAAATGCTTACCCGCCAACCAACTGAAGGCCGCGCTCGAGGTGGTGGTTTGCGTTTCGGAGAAATGGAGCGAGACTGCCTTATCGGTCACGGTGCCGCAATGTTGTTGCGTGACAGGTTGCTAGAAGAATCCGACAAATACGCCCTATATATCTGTGAAAACTGTGGACAAATTGCATACTTTGATATGAAGCAAAGACGCTATGTCTGCAAAATCTGCGACGAAAAAGCCAAGATTGCCCCAGTAATCGTATCATATGCTTTCAAGCTACTCTTACAGGAGCTTCAAAGTCTATGTATCACCCCCAAACTCAGACTAAAGGAGAAGGCTTAACATGTCACAAACGGAAGAATTAATCCACAAAGTAGTAAATAAAATCTCATTCGGACTAATCTCGCCCAAAGACCTCAGAAAACAATCTGTTGTCGAAATCCAAACCCCCGATACCTACGACGAAGACGGCGCACCCATCACTGCCGGCTTAATGGATGGCCGACTTGGCACTCTTGAACCTCGTCAACGGTGCAAAACCTGCGGTAACACAGCCATCCGTTGCCCTGGCCACTTCGGCCACATCGAACTTGCCGTTCCCATTGTACACATCGAATTCACCAAAATCATCTTTGACATGCTCAAATCCACCTGCCGCACATGTGGACGTATCCTTCTAAGCGAAGAAGCATCCAAAAAAGCCCGCCAACGTATCGAGCGCCTCAATGAACTCTTAGGTAACATCCCCGATGAGGTCTACAAAGAAATCATGGCTGATATCAAAGTCAAACAATGTCCCTACTGTGCCGCAACACAATTCAAAATCACTTTTGAAAAACCAACAAAGTTTATCGAACAAACCGAGTTAGGATCTGAACCACTTACACCCAGCATGATTCGAGAAAGACTCGAACGCGTAAGCGACGAAGACCTTGAAATCTTGGGCTTTAACCCCAAGGTTGCCCGTCCTGAATGGATGGTTCTTCAAGTGTTGCCCGTCCCACCTGTGTATGTGCGTCCCTCAATCACCTTAGAGTCTGGTATACGCAGTGAAGACGACCTAACTCACAAACTCGTCGACATTATCCGTATTAACCAAAGATTAAAGGAAAACATGGAAGCCGGCGCTCCAACGCTTATCATTCAAGACCTAAGCGAGTTGCTCCAATACCACGTTACCACCTACTTTAACAACGAAGCCTCAGGTATTCCACCCGCACGTCACCGTAGCGGCAGAGCACTCAAAACCCTTAGCCAACGTCTTAAAGGTAAAGAAGGCCGATTCCGAAGCAACCTCTCAGGTAAACGTGTCGACTTTTCAGCCCGTACCGTCATCTCCCCCGATCCCAACCTTGACATAAACGAAGTTGGTGTCCCAAGAGATGTCGCCATGCGACTTAGCGTTCCAGAAAAAGTTACCGCCTGGAACCTTGAAGAAATGAAAAAACTTGTCATTAACGGCCCCGAACAATATCCCGGCGCACTCTACATCATCCGTCCCGATGGCAAACGCATCCGCCTCGAATTCGTCGTGGATCGCACAAAAATCGCCGAAGCAGTTGAGCTAGGTTTTGTTGTCGAGCGCCATCTCAAAAACGGCGACATAGCCATCTTTAACCGCCAACCCTCACTCCACCGCATGTCTATTATGGCTCACTACGCACGTGTCCTACCCTACAAGACTTTCAGAATGCACCTCTGTGTCTGCCCACCATACAACGCAGACTTTGATGGCGACGAAATGAACCTCCACGTTCCACAGAGTGAAGAAGCCAGAACCGAATCCCTGCTACTAATGCAAGTACAAGATCAGATTCTCTCCCCAAGATTTGGAGGTCCCATAATTGGTGCCATCAGAGACTTTATCACAAGCGCCTACTACTTTACCAAAAAAGGCAACTATCTAAACCGTGGACAAGTCGACCGTCTTCTAACCTCCACCAACTATCAAGGTGCCATACCTGAACCCGAAATCGCCGAACCTCAAGCCTTATGGTCAGGTAAGCAACTCTTCAGTCTGTTTCTGCCAAAAACACTCAACTATGTGCTTAAAGCCAACATCTGCCAAGGATGTGCAAAATGTGATGAGACTGACTGTAAGCACGATGCCTATGTCGTTGTCAAAAACGGTCAACTTGTCTCAGGCATTATCGACCGCAAAAGTATCGGCTCTGAACAATCTGAGAGTTTGCTCCACAGAATCATCAAAGACTACGGCACACAAGCTGGAAGAGAATTCCTCAACAACATCACCCACATGCTTAAACTCTTTATATCTCTGCGAGGCTTCAGCTACACATATGAACAACTAGTTCTCTCTCCCCGCGCAAGAAACCGTATGGCAAAAACCATGGAGCGCACCCAGAAAAAAATCGATGAGCACATAGCTAACTATGAAAGCGGCAATCTCCCCCGTCTTCCTGGTCAAACCCTTGAAGAATCATTTGAAATCTATGTCATGCATGAACTCTCAACCGCTCGAGACGAATCTGGTAAAATTGCGGACGATGACTTTACCCTAGAAAACGCAGGTATCGTTATGACACGTAGCGGTGCAAGAGGCAGTAGTCTAAACATCGGCCAGATGGCTGCTTGTGTTGGCCAGCAATCAGTCCGTGGCAAACGTATCCTAAGAGGATATGCCGGACGAGCACTGCCACACTTTACACCCAACGATCCCCGTCCAAAAGCAAGAGGCTTTGTCTACAATAGTTACCAAACCGGACTTGACGCAGTCGAGTTCTTCTTCCACGCTATGGGTGGCCGTGAAGGTCTAGTCGACACAGCCGTCCGTACCCAACAAAGCGGCTATATGCAACGCAGACTCATCAACGCCCTAGAGCACATCAGACTAGAATACGACAGCACTGTTCGTGACAGCGCGGGTGATATCATCCAGTTCCGCTATGGCGAAGACGGTGTGGATCCAGCTAAGAGTGACCACGGTAAAGCTGTCAACGTTAGCCGTTTAATCGAGCAGGTAAAACTAGGCGAAGAAAAAGGCGAGGCCGCCTCAGTTGATTTCATCAAAAAGCAACTCAAAAGCGTCGAAGACCAGATTACTCCAATACTGCTAAATCAGCTTAAACAAAACTTTACCAAGAACAAACTCACTGCCAAAGGTGTAGAGAAAGCTGTAAGCGCTACTGCCCAGCAGTATAAACGTGCTCTAATGGAACCTGGCGAGGCTGTTGGTATTGTTGCCGCACAATCAATCGGTGAACCCGGTACACAGATGACCCTTAGAACCTTCCACTATGCTGGTGTCAAAGAACAAAACGTCACTTTGGGTCTGCCACGTCTCATTGAAATCGTGGATGCACGCAGAATTCCCTCAACACCCATCATGACCATCTATCTAACCGGTGAGCATGCTAAGAGCAAAGAAGCCGCCGTTGAAGTTGCACGCAACATCATCTACACATCAGTAGAAAACTTGGCATCTGCAATCTATGAAGATCCAGTCCGTGAAGAAATCATAATTGAACTCAACAAGCAAATGATGGATGACCGCAACATCAGCATGGACGAACTCAAAGCGAAATTAGAGCTTCAAAATGCCACTGTAACAATCACCGATACCACCGTTGAAATCAAGCCCAAAAAAGCTGAACAAATCAAACGTATGCTTACCAAAGTACCTGACTTCCAAGTTAAAGGTGTCCCAGATATCAAACGTGTCCTAGTCACTGAAGAAAGTGGTGAGTGGGTTATTCGCACTGACGGCTCAAACCTTAGCAAAGTGCTTGAAGTTGAAGGTGTAGATACTTCCCGTACCTCCACTAACAACATTCATGAAATCGCCAAAACCTTAGGTGTAGAGGCATCAAGAAACGCATTGGTTAACGAAGCCAAAGGTGTTCTTGAGGATCAAGGTTTAGACGTTGATGTCCGACACGTTATGCTTGTCGCAGACATGATGACCACTACTGGCGATGTGCAACAAATCGGCAGACACGGTATCAGTGGTAAGAAAGCAAGTGTGCTCGCCCGCGCCGCATTTGAAATTACTGTTCCCAACATTGTTGAAGCCGCCGTTAAAGGTGAAAGTGATCCTTTAGCTGGTGTGACAGAAAACGTTATAGTTGGGCAGTCCATACCAATCGGCACTGGTTTAGTTGAGCTCTACATGTCAACTTTCGAATGTCAAAGTAAAGATGGAGGAAAAACAGAAGCATGATAGACATAGATAAAGCATTAGCGTCAGCAGTGAAAACCGGTAAGGTATCCTTTGGATCTAACACGGCATTGCAAAACGCCAAAACCGGCAAAGCAAAAATGATTGTTTTAGCCACAAACTGTCCAAAAGACATAAAAGAACAGATCGAATACTATGGAGAAATCTCTAAAGTTCCCGTGATAACCTACAAAGGTGACTCAATGGATCTCGCTGAAGTCTGTAAGAAGCTCTTCATTATCTCTGCGCTAAGCATTCGCGAAACAGGGGACAGCGATATTCTCAAGATAGTCGAACAATAAACAAGATGGAGGAAAAAAAATCACAACTGGCATAAAAATCACCTGCGACGAAATGCGATACATTGCTCTCTTTGAAAGCATCAGCGGCGCTAGTGTTAAAGACTGCATCATAGATGAAGAACAAGAACGTGCGATCTTCATTGTCAACCAAGGTCAAGTGGGTGTTGCCATCGGCAAAGGTGGCCGCAATATCCACACCCTTGAACGCATGACCGGCAAAAAACACGAAATCATCGAATACAGTGAAGACCCCGTATCATTTATGAAAAACGCCTTAAAGCCTGCAACTGTTCGCGAAATCCGCGTCAGTGAACGCACTGATGGCAAAAAGATGGCAGTCATCACTGTCAACCCTAAAGATAAGGGCGTCGCAATAGGTAAAAACGGCAAAAATGCTGAACGTCTACGCTTTTTAGCGAAACGGTACTTTGATATTCAGAACGTAAGCATCACCTAAGTCTAGACCGCAAACCCGGCTAGCTAGGTGACGAAACGTCGCTGAATAAATTCATAGTGATGAGCCTGTCTGCATTTATAATTTTTAAATATCTGCTATCAGATTAGTTGTCATTAACTGATGTTTGTTGTAATAACCTTCTGTACTGAATTGATGGTGTCTAATGAACTTTTACTGTTTAGAATTGTTGCTATAGAAAGTTATGTAGATATTGATGGTTTATTTGTATAATGTTGAAAACAAATTACACCCCAGATCATTGAAAAAACCCCTTTATGCGATCCACCATCAAAGACACTATCAATGTAATTTCATGACGCTATAAATGCGGTTTGCAAGTTAGCAATAAACTGTTTCAAAAATATTGTTGATAAATGGGTTTGGGCCCGTTCAAAGCCGGGTTTTATTTTTCGTTAGATAGGTCGGGTTTCGTAGACTACTACGCAGTCTGCTTTGATCTGCATAGCTAAATCGTGTCCTTCAACGATTTTTCTCAGTCCGCCTAAGCATTCCTTGGATACGTTTCCCTTTATGTTGATGTGGTATCCTTGATAGGCTGGATACATTGCTTTTTGGGGAATCAGTGTGATAGTGTTTCCATCTAATCCCGGACATCTGTCTACTATCTCTCTAAGTAAAATGGCAATTTCAGCGAATTTCATAAATCTTACTTCCCTATTGTAGAAGAATAAAAGCTTTTAGTTTAAAAATCCTACGTATCTACAGAAAAAAACCTCAACATACACCTAAAAGTGTGTTGTAAGCTGATGATTAGGCGGCAGACCAAACAAACAATCAGTTAATTGTTTCTTGACAAATGTGATTTAAATGATTCAATGATCTTTTATAGATTGTTGTTTTTGAATGTAGATATCAAATTGTTTTAATGCAACGCTTTTCCCATAGTTCAAGTTCACGATAAGGCTGTATTTAGTGGTAATTCAAGAACTTATCGTTGAAAATTTTATGAGCTACAAATACGCTCGAGTATCATTCAAGCAGAGCTTAACATAATTGGTGGTCTCAATGGTGCAGACAAATCCTCACTATTGCTTGCCATAAGTGTAGGCTTGGGACAAACCAGCACAGAACGTAGACGTAAACTCATCGACCTTATCCGCTGGGGCCAAGATCAAACTTACGTCACCCATATTGGATAACACAAAACCACTATTAAGTTAACACTATCAGCAAAACAATCGACGTCTGGTGTGAATGCCTCTGCTATTTCAGAGGCATCACGTGCCGCTTTGGCTTGCCCTATGAGCGGGGATCCAGCCACAGATAGAACCAACACTGCCAAAATCGATGACACAATAAAATAATGACACCCTTATTTCATCACGTTTAATGTTTTGCTATTCTTGATAATATATGGCATCTTATAAGTCAACATTAGATTGCATTGATAAGTCTACTTCTATTTTGAACCTGAGACGTATGTTTTGTATTGTTATGTTATTGGACTAGCGTGTGTTGTAATTGGAGAAGCGGGTATACTATCTATGTTTATCTATATTTTTTCGGAAGTTTTATACTTAGAAGACGCCTATAATACAGGGTATGGATGGCTCTGAGGAAGAAATCTACTCCATAATGTTTACATCACTTAAGCATCCTGTCCGCCGTAAAATTCTGCGAATGTTAAACGTCAAACCCCTGACATTTATGGAGTTAGCCGATAATATCGGCGTATCCAGCTCTAATTTGACCTACCATCTAGAGAGCCTAGGCGAGCTTATCTACAAAGTAGAGAATGGTCGATACAAACTTTCTTCCTTTGGTCAGGCTACTGTTAGCGCCATGAAGGGTGTGGAGGAAACCCCTGAAATTGAACCTAAGCGCCCTCTGAGATTAACCTCTGGATGGCGCGTTATCTTTTCGGTATTGTTAATTATCGTTATCCTGCTTGTGGCCTTTACAACTATTCAGTTCAATACGGTTAATCAGCTCTCAGCCGATACAGCTCGACTCAAAGCCCAAAACGAGCAATTGCTCTCCTGGGGTATGGATACAAACAAAATCTTTAATCTGTTACAAAATGTCGTACAGCTTGATACTTCCAAATATGTAATTAAACTCTTAGACAACACTGTGCAGTACCGCACCGATATAGGGGTGACTGAGGAAATCATCAAATACTCCCTTACCAGCGGCCAGGGCAGTGTTGACGCTACTTTTCGTTTCCGTGACCACCATGTCTCTCACTATGAACTCAGACTAAGCTTTGACTCCCAACTCTACACAACCCAAGCAGATAACATAGGTATTCTGCAAACCGCCAAAAACACGCTAGAAGGCTACAAAGCTTTCTCCAAAGATGACTATCTAGATGAAATGAGCCGTCTTTTGGATTCTGTTAATCAGACACAGAATATAGCGGTAACCTCTGATAACATGAAACTCTCAATCAGTCTCAGAGGTGAAATTGCCGAGTTTATGTGGCTCTATACTGAGAACGGCATAGAATTTAGCCCTAAGAGTCTTCGTATGGTCTTCCAAAATCGTGTCTTAATCTCGCTCATAGACGGCTACTTCTTCTACACCATCGCAAGCACTGATCTAAATGTCAGCCAGCAAGAAGCTGTTGCCACCGCCCGAAACTATATCAAAACCCTCACCTGGATCATTGATGGCGAAAAAATAAGCGGCTTTAACTCCACAGGTGAGCCTTTCTATATCGAATTTTTTCCCCATCCCCGAAACAACTCGGTAGCACTGGTTCCATACTGGTATGTGGTCCTCTCCCTTGACAAAACCTATCCAAACGGCATAAACCAAATTGCTGTTGGCATCTACGCAGACAACGGCGAAGCGGCTGATATAGAGATGCTAAGCTATAAGCCATAAATCCATGATTTCCTTACTATTTTGATTCAATGGGCACTGATTGGGGTACTATACCGTTAGGATGGCAACGTAGCAATTTAGGGTTTCGTCATCTATAAAAGTGATCAGTGTCAGCTTGGAATTTTCCAATATATCCATAAACTCACTTAGCATAAACGCTTTCTTTAACCCCGTAACAACCACTCTGCCGCCGGTTTTTACAGTTCTTCTGAGTTCTGTTATGGTTTTTGCAGGGTTAGGTATATTTTGCAACATTGTAAACGCAACTGCGACTCCAAAAAAATCTTCCCTAAAGGGCAGATGATCCGCATCGGACTGTACCAAAAAAACGTTCTCAAATCGCCTGGCTTGATCTTTGGCTTTGATCAAAAGTCCATGTGAGACATCCATACCCACAACCATCTTTGTCTGCTCTGCAACATGAGAAAAAAATAAGCCCGAACCGCATCCCACATCTAAAACCTCTAACCCCTCAATATCGACCGTTTCGAGTGTTTTTTTATACTTTCGATGTTGTTCATCAAAGTAACGCTCATCATACATCTCAGCGGTTATGTCATAGCGTTTCATTATAGTGCGTTTAGCTTTCCAAGCGGTCATTGATGTTTCCCTAAGAAATCTTATGTACCCAAGCCCTGACTAAAATACGTTGGTGGAAAACAATTTGCAGACCCAAAATAACAACAAACTTGCAGTGTTAAAAGAACCCACCTTAGCAGAAGCAACCGTTTTAATTGAGCGCGCGTTTGCACATCGACAAACTCTTCTTATTGCAGGTAGTTGCCATGTGCACTATGATGGCCGAGCCAGCTCAACCCTTGAGACCGGTGAGCGTCTTATCATTGTCAAATCTGATGGATCTTTGCTTGTTCACCGCCCAACCGGATATGAACCCGTTAACTGGCAACCCGCAGGTGGAGTTTTTCATGTTGAAGTTAGAGACAACAAACTCGAAATACAGGGTATTCGCAGTAAACCCCATGAAAGCGTAAAGGCAACCTTTGATAGAATCTTAATGGTCTCCTCCATTAGTCTCTTTGATGATGGTGAATTTCTCCTGCATGCAAGCGAGGATGATATGCATCGTGCCATACTTCTAAAACCTGATCTGTTTGAAGAAGGTTTCAAACCCATTAGCTGGGAGAAACATGTCGAACCTGGTTTTATAGACATCTATGGCGAAGATAAAGACGGTAACCTTGTTATCGTAGAAGTTAAACGCCGAACTGCCACCAAAGACGCTGCCCTTCAGCTCTCAAAATACATCGAACCCATCAAAGCCAAAGTTAACCGTCCGGTACGTGCCGTTCTTGCCGCTCCAAGTCTTGCTAAAGACGTACAGCGTGTGCTGGTCAGTTTAGGTTTAGAATTTAAAGTCCTAGACCCCAAAGACTGCGCATTGGTGCTCAAAAAATCCGGAACTTCCAAACTGGAATCCTTCTTTGGTTCACAATAGCACCCAAACAAATCCACCGTCTATAACCTGCTAACAAGGGTGCCTGTTTATCGAGGCGCTGGTGCTGGGTTTATTTGTGGCATCAGTGGGGTTGTTGTTGCATAGCGAAGCATAAACCAATAACGGTGCTAATCGTAAGCTTAAAGTTAATAAACGTAAACATTACTTCTCTGTTTATCTTCTGCAGCCCAGTGGTGTAGTGGTCAAGCATAGGGGCCTCTGGAGCCCTTGACAAGAGTTCGAATCTCTTCTGGGCTACCATCATCATTTTGAACTGAATCTATCGTGGGCGATTTTCTATGGAACAGTTTTATATTTTGTTGTGCTGATATCCAGCTGGTGAGACTATGGCGGATTTGAAGGGTTGCCCTTTTGGGCAAGACATAGCAAATGATTGTAAAAATTGCGATTACGGCGACAAAAATCATTTTGATGTAGCATCGGGACAATGTGTTAAACGCTAAACCCGTTTAGCGCGGTGCATTAGTAGTTATTGCTATATCGGTTCGATCCGGTTTGTTATTTTGTGTGGTCTATATGCTATTGTTTTTGAGAATGTTTATTAATTCTTTGAGCAAGTGTTATTACTGAATGGTACTATCGAAGAATCTTGGTTAATTCCCGGAGGTCCCCCTATCACAACTCTAAACTATAAAAAAACAAGACCTGCAGGCTTCAAAACATATGTTCCGGTAAATGAAGCCCTAAACATTTTTCTTGATTCCTGCTCAAAACACGGCTTCAAACAAAAAACCGAACATCTGCCCCTGCATAGCACCGCAAACCGAGTTCTCGCCCAAGACTTCATCAGTCCCATAGACATACCCCCATTTAACAAATCTGCCATGGATGGCTACGCCGTAATAGCTGCCAACACCAAAAACGCATCCCAAAAAAACCCCGTCTCACTTGAAGTGACAGCTACCGCCAGCGCCGGCGACGCCGCAACATACACAATTAAATCCGGACAGGCCGTTGCTATAGCAACTGGCGCTAGAATTCCCCAAGGTGCCGACGCCGTAGTGATGGTAGAAGACACCAATGGCGATAAAAAAAACGTACAAATATTCAAAGAGATAAAAAACGGCAAAAACATCATCCTCAAAGGCGAGGACATGCAGGCCGGTCAGCTTCTTCTTACCCCTGGAACTTGGCTCAGACCACAAAATATCGGACTAATAGCCTCCGTAGGCACAGCATCAGTGACGGTTTTCTCCAAACCCACGGTTGCAGTATTCTCCACAGGTAGCGAACTTGTTGAACCAGGCTCTAAGCTCTCAACAAATGCTGTTCTCTATGACAGCAACCGCTACATGCTATCTGCAATGATTCACGAATGCGGCGGCGAAGCAGTCGACCTAGGAATATGCAAAGACGACCCCATCAGCATAGCAGATACACTAAAAAAAGCCCAACAATACGACGCGGTCATAATATCTGGCGGCTCATCGGTAGGCGAAAAAGATTACGTCCCCGATATCATAAACCACACAGGTAAACTCTTAGTTCACGGGGTTGCCATGCGCCCTGGATCCCCAACTGCACTGGGTATTGTTGAAGGAAAACCCGTTATATCAACCCCCGGTTACCCTGTTGCCTCCTTCTTTGCTTTCTACACATTTGGACGACCCCTGCTTTTTACCATGCTTAAAACCAAAGGCTTACCCCAAGCGACGATAATTGCCAAGATGGCCTCAGGCATCAAATTATGTGAAGATATGCAGGCATTTGTTAGAGTAAACCTCACCTCAACAACCGATTCAATTGGTCTTCCCTGCTATAGCGCCGAACCGGTGAGTGCAACCGCGGCAAGTTTACTATCGACTCTAACAGGTCCTGATGGAGTGGTAATAGTTACAGATAACAAATCCCAACTTATTAAGGGCCAAAAAGTTGAGGTTCTCTTGCTTAGAGCCGGAGTCATTTAACATGCATAGTAGCGGTGAGAATATAGCAACTAAAAACACAAACCCTCTGGATCAATTCAATCGTATACCCAAAAAAATCCGTCTCTCTGTTACCGATCGATGTAACATGCACTGCGTTTACTGCATGTCCAAAACATGTATCCCCCTATATCCCAAAAATGAAGTTCTTAGCTATGAAGAAATCCAACGCTTAGCCGCCATATTTGCCGGTCTGGGTGTTGAAAAGTTTCGTCTCACAGGTGGCGAACCCCTAGTTAGACCTGATATTGAAAAGTTGATCTTTTCACTCTCAAACACAGCGGGCATAAAAACGCTGGGCATGACTACCAATGGCTTGTTGCTTAGCAAAAAAGCCGCACAACTCAAAACGGCTGGGTTGCAGAGCATAAATCTCAGCATAGATACGCTCAACTCTGAGAAATTCAAATCAATAACAGGCATCGATGGTCTCTCACAGGTTCTTTTATCCCTACAGACTGCCTGTGATGAGGGATTTGAGATCAAAATAAACACTGTAATCATCCGAGGCCAAAACGACGATGAAATAATAGACTTTGCCAAATTCGCAATAGATCAGAGGTGTCCTGTTCGCTTCATAGAGTTCATGCCGCTTGATGGCTCACACATCTGGAATCGATCTCTTGTGGTTACCAAAGAGGAAATGATCCAGCGGCTCAACAAAAACGGATTTGTGCTTCTGCCACAAAATAACCCCCTATCTGACCCCGCTAGACTGTACTCTATTGAGGGTCATAGTGGCACTTTGGGTTTTATCCCCTCTATAAGTGAACCCTTCTGTGGAGCATGTGATCGAATTAGACTAACCTCTGATGGGAAATTTTTAACCTGTATTTTTGAGCGGCCTAAAAATGATGTCAAGAAACTGCTTCGATCGGGTAAATCCGATAAAGAAATAGCTGATTATATCATAGAATGTTACCAAAACAAACCGCAGGGTTTGATAAGCTTGATTAAAGATAAGACCCTGCGCTCAGGTCTAAACTTGATGAATACCATAGGCGGATAGTGTGGTGTGAATATGTCAGTTGACAAAAAGAAGGCGGTTTTAAGAGTTAAATTGTTTGGGTTATTGCGCGAAGCGATGGGCATAAACGAAGTTACACTTATCCTCGATGACACATACATCACAGTTGAGGGTTTGAAGCGAGACCTCTTGATTTGCTATCCTGTTTTAGCGTCTCTAACTGCTCCCTTTGTTGTAGCTGTGAATCGCAAAGTCGCTGATAACAACACAAAGATAGCTCACTGTGATGAGGTAGCTTTGTTGCCGTTTGTATCGGGAGGTTAAGCGGGTTATGATTGCAATAGTTTACCAAACCATTGATGTGTCTGCAGTCTTGCAGGCGGTTTCGAGTGGTTCTTCGGGTGCTACGGTTCTGTTTTTGGGGACGGTGCGTGATCATGGTGAGCAGGGGGCGGTATCTGAGATTTACTATGAAGCCTATCCCGAGATGGCTGAGGAGGTTCTTAGAAAAATAGAACAATATGCAATTGAGCGCTGGAATTTGTTGGGGTTTATGCTGGTTCAGCGTTTGGGTCTTCTCAAAGTGGGTGAAATCAGCGTGGCTATTGCTGTTTCCTCGGAGCACCGCAAAGAAGCCTTTGAGGCTTGTAGCTATGTTATTGATGCTATCAAGCAATCCGTGCCGGTTTGGAAGAAAGAAATATCAGCGGCGGGTTATAGGTGGGTTGAGGGTGTAATGTTGGAGGGTACCAAAGAAGATGGGCATGTTTGATGTTGCAGATAAATCTGATACTTTGCGTGTTGCAGTTGCACAGGCTATCGTTAAGGTCAGTTCAGAAACAATCCGATTAATCAAGGAAGGTAAATCTCCCAAAGGGGATATTGTCGAATGTGCTCGGGTAGCTGCGACTATGGGTGCTAAGAAAACCTCTGATTTAATACCCTACTGCCACCCCATACCTCTTGACTATATCCATGTTGATGTTACCCTAAAAGAAGACTGCGTGGAAATTCAGGCGGAGTTGAAAACCGTCTGGAAAACTGGTGTTGAGATGGAGGCACTCACAGCGGTCTCAATTGCTGCTCTAACTGTTTATGATATGCTAAAACCCATCGACAAAACTCTCTGCATCGAATCGGTATGTCTGCTCCAAAAGAGCGGTGGCATTAAAGGTGTCCAAGAAAAATATGGTCGACCGTTAAAGGCGGCGGTTCTAGTTGTTAGTGACTCTGCTTATAGGGGTGAGCGGGAAGACAAGTCTGGCCGGTTGGCTGTTGAAGTTTTGGAGAAATATGGCTTTATCGTGGATAATTATGATCTTGTGGCTGATGATGCTGGCCGAATTGAGGCTGAACTTAAGCGGTTCTGTGATGACTTAAAACTGGATTTGATTCTTACCTGTGGCGGAACCGGGCTTGGCCCACGTGATGTAACTGTTGAGGCTACTTTGCGTGTTGTGGATAGAGAAACCCGAGGTATCTCTGAGGTGCTTCGGGCTTATGGTCAGAGGCGAACACCGATGGCTATGCTCTCAAGGGGTGTAAGCGGCGTTAGGGGTCATAGTGTTATTGTGAATTTGCCTGGTAGTCCCAAAGCGGTTTTGGAGGGTTTGGCGGCGTTGTTTCCTGGGGTACTGCATATCTATGGAATGCTTGAGGGCCATGGCCATTAGTTTGTGTTGCAGTCGTTTGGTTGTTTTTTAATTTTTTTTTGGTAACCTCACTGGGGCGTGCGTTACTATGCTGGGTGTATTGTTAATTGGTTTCTGATTTTTTGTGTTTGGTTTTAGAAAATATTTATATGTTGCCCAATACGATATGACTATAAAATAATATCGGCGGGTGGTAATATACATAAAAAAATTGTTATAATAATCATTGTAGCAGTCATAGCAGTAGCCTCCACCGCAGGCTACCTGCTCTACACTAACAATACCTCAAATCAATCCCCCGAGTTGCGCATGTTCATCGCCGCCAGCCTAACCCACGCTGTTGCCAACATGACCCAAGAATTCGAACAAACCCACAACTGCAAATTACTCATAAACTCTGGTTCCTCAGGCGCACTCTACACACAAATCACCCAAGGCTCCCCTTGTGACATCTTTATGTCCGCTGATAACAAATGGACCAACCAACTACAAACAACTGGCCTTCTATACCAAAACACAACCATAGATTTTACCAGCAACAATCTAGAAATCATCTTATCCCCCGGTAATCCCGCAGGTATAACTTCGCTGGCGGATTTAGCTAAACCCGGCGTAAAACTTGTCATAGCTGAACTATCCGTACCCGCAGGCAACTATGCAAATCAAACCATATGGAAAATTGATTCCACCTGGGGCAACACTAGCAGTCCACACTATGTTACCTCTGGACTTTACCGTGATTATAATACTAGTATCTATCGTAATGTCAGATCCTATGAGTCTAATGTGGAAAATGTTGTTGGTCAAGTTGCCCTCTCAGCCTTTACAGGTCTCTACGATGCGGGTATTGTGTATGCTTCTGATGGTGTTTATGGTGCTTTGTCGGGTCAACAAACCGAATTTCTCCAAATACCCCGAGAGGTAAACCAAAAAGCCATATATGGTATAGCTATCATAGGTTCAACAAATCAGTCAGAGCTCGCCCAAAAATTCCTAGATTTTTGGGCATCCCAACAAGGACAAGCTTTACTGGTGCACTACGGATTTGGTATCTAAATGAACAAAACACACCTCTAGGTGTATGTAAGGATTGACTCAAACAGGCTCGGACCCAAAACAAACAAACCTTGCAGAATTAGAAAATCCAACCTCAAAAAAAATGCAAAACTTTTTTACCTTAATTGATAAAAGTGCAATTGTCATACTTGGGCTCATCGTTTTCATCTATTTTATTTTCATCGCTCTTCCCATTGTCTCTATTTTTCTAAACCTCGATCCCACACAAATGGGCACCCAACTGCAGAATTGGCAAATTATAAACGCCATTCAACTCAGCCTCTACACCTCCGCAATTGCAGTCCTGATTGCATTTGTCTTAGCGGTTCCCTCAGCCTATTTTATGGCCACACGCAACTTTCCCGGAAAAATAATCATCGACACCATACTAGATCTACCTGTCGTACTTCCCCCCGCAGTAGCAGGCATAGCACTGCTCTACACGTTTGCACCCCGAGGCATCCTAGGACCCACCCTAATTCAACTAGGCATAACCATCCCCGGATTCACCATAGCAGTTATCATCGCTCAAGTCTTCGTAGCTTCCCCTTTTCTATTTAGAGCCGCCAAAACCGGCTTTGAAAACCAAAATCGAGACATCTGCAACAGCGCCCGAATCTTAAGCGGATCTCGAATCCGCGTTTTCTTCACTGTATCTCTACCCCTAACAATGCGAAGCATAATTTCTGGAACCCTGCTAACTTGGACCCGAGCCATAGGTGAATTCGGTGCCACACTAATGTTTGCCGGAAACCTGCCCGGCGAAACCGCTACCATGCCCCTAACAATCTATACTCTGCTGTACTCAAACCAAACCGGTGCCATTATACTATCCATAATACTGATCGTACTCTCCTTTACCGTCTTGGTCATCGTTAAACTGTTGGAACAAAAACGGTTCGGAGCCAAAAATTGATACAAATCAACCAACTCACAAAATCCTTCAACGAAAAAATAGTCCTCAAAGATTTATCTCTACAAGTAAACAACAAAGAAATACTCTGCCTTATAGGCCCCAACGGTTGCGGAAAAACCACCCTGCTCAACTTAATCTCAGGATTAATACAACAAAACAGCGGCAACATCTACATAAACAACCAACTTGTAAGCGGACAAATCCACAAAAAAAAAATCAATCTAAAACCCTCCGAACGCAAAATCGGTTACGTCTTCCAAAATGCATCTCTCTTCCCTCACATGCGAGTTGAAGACAACATAGCCTACGGACTAAGGGCCCTCCACCTATCCAACAATGAAATAAAAACCCGAACCAATAACCTCCTTGAATTCATAGGTCTAAGTGAATATGCCAAATACTACCCCCATCAACTAAGCGGCGGACAAAAACAACGTATCGCCATCGCCCGCTCACTAGCAACTCAACCCCACACCCTGCTCCTTGACGAACCCGTCTCCGCAGTAGACCCCCAACTCAGAGAATCTTTTAGAATAGATCTCAAAAACTATCTGCGCAAACTTGAAATCACCGTCATTTATGTCACCCACAACCTCTCCGAAGCATACATCATGGCCGATAGAATTGCAATCATGGGAAAAAAACACATAGAACAAATCGACACTCCTCAAGAAATCTTTGACAAACCCGCCTCAAGCTATGCCGCTAGATTTCTCGGTCTCAACACTTATACGGGTAGAGCACTGAGAATACATGACAACTTTATAGAGATTGAAATCAACGGCATCCCCCTCTATGCGGCGGCATCACCTGACTTGGTCGAAAAAAACATTGTTGCAACAATAAAACCTGAAGATATTACCCTATCAAAGTCCGGTACTCTTCGGTTAGGTGACAAACCACGTAATTTTATCGAAGGCACCATAACTGAGATGACCAAGATGCGATCCACCGCACAAACAACCATAAACATAGGATTTCCAATCCACGCAAGACTTCAAATAAGCACCCTAAAAGAGCTAGATCTAAGCATCGGAGACAAAGTGCAGGTTTGTCTTGATCCTCAAAGCTTAAACATATTCAAAGACAGCGATGACTAATCGGCTATCTCTTATATGGTTAGCTATCTTCAGTATATAGTTTAACTTTTTATAGTCGCGCTATGTCTTGTTCTTGTTGAGAAGTATTGTATTCCAAAGTCTATATCAAATGAGAAAAGAGTTGCTATTGTTAAGCACATGCAAGCCAGTGAAAACAAAGAAGACATAGCAAATGACTCTTTGTTTGCGTACGCACTGTAGAACGAGTTTGGAGTAAATACCTAAAAGCAGACCACTACAACCCAAGCCGCTAAACTGTTGCCGAAAACCAAAAATCAGCCCCCAAACCATGGACAACATTCTAACTAAAATCAAACAACAATCGACATAATTCTAAGAGAGCTCATCGAATAATTCAACCTGCTACTAAGTCAAGCTGCTCTTTGTAAACGTCTAAAAAAACGGCCTAACTTTTTTAAAAAAAAGCAGTTCCATCCAAAAAACCAAAAACGCGCCGACGTAGTTAGGCGCGTGAACTCTGGTGTGATGCACAAAAAGAGTTGGATATGTGGCGTGTTTTTTGGTTTGATGAGTGCAGTGTTAATTGTGGTACGTGGTGTCTTTATGGGGGCTTTTTTGTATGCGCGTGTGTTTGTGAGTATGTGGCTGATGTGCGCTTTGAGTGTGCATTGGTTATGGTGCGCTTGGGTTTGAGGGTGTTGTGGCGTTGTTTACTTTTAGGGTGCGTTGATTGGTGGGGTTTTTGGGGTGTGTGTTGGGGAGGTTTTGGTTT